>Ga0222717_10001423_pt1 | contig 19624 bp, 10 predicted proteins | sample C33_18DmetaG_FD_165053 | JGI IMG/M metagenome (GOLD analysis project Ga0222717, IMG submission 165053) | Estuarine water microbial communities from San Francisco Bay, California, United States - C33_18D | ecosystem: Environmental > Aquatic > Marine > Unclassified | place: USA: California...
TGTTCACAGATAAAGTGGTACCAATTTCAATCAATTATCCATTCTTTTTCAGACCAATACAGGACGGTATGGATAGACCGAAAACAGAACTTGCCTACAGGGTTCCCGCATCAAAATTTACCAGAAAAAGATTCGATTCAAAAGATAAACCTCAAGAAATGGAAGGTCTCGATACCACAATCGACTGGAAAAACACGGGTGATAACTCCTATGATGGAGAGAAACTTTCCCTCCTCGTCCACGATGAAGCGGGTAAATGGGAAAAACCAGAAAACATCCTCAACAACTGGAGGGTTACAAAAACAACATTAAGATTAGGTTCACGAGTTATAGGTAAATGCATGATGGGTTCAACATCCAATGCATTAGATAAAGGTGGAGAAAACTTTAAAAAACTATATAATAATTCAAATGTAACTGAGAGGAATAAAAATGGACAAACACAGTCTGGGCTTTATAGTTTGTTTATTCCAATGGAATGGAACTTTGAAGGATATATAGATGAGTATGGATTTCCTGTATTTGAAACTCCAAAAAAAGAAATAAAAGATTCTTATGGAGATATAATTGATACAGGTGTTTTAGATAGTTGGGAAAACGAAGTAGAGGGATTAAAGAATGATTCAGATGCATTAAATGAATTTTATAGACAATTTCCAAAAACAGAATCTCATGCTTTTAGAGATGAGTCAAAAAACACTCTATTCAACCTCACAAGAATATATGAACAAATAGATTACAATGACTCTTTTGCTGTAAAGACTTCAGTTACAAGAGGAAACTTTCATTGGAAAGCAGGTAAAAGAGATACAGAAGTTATATTTTCTCCTGAGATAAAAGGAAGATTTTTTCTTTCATGGATTCCTTCACCTGAAATAAGAAACAATGTTATAGATAAAAATGGTAAAAAGTATCCAGGAAATAAACACTTGGGTTCTTTTGGTGGAGATTCATATGATATATCTGGAGTAGTAGGAGGGGGAGGATCTAAAGGATCGGTTCATGGAATGACTAAGTTTCACATGGAAGATGCTCCTACTAATATGTTTTTTCTAGAGTATATTTCTAGACCTCAAACTGCTGAAATATTTTACGAAGATGTTTTGATGGCTTTACATTTTTATGGAATGCCTATATTATTAGAAAATAATAAGCCCAGAATTTTATACTACTTAAAAGAAAGAGGATACAGGGCTTTTTCCCTTAATAGACCTGATAAACATAGAAATGTTTTATCAAAATCCGAAAAAGAATTAGGAGGGATACCATCTTCATCCGCTGTAATTTCTGTACATGCCGAGAATATAGAAAGCTATATTGAAGGTCATGTTGGGGTGTTAAGAGATGAGGGAAATGTAGATTACGGTAGTTGTGGAAATCTTTTTTTTAATAGGACTTTATTGGATTGGGCAAATTACGATATCAATAACAGAACTAAATTTGATGCAACAGTAAGTTCTGGGTTTGCTATTATGGCAAATCAGTCTACTATTAGGAGGGGTGAAGAAAAACGTAATCAAATAAATCTTAACTTTGCAAGATACAGTAACAAAGGTTTTGTTAGTGAAATTATTAAATAAATATGATAAATAAGCCAAGATTCGGATCTGGTGGTGGTTTCCCAAACCAGTTTGTATCAGACATCGAAAAAGACACTTATGAATATGGTATTCGTGTAGGTCAAGCTATAGAATCTGAATGGTTCTCTAGAGACTACGGAAGTAGTATGTACGGAGAGTTGCGTTCAGAGTATTTAAAAAGAAGATTATACGCTAGAGGAGACCAACCAGTAGAGAAGTATAAGAATGAATTAGCTGTAAATGGTGATTTATCTTATCTTAATCTTGACTGGACTCCAGTACCTATTATACCCAAGTTTGTAGATGTAGTTGTTAATGGAATATCTAATAGATTATTAGATGTGAAAGTAGAGGCTGTAGATGATTTATCATCCATGAAGAAACAAATGTTTCGTAATGAAATGTATACTGATATGGTTGGTAAAGATATACTAACTATGGTTAAAGACGAAACTGGAGTGGATGCTTTTAATAATCCACAAGATGAAGTTCCTGATACTGAAGAAGAATTAAATCTATACATGGATTTAAGATATAAGCAAGCTATAGAGGTTGCTGAAGAGACTGCCATTAAAACAATACTTGAAATTAACGAATATGAAGAAACAAAGAGGAGAATAGATGAAGATAATGTTGTTTTAGGTATATCTGCTTTAAAACATTCTTTTGATGTTCATGACGGAGTTAAGATAGAATATGTTGATCCAGTTAATTTTGTTTATTCACCTACAGAAGATCCTAACTTTAAAGACTGTTATTATTTTGGTGAATTGAAATCAGTTCATGTTACAGAGTTAAAAAAAATAAATCCAGATCTCACTCAAGAAGATATTGAAAAAATATCTAAACTTGCTAGCAGATTTGACGGATATAGAAGCACACAGAATTTACAAACACAGAGCGGATTAGATAAGTCTAATGTTTCTTTGTTGTATTTTTGTTACAAGACAGATAAGGAAATTGTATACAAAGTAAAAGAAACTGCAAACGGTGGTCAGAATCCAATTGAAAAGGATTCTTCATTTAATCCACCAGAAGAAAATCAAGAAAGATTTAAAAAAGTATCTAGAAGAATAGATGTTTGGTATGAAGGAGTATTGGTTATGGGGACTAATCACTTATTAAAGTGGGAGGTTATGGCTAACATGGTTAGACCTAAGTCAGCTTTTCAAAGAGCATTACCTCCATATATTGTTTCTGCTATAAAAATGTCTAAAGGGAATATAGACTCTTTAGTTAAAAGAATGATTCCTTTTGCAGATCAAATACAATTAACTCATTTAAAATTACAACAAGTCGTTGCAAAAATGATACCAGATGGTGTGTTTATTGATGCAGATGGTTTGAATAGTGTTGATTTAGGTAATGGAGCTTCATATAATCCTTCAGAAGCTTTATCTATGTACTTCCAAACAGGTAGTGTTATAGGTAGGAGTTATACTGAAGATGGGGACTTTAATAACGCTAGAGTTCCAATTCAAGAACTAACAAGTAGTGGTTCTAATGCAAAGATTCAAAGTCTTATTGCTATGTACAACTACCAACTTAATATGATAAGAGCTGTTACTGGTATCAATGAAGCTAGAGATGGTTCAACACCAAGTGAGCATTCTTTAGTGGGTGTTCAGAAGTTAGCTGCTTTGAATAGTAATACAGCCACAAGACATATTGTACAGTCAGGAATTACAATTACAAAAAGAATTGCTACCGCTGTTTCTTATAGAATATCTGATATTATGATGTATTCTGATTTTGCTGATGATTTTGCAAAAATGATTGGTAAAAACAACATGGCTGTTGTAGAAGAAATACTAGGTGTTCACTTGCATGACTTTGGTGTGTTTATAGAAATAGAACCAGATGAGGAAGAGAAAGCTTTATTAGAGCAAAACATTCAACAATCTATTCAGTCTAAAGTTTTAGACTTAGACGATGCAATTGATATAAGGGCTGTCAAAAACGTAACCTTAGCAAACTCTTTACTTAAGATAAGAAAAAAGAAAAAAAGAAAAGAAGACTTAGATATTCAACAGCAGAATATTCAAATGCAAAGTAAAGCTAATGCTGAATCAGCACAAGCTGCGTCTCAATCAAGAGTGCAAGAAGAGCAACAAAAATCTCAATTAGAAGCTCAAATGATTCAAATGAAAAGTGACTTAGAGATGAAGAAAATGCAGGCTGATAAAGAGATACAAAAAGAATTGATGCAAATGAAACATCAGTTTGATTTACAATTAAAACAAATGGAAACGGATAATGTTTCTAATAAAGAGAAATATAAGGAAGACAGGAAAGATAGTAGGACAGATAAACAAGCTACTCAACAAAGTAGATTGATTAGTCAAAGAAAAAAAGACCTACCTCCAGTTGACTTTAGTAAATCAGGAGATGCTAACCAAATAATGAATAATTTAAGCGGTCAAATAGCTCCAGAAAACATGTAGTTTTTTTAACTAATTTTGTAAAATAATTTAAATCTAATCTAATATGAACAAAGATGATCAAGACGTCGACTATAAAGTTGACTTATCAAATCCACCTGTAGAAAAACAGGTTGAAGAAAATAAAGAAGAAGAATCTGTTGAGAATCAAGAAACTGAATCTAAAGAAGAGGAAGTTGTAGAGCAACAGGTTGAAGAAAAAAAGGAAGAGGTAGAGGAAGAACCTACACCAGTTTCCAAAGAAGAAATGATTGGAGAGTACCTTACTAATAAATACAGTATGGGTATTGAAGATCTAGATAACGTTCTTTCAAATAAAAACAAGAATGCTCAAGTTTTACCTGAAGAGGTTGAAAAGTATTTAAAGTTTAAAGATGAAACCAAGAGAGGTTTAAAAGATTTTGTAAAAGCTAATGAAGATTTTAGTGATTATGATGACTCATCTTTATTAAAAGAATACTATAAACAATCTAATCCAGAGCTAGATGATTCTGATATTAATTATTTAATAGAAGATAAGTTTGCTTTAGATGAAAGTGTTGATACAGACACAGATAAAAGAAGGAAAATTCTTGAGAAGAAACAAGAGCTTTATAAAGCAAAGCAGTATTTTGAGCAAACAAAGGAAAAATACAAAGCTCCACTTGAGTCAAGTATGGAGGGTATTCCAGAGAAAGCAAAAGAGGCTGTTGAGTTTTATCAGCAATATAACGATGAAAAGGCAAAAGAGCAAGAAGTAGTCTCTAGACAAAGACAATCTTTTGAAGAGAAAACTTCTAGGTTTTTTAACAATGATTTCAAAGGTTTTGAATTCAAAATTGGGGAAAAAACATTAAACTTTAAACCTAAAGACAAACAAGAAGTTGTAGACAAGCAATTAAACTTGAACAATTTTATTAATTCGTTTTTAGATGACAAAGGTGTTCTAAAGGATGCAAAGAAGTATCACACCGCTTTAAACATGGCTATGAACCCAGAGGCTTACGCTAAGTTCTTTTATGAGCAAGGTAAATCTGATGCGGTAAATGACGTGGTTAAAAAAGGTAAAAACATAGATATGAATGTGCGTTCTAAGGTTGATTCATCAAAACCAGGTGCAAAATACAGAGTCGTAGAAAGCGGCAAAGGATTTTCATCTGGATTAAGAATTAAAAAAAAATAATAAACGCTTAAAAATTTAAAAAAAATGGCACAATCTATTAATTTTGACGGGTCTGCAGGAGCACAAATCGGTGGTTCTACATCCCTAACACCAGCACCAGGAAAGAGTTTAGGTAATTCTAACTACCTTTCTAATGCTGATTACACATTCGCACAACAATACTTACCAGACTTGTATGAACAAGAGTTTGAAAGATACGGTAATCGTACCGTAGCATCTTTCTTAAGAATGGTAGGTGCAGAAATTCCTTCTTCTTCTGATTTAATCAAATGGAGCGAGCAAGGAAGATTACACGTACAAGCTTCTGGTACTGTTACAGACGCAGAAGAAATTACTGTAGCTGGACATAGCTTTAGAGCTAACCAAACAGTTATCGTTTCAAAAACTGGAAGTCAAGCTAAATGTCTTATTACTGCTGTATCTACTGATACTATTACTGTTAAGACTTTTGCTTCTTTGGATTTATTTAACGTAGCAGGAACTGATGCTGCTGGACCATTTGATGACAATGACGCTGTAAAGCTTTTTGTTTTTGGTTCTGAATTCAAAAAAGGTTCTGCTGGAATGGTAGGTTCTTTAGAAGCTGATTTCGAAGCTAAAGAAAACAGTCCAATTATCATCAAAGACAAATACGAAGTATCTGGATCTGAGATGGCACACGTTGGATGGGTAGAAGTAACTACTGAAGGTGGAGCAAACGGATATTTATGGTACTTAAAATCTGAGTCTGAAACAAGATTAAGATTTGAAGACTATTTAGAAACTTCAATGATTGAAGGAGAGCCTGCTGCTGCTGGTTCTGGAGCTGCAACAGCTGGGTACAAAGGTACTAAAGGTCTTTTCTATGAAGTAGAAAATGGCGGAAACGTAACTACAGGTACTATTGACTCAAGAGAAGATCTTGAAGATATCGCAAAAGTTCTTGATAAAGAAGGAGCGATTCAAGAAAATGTAATGTTCGTAAATAGAGCAACATCTTTCGATATAGATAAAGTATTAGCTGCACAAAACAACAATGGAGCGTCTACTGCATCTTACGGATTATTTGACAATGACGAAGATATGGCATTAAACCTTGGATTCTCTGGATTCCGTATTGGTTATGACTTTTACAAGTCTGACTGGAAATACTTAAACGATGCTACCACTAGAGGTAACATTGGAGGTATTGATGGTATCGTTGTTCCTGCTGGAACAGTAACTGTTTACGATCAAGTTCTTGGAGAAAATGCTAAGAGACCATTCTTACATGTTCGATACAGAGTATCTCCTACTGAAGACAGAAAGTATAAGTCTTGGGTAGTTGGTTCTGCTGGTGGAGCTGCAACTAGCGGTGATGACAAAATGGAAGTTCACTTCTTGTCTGAGCGTGCTCTTTGTACAATGGGAGCTAACAACTTCATTTTAATGAAGTAATATTTACTTAAGGGGGACGCTAATTAAGGTTTCCCCCTTTTTTTTTAATTAAATCAAATCTTAAATAAAATGGCAACAAGAAATGCAACAAAAGCGTTTGGATACAATTCTTTATTTCCAAACTTAGAGCAAAAACAAAGAGTTTTTGTAATAAAGGAGAATAAATCTCCTATCCGTTTAATGATAGCGGTAAAACACACATCAAGAAAACCTTTAACTTTTTTCGACGGAAAACTAAACAGGGCACTTAGGTATGCAACTAATCAGCTAACTCCATTTATGGATGAGCAAGATGGTGTTGTTACTATGGAGCCTATCGTTTTTGATAACGGTGCTTTAATTGTTCCTGAATGGAATGTTAATTTGCAGAAGTTTTTATTAATTCATCCTCAGTTCAACAAAACTTTTTTTGAATTAGATAAAGAAGCAAATGCAAGTAAAGAGGTTGAAAGTATATACTCAGAATTAGACGCTCAAATAGAGGCTAAGAATCTTAATATTGATGATTTAGAAGCTATAGCTAGAGTATGTATGAAAGGAAGTATATCTTTAATGACTTCTTCAGAATTAAGAAGAGATATGATTATATGGGCAAAGAAACACCCGTCTGAATTTATGTCTTTGTTAAATGATGAAAACCTTAAATTAAGAAACATAGCTGTAAGAGCAGTAGAACAAGGTATATTACATATTAATAGTGATAACAGGACTGTCGTATGGAAGGACAAGAAGAAAGAGAAAATAATGGTTGCTCCTTTTGGAGAAAACGTTTATAGTTCTCTTGGTTTATTCTTTAAAACAGACGAAGGTCTTGATGTTTTACAAAACATTACAAACAAATTATAATTACTTTATCACTTAATAACAGAAGAGGTCGCAAATTGTGACCTCTTTTTTTTTGTATTTTTGTAAAAAATATATCCTATGATAAATAGCGTAAGAAATACTGTTATGTTTTTGTTGAATAAAGATAACAGAGGATATGTGTCTCCTTCAGAGTTTGATTATTTTGCTAAACAAGCTCAATTAGAAATATTTGAGTCTTACTTTTCTGAATATTCTAAGGCTCTATTAGCTCAAAACTCTAGAAAAAGAGGTTTGAATTACGGAGACTCTGTTGCTCACATACAAAACAAGATTGACATATTTTCAAAAAATCAAGCATTAACTTTTTCTACTGATCACTTTGTTGTGCCTTCAGATTTGTATAAATTAATAAACTTAACTTATGGAGGAAAGGTTGTTCAACAAGTTCCAATGCATCGTTTAGATATGATTGTGAATAGCAACTTATCCGCTCCTAGTGTTACCTACCCTGTATTTACAAGAGAAGGTGTTAAAATGAATGTAAGGCCTACAAGTATTTCAACAACAGGAGATGTTATTGCTAATTACATAAGAAAACCTTTAGATCCTCACTGGGGATATAACACTATAAATTCTGATCCTGTATATAATTCAGACAGCTCTGTAGATTTTGAAATATCCGAAGAAGATGAAACTGATTTAGTTATTAAAATATGTAAATATTCTGGATTAAGTATACGAGAAGCTGATGTTGTACAATTAACTAGCCAACAAGAGCAGTTAGAATATCAAAAACAAAATTCATAACATATGCCAATTATAGGAACAAACATAACACAACAGCAATATTATCAAAATGACGGCAACAATCCCACTAATGAAAACTGGGGTACTTATCAATATCTTTTGTTGTCGGACATTATAAACAACTTTTTAGTTACTTATGTTGGAGACGATAAGGTAATAAATAAGATTGACAGAAATGAAATAATATTTCACGCAAAAAGAGGTTTACAAGAATTACATTATGACGTGCTTAGGGAAGTAGTTGGTTTTGAAGCACAAATTCCAGACACTTTAAAAATGCATCTACCTCATGATTTCGTTAGCCTGGTTAAAATATCTTATGTAGGTAGTGATGGATTAACTCACCCTATAAATCAAAATTTCAACTCAAAAATAACAAAGTCGTATCTACAAGATAATTCTGCTCAAAGGAATATATTGACTGATTCTGACGGAAACGCTTTAACAGGTACTCCAGTAATAGAAACTAACTGGTCAAATCAACCTCAAAAAGACTTAGGGACAACAAGCAGAGGTTCTAAGGGACAAAGATACGGTTTAGATACTTCTACCTCAAATGAAAACGGAAGCTATCTTATTGACAAAAACTCTGGAACTATAATGTTTAGTACAAACTTACATGGACAGAATGTTGTTATAGAGTATGTTTCAGACGGGTTGTACTCCTGTGCAGATAACGAGTTAAAAGTTCATAAATTAGCAGAAACGTTTATGTATGACTACATTTTTTCAAATGTATGTAAACAGAAGTTTGGGATCCAAGAGTTTATTGTTAGAAGAGCAACAAAACAATCTTCAGCTTCATTAAGAAATGCAAAAATAAGATTAAATTCTATTAAATTAAATGAACTAACTCAAACTTTAAGAGGGAGAGATAAGTGGATAAAGTAATATGAAGATACAAAATTTATTTTCTACAGGAAAAATGAATAAAGATGTTGATGAACGTCTTATTCAAAATGGTGAATTTATAGATGCTCTTAATGTGCGTGTTCTTAATACAGCTGGAAGCGATGCTGGTGCTATAGAAAATGAAAAAGGAAACGTAAAACTCACCAACATCAATATAACAAATAACCCAGAGTGTATTGGATCTATTTCAGATGAAGCTAAGGAAAAAATATATTGGTTTGTAGTTAATGACTTAGGGTATTCATATATTTATGAGTATGATAGAACAAATGACATAACCTCAACTGTAATTGCAGATGAAAGGACTGGTAATAGTCAAGTTTTAAATTTTAATAAAGACTATAAAATAACTGGAGTTAATGTAATTTACAATAGCTCTAAAAAAAGTAAGCTTCTTTTATGGACTGATGGATTAAATCAGCCAAGAATGATAGATATAAGCAGATCTAAAACTTATGGTATAAATAATTTTTACGAAGACGATATATCTTTATATAAGAAGCCACCAAAGGAAGCTCCTTCCGTTAGACCATACAACACGTCAATAGCCACAGAGAACGCTGTTAAGGAACAGTTTTTTGCTTTTGGATATAGATACAGGTATTTAGATGGAGGTTACTCAGCTTGTTCTTCTTTTACTTACTTTCAATTCACACCTAAAGAATTTAAAATAGATTTTACATCTATGGAAAATAAAGGTATGGAGAATATTTTTAATGGATATAAAGTATCTTACAACAGTGGAGATCATAGAGTTACAGATATTCAGTTACTTTTTAAATACCCTACCGAACCTACAATTTATGTTGTAGATAATATAAATAAAAAAGACAGTTCCGTTTTAGATAACGCAACAGAGACTTACGATTTTACTAATAAGAAAATATATAAAACTTTACCTCAAGATGAGGTTTTTAGAACCTTTGATGACGTTCCTTTAACAGCAAAAGCTCAGGACATAATTAATGATAGAGTTGTTTTTGGAAATACAACTTCTCAATACGATGTAGAAGAGGTAAAAGGTTCTAATGATAATATAAGAATTAACTATAATGTTGATATAGTGTCTGACACTCAAGAAGGTCAAGATATTGTAGGTTCAAGAACAGTTGGTAATACTAAAATCACTTTTGATTTAAGTAATTACGAATTAAAAAAAGATTTCAAGATAACATTATTTTTATCTGTACAGTCTGATGAACAAGGAACATCTCCTGATGAATATTTTTCTGGATCTGCCGTTTGTCAATCAGCTTTTATATTGTCCCAAGAGTATTCTTCTGTTAGTAGCTTAGTTGCTTCAACAGAGTTTTTAGAATGCTTATCTTCTTTAAGTAGTATTTTTGAAAGTGTAGTAAATACTTCAACACCACCAAACTCTCTTAATCTAATTTATGGATCTTTTTCTTTAGATTCATCTACCTCTACAGGGTTTACGTTGTTGGCTCCTATAAATACACATGTTACTGATGACACTCCTTTAGATGCTTCTGATAACAATAATCCAAGTTTTACTACAGAAATAAGCGAGCCTTTTAAATTTGAGGATGGTAGTAAAGTAAATATTAGTGAGTCATTAAGCAACATATCTCTTAAGACACTAAGAAGTTATGAGGTTGGGTTATCTTATTTAGACAGTTATGGGCGATATTCAAGTATTTTATTACCTAGAGAATCTGTAGGTGAAACGTCAAGTGAAGTTTTTTGTCCTGTAGAAAAAAGTATAAATCTTAATAGTTTAAAAATAACCTTAAACAACAAGCCTCCTTACTGGGCTGATAGATACAAGTGGTTTGTCAAAGTAAATAAAGACAGGCATTACAATGTTTACGGTACAATATTTTATGAAGATGGTGTTTATAGATGGATTTTATTACAGGGAGCTAATTTAGGAAAACTAGAAGAAGGTAAAAACCTGATTGTAAAGGCTGACGATAATGGCCCATTAACTAAAGAGATAAAAACAAAAATACTTGAAGTAACAACTAAAAACGCAGTAGATGAGGTGTCTGTTGGAGAGGGTTGGATAAAAGGAAATAAAGATTTTGAGGGAGAAAATTTAATTGAAAAAGCAGGTACTTACATTAAGATAAGACCTAATGGCTTTTCAATGGATTTCAAAGAAGATAATTTTATTTTTTATGAAAATTCAGATGTAGCTGGTAATGGTTTTTTAAATAGCTGGACAGGAACAAACAGAATAGTTATACCAACTGAAACAGAGCAGGGTCTTTTACAAAAAATATCTACAGGAACCACAACAAACCCTGTTACATATGTCAATCAAACTTTAAGCCCTGGTAGCGATGTTACTTTAGAATTATCTTATAGTGAAAGTGACGGAGATCCTAGTTTCAATTACTTTAAACAATGGCAAGTAAATGGAACTTATGAAACAACAGCAACAAGAAATTCTTTTGGGTTGTTTTTAGACAGTGAAACAAACTTTCCTTCACTTGATATAGCTAGTTATAATGGAGCTGAACCAGGAACTACAGTAAAATTTACCGTAGACTCTTTAAACGATGATGATGAAAAGTTCTATTTATATATTTATAAAGTAGTAAACTCAAATAGATGGGTGATGAAAATTGAACCATCTGAATTTACTGCACTTTTAGAAAATTCTACAATAACAGCAAAATTAGAGATTATATTAATAAGTGGTCTAGCTGTTTTTGAAACAGAACCAATTGATATAGATGATGATATTTACTATGAAACAGAGGAAACTTTTTATATAGAAAATGGACTTCATAAAGGTAATTTACAAGATCAAACATCTTCTTTACCATCTATTTCTAAATTAAAATTTGGTAATTGCTTTAGTTTTGGTAACGGTGTTGAAAGTGTCAGGATTTCAGATGACAGGTTTAAGCCTAGTTTAGATATAAAATCAAGGCCTAATATATCAATTGTAGAAGGTTACGAGAAAAAAGAAGATGAAACTAAGTTAATATACAGTGGAGCTTTCAACGAGAATACTGGTTATAATACTTTAAATGAATTTAATTCAAGTAGAGGTATAACTAAATACATGGATATGAAGTATGGATCTATTCAAAAGCTTTTTGCTAGAGAATCAGATTTAATTGTACTTCAAGAAGACAGGGTTTCAAAAGTATTGTATGGTAAAAACTTATTACAGAGTCCAGACGGTAGCGGAAGTTTATCTCAAATAGAAAAGGTTTTAGGTCAAGACGTTCCTTATTCTGGAGAATATGGTATATCAATAAACCCTGAATCTTTTTCTAACTATGAGGGTAGAATGTATTTTACAGACGCAAATAGAGGAGCTGTTGTTAAATTGAGTAATGATGGTTTAACACCTATTTCATACTCTGGAATGAAAGCCTTTTTTAAAGAGAATTTATATAACAACAAAGCATATTATAATATAGGTGGATTTGATCCTAAATATCATCAATATGTTTTATCTATGGGTAATGATCAGGTTCCTCAAGAAACTTTAGAGCTAGATTGTGCTTCTGCTTTTACAAGAACAATTTCTTCTGCTGGATTTAGTTATGAATTAAATGTTGGTTCTTTTTCTGGAACAACAACTATAGCCTACACCACTACTTCATCTACAAATATAGTTGTAGTTTATAACGGTGTAACTCATACAAATAACGGATTAACAGGTACAGGACAAATTACATTTCCTGTAAGCTCTTCTGATTTAAACGTAACTAATATAGCTACAGTAACTTTAACACCTGTAAGTACTGCTACGATAAGTATAACACACACTTGTCCTGTTCCAGAGACTTTAGAAGTTGTTCTTGTTGTTGTAAATGACTCTCAAGAAGTTAATCAAAACATAATAAACAGATATAAACACAACGGAGCTCAAGGAGATATTTATAATTCAGATTTAGATGTTTTTGAGTCTGACGAGTTAACTAGGTACGAAGTATTAACTGGAAACATGGGAACTGATGTTATTCCGAACAATGGAGATACTGTTACTATATCTTCTTTGAAGCAAATTGGTGTACATACGGGAGATTTTAATGATTGTAATAGTTTGGGTTATTTAGTTTCTGCCGCTGGAGGTCTTAGTGTTCAAAACATAATAGATCAGGCAACGTATCCAACAGTAACTACCACTACTACTTCTTCTGAAGAAGAGAACGTTACTTCATTTACATTTAATAGAACAAACACTAGTGAAAAATTATATTTAGTTTGGAACTACATAGATTCTTTACCTGTATTGACAGACGATAGTGTAACTGGAATTACAAACGGAGGCAGTAGCGTTATAAACGTAGTTGCAAACGATTCTATACCTTCACCATACACCTTAACAATAGGTACTGCTCCTTCATACGGTACTGCTGTAGTTAATTCAGATAATACTATAACCTATAGCCACACAGAAGGCAACAACCTAAATGACAGTTTTACTTATGTTGTTAGTAGAGGTGGGGCTTGTCAAGCAACTGCAACAGTTACAACTCAAGCATTAGCAATATCTGTAGATACTTACATATACATATATTTTGATGACTCAGGTTCTATGGCAACAACTGAATCAGAGCTTCAAACACTTAGAACTGGTGCTTTAAAAGGAACGTTACAAGATTTATATGCAACTGCAGGAACAGAGTCTAGTGGAAACACAGATAGTTCAACAAACGGTAGTGATGAATACGATGACAAGGTTACTATTGTTTATGGAGCAGGTTCTTCAACTAGCTGGCAAAATGAAAGAACTTTTGCTGCTTTAGGAGATAATGATGTAAATGATTTTATATCTACATCAACACATAACGATTTTCCATCCGACGCAAGTAATGTGATTGTGATAGTTTTCCAAGATGAATCAAGTCCATACGGAGCAGGTGGTACTGGAAATACTGCACCATCAAGAACAGCAACATACGATACAGATATGGCTGATTTAAGATCAAGAGTTACTTCTTTAAACTCAACAAATAGTGGTTTTTATAGAGGTATACTAATGGAGGTACAAGGTTATACGCAGTTTAACGCATTTATTGATGCGGTAATTGGAGGTACAGGAGATTATTCTGGAACAAACGGGTTATCAGATTTAGTTACTGGCTCATCACCTACATTTAATTTCGTTCAAAACGTAGAGGAAAGTGACAATAACGACGCAAATGCACCTCTTAAACCAACACCATACACAGGTAATTTTGATCAATGGCAATATTATTACTTGTATTTAATAACTGATTCACTTAACACACTAGGATTCTCTCCATCGCCAGGAGCATGGCCTATAGTAATAGACGATTAATATGGGATTACAGTCAGGACAAAGAACAATAACATACGATGAAGTTTACAACGCTTGGACTTCTTTTCATTCTTATGAACCAGAGTGGATGGAAAGATTAGGTACTAATTTTTATAGTTTTAAAAACGGAGAATTATATGTTCATGATGAAAATGAAAGTAGAACTAATTTTTATGGAAGCTCTCATGGATGTAGTATAACTTATTCTTCTAATAAAAACCCGTCTGACGTAAAACTATTTAAATCCTTGTCTTTAGAGTCAAATTCAAGCAGTTGGTATGCTACACTAAACTCAGAACTTGAGGCTGGACTAATAGGAACCTCCTCTAACAATAAGTTTGAAGATAAAGAAGGTTTTAAATACGGATACATAAGAAGAAATGTGTCTAATAAATTAGACTTTAACAAATTATCTATAATTGGTATTGGTAATTTACAAGCTGTACCAGGAACTAATCAATATCAGTTTACTAAAAATATACCTAATCAAATCTCTTTTAATGGATCTGATGGAGTTGGTGGAGATGAACTGTTTTTTAATGACGGAACAACTAAGTTAGTTGGGGTTATTAACACTTTTCAAGACAATGTTATAACTACAGTATCTACTGACAACTTACCACAAGCCGATGATTTTTGTTTTGTTGTTAAAAATGCAGAATCAGAGTCTTATGGGGTAAGAGGTTATAGCACTACTATAAAACTAATAAATGACTCTACTTCATTTGTAGAATTGTTTGCTTGTAACACAGAGGTCTTTAAGAGCTATATGTAAATTTCGTATATTTGTAAAAATTAAAGCAATATGGCAATATTAAGTGCAATCGGAATGGGAGTAGGCGTTGTTAAAGCTGGTCTGCAATTTTTGGAAGGAAGTAAACTAAAAAGAGAAACTAACGAAGGGTTGGCTAAATTTAGACATCAAGAGTTAACTAATCTAGCTGAAAACTTAAAACCATCATTAGAGGCTGAAAGACAAGTTCAGGTTGCTGCTTCAAAGCAGAGGGCTGCTGTTGTTGATGTTGCTTCTGGAATGGATGCATCACAAGCTATGGCTATGGCGTCTGCAGGACTAGGAGCTACAGCTGATTTAGAAATGAAAGCTTTTTCTAGTACATTAGACAAAGAATACCAGGCTGATCAATTTCGTGTTCAAGAAGAACAAACTATGAGAAGCATGGTTGAGAAAAGAAAAATGGAAGAGCTATCTTCTTTAAAGGCTCAAAAAATGGCTGGTATGCAAATGCAGACTAGTGCTATAAAAGATTTAGGAGGAATGGCTCTTGGAGCTGGTATGGCTTCAGATAAATTAGCTGCCTCACAAGGTAAAGCTACAAGTTTATTTGGACGAGCAGGAAAAGTAATTACAAGAAACACAGTTACTGGAGAAAAAATAGAATAAAACAACAAAATATGTCATACGCAGGAGGTACTGTAACACAACCAATATTAGGTGGGTTTGACGACTTAACTAAAATGCTACTTCAAGGTAGCTCAGAGATTGCACAAATAAACTTACAGGTAGATAAAAAAAGAAATGAACAAATGTCAGATCTAACTGAGCAAATCAGTAAGATAACATCTACAGGTATCACTCAGCACGACAAACTTATACAACAAGGAGCTAGGGATAGGGTTAATAGACTAGCTGCTGGTTTTGAAGCTACGAAAAGAGGAGAGATGACTTTAAGTCAAAATGCTGCTCAAAAAGGTCAATATCAAACAGAAATGGGTATATTGGCTAACATGTCTAAGCTACAAGACGAAAATTTAAAAAACGTCTATAAAAATATTGAGGCTGGTAAATATGATAGTATTTCAGGAGATCAAGCAAATACTTTTTGGTATAATAATCCAGGAGATAAGAAAGATGTTTACTCATCTCCAGCTGTTAACCTAGATGGAACTCCTAAGATTGTAGGCGGAAAACAACAATACGTTCGAAGACCCTCTATTGAAGGCTTGCAAGTTCAAGACATTAATGGAGTTTTAAATGTTGTAAAAATAAAAGAAGTTCCTAAAAGAAATTCTGAAACAGGAGATCCTGAAATAATAGATGGAGTTGTACAAACAATAAACAAAACTTTTTATCAACCTTTAACAGAAGCACTAGATCCAAGTAAAAAATATGTAAAAAAATACGACTTAGTAAAAGATGTTAAAGACTTTCAGTCTATTACTGGTACTAGAGTTAGTTTTGTAGATAAAAACGGAACTTATGTTGACAACGTTATTGCTTATGGAGGTAAAACTGCTGGTGGAGATTTACTTAGTGGATACACAATAGCTCAAGAGAATTTTCCAGATATGATTTCAAGTATAGAAAAAACTATTGAAGGCACATCAGATGATGAAGTTATTTCCATAATACATTCTTATATGGGCGGAAAAGCAGATTTTCAACCTGATTATGAGCCGCCAAGAAGCAAAAAAGAAACTAACGAAAGTATGATGATGGAGATTGTTGTAGGTGGTGAAAAAACTGTATTGCCTAGATATTACGATATTAATGGTAATGTTTTAAAATTCACATCTGATCCATTGGATTTACAAACAGACTCAAGAGGTAAGATACAAATAACAGAAGAGCAAAGGGATTTAGCAAAAGCTTTTAAGCGCGATAAAATGTTAAAATCTTTTAATGTTACTTATAAGGGCTATAGAGATCATATCAACGAAGCTTCAGGTTCTAAAACACCTCCTACTGGTCTTTCTTTTGCACCTGCAACTTATGCTAGTCAAGTTCCTGAAGAGATTGATGGCAAAAAAACTGGGAGAGTAGCTTCAATAAACAAAAATACTCCGATTGATCAATCTTATATACAGAGCCAAATAAAAATCCTAGCAACAGGTAGAAACGAGTTTTCTACTGGAACAAGTGCAGATGCAAACTCAACAAGAGAGCTTATAGGAAAATTTAGTCAAGGTATTGAATTGACACCAGCAACAAGTTTAGGTGGTTCAATGAAGATTTTAAACGGTAGAGCTGAAGATGTAATAGGAGGGTTTAGTATTGTTGCGGAGGGAAAAAGCAATAAACCAGGTGGAGATGTTATAAGCAAAATAACTCAAGACCTAAAAGGAACTACTATTAGTGGAGGAAAATTAAAATCAGTTAGCAGCGTTGTTGTCTTTGAACAAGGAAAATACGAGGATGATGATGGAATAGAGAAAAAATCTGCTCCAATGGTTGTTATACAGGGAAAAATAGACTTAGCTTCAACAACATTAAGTGATTCAATGCTATCGAAACAAGGTGGTTCAACCGCTATGTCTGCAAAACAATCAATAGCCGTAAATGATTTTTATATTGTAGAGACAGGAGCAGAGCTTCGTAGTTTATACACAAAACTTTGGGAGCAAGGAAACACTGAAGGTTCTTTCCGAAAAGTTTTAGAAGATAAAGGGTATAATATAAAAGGTATTATGAAAGGCGGGAGTAAACCTGATTTATTAGGAGCATTTGAAGCATATACAAATATAATAAACAACTAATGATTGTGAAAAACGATACACCAATATCAGAAGACCCAAAGCAAACTATTGAAGATAATGCTGTGAGTCAAGAAAACAATATTCAGGTTAAAGACCCACAAGACCCAAAGGATCCAAAACCTGCTGTAAATAAAGATAAAGTTTATTCATATTTAGTTTCTTTATACGACAATGCGGGTAAGCAATATAATAAAAACAAATTAAAAAACATATCTTCTTCTTCAGATCTAAGATATTGGATTGACTTTACACACAAGAAAACTGGGCAAAAAAAACTAGATGACAATGGTTATAAAAAACTAAGTTTATCATGGACTGATGTCAAAGAGGTTGAAAAAAAAAATCAAAACCACACTTTACAGCAATCAATTCCACAAAATGCAGTTGCGACAACACCTACAGGTACGGGTTCTCCATCCATATTGGAAAGTTCACCTACCACATTGGTGCCTCAAGATCCAACTAACATAACTCAAGTACCTCAACCAAAGGTAGACGAATATTATACTGAAAAAATAGACGAAAGATCTAGCATACTTCCAATTCTAAAACAACTCCCTAGGGATTTTTTAAAAATGGGAGAAGCAGATGCTGAGGTAAAGTTTAATGAGGTTCTAGGTGATTTCGGATATTCCGCATCAGAAAGCAATGTAGGAACTAACGCTCTTAATATAACGAGACCAGACGGGACTCAGTTTGAAATAAAACTAATGTCTGGAGTTGGTAATATGATAGGGGAGTTTTTTAAGGGAGAAGAGAAAACTAACCAAAGAGTTAATATAAAGCATAACAAGTTTGTAATGGATTTATCTTTAGGTAAATCAAACTTAGTTGGCGTTATATCTGATTATATAGATCAAAGTCGTTTTGGTGTTAACGATGCTATGAAGCGTTATGCTTTTCAAATGAATCAACCAGAACAAGAGGATTTGAATTTTTTATCAAAAGCTTTAACTGGTCAAGAAAACTCTAACATATTTAAAACTGCTGAAGGCTTTAATTCTAATCTTTTTATAAATTCAATTAAGCAATTAAAACGTAATTTAACTCCAGCTTATGATGATATTGTAAAGAAAGAAAAAGATTATAAGGATTCTGTTATATCCTCTACTTTAGCTTCTACTAAAACAGGAAATCTTAGGCTACCAGAAAATCCAAACGATTCTTTAACAGAAGAAGAACTTAAAAGCAATATAAAGATAAAATCAACTTTAAATAAGGTAGATGACATCTTAAAAAAATATGAGCAAAGTAAAAGAAACACTTCTAAAATACTAGGTAAATCTCTAAAAAGAAGTGATGAGTTAGCTAAAATAGATTTAAGTAACGAAGATCAAATAAATGGATTAATATCTAGTGGATTAGATATGCTTGATATGCCTCTACCATCACTATTGATAAACGACAAACAAGCTTCTTTTCAAGATGTATATGATTTAATATCAAGACCAAAAGAACTTGGTTATATCCAAAGAGGTGAGATAAGAGTTTCAATTGATGATACTGTAGATGTTGGTGTATTTAATGATTTAGTAAAAAAACTTAAAACAACTCAAGAAAGAAATACAGCTTTTTTAGACGAAGGAAATCCTAGGTTAAATTCATTTTTTAGAGAGGTAGCTGATGTTCCACAAGGAATTTACGCTCATACGTTAGATATACTTAACAATTTTGGTGTAGCTTTAGCAGATACGTTTGAAGGATTAGGAGTTCCTAAAGAGGTTGCAGAATA
>Ga0222717_10001425_pt1 | contig 19612 bp, 20 predicted proteins | sample C33_18DmetaG_FD_165053 | JGI IMG/M metagenome (GOLD analysis project Ga0222717, IMG submission 165053) | Estuarine water microbial communities from San Francisco Bay, California, United States - C33_18D | ecosystem: Environmental > Aquatic > Marine > Unclassified | place: USA: California...
ACCGTTCTCCATTGCTTTTAAGACAGGGCCTTTTGCGAAGACAGTTTCTCCATTGATTAATCTAAAACCACCTAACAAATCATCTTCGTCAGTTTCAGGGTTGATTTGAACTCTGATGAATTCTTTACCAATTTTGGCACAAGCCTGTTCTACCATAAATGTTTTACCATTCCCTGATAAGCCAGAGATATATGTAGGGTAAAACATATTTGATTTAATTATTTTAACGATGTCATGGAAAGCACCCCATGCGATAAATGTTGGGTCCTCAGAAGCGAAGGTTTTTTCTTCGTTAACGATGGATTGCATCTGCGCTGCATCTGCAGGCATTGTTGGATTCACAACAGATGAATTCAGAACCTCAGCTCTGATTGGTTCGATAAGAGCCGATAGGTCATATGTACCTATTTTAACTCTATTGTCTTTAGTTAGAATTGGGTCCCAGTCCTTACCAGTATATCCAAGAGCTTTACCAGCATCTACGATTGTAGATTTTCTGAAGTGCTCTTGGTCCGGATATCTAGATACCAGGTCCTTAAGTAATATAGTAGTTGAAGTTTTCAAGTTTTGCATAATATAGTCTCCTTATCAATTTATTATGTGTACCATTATACTACACTTTAGGTATAATGTAAACACGCTATTATAAAAAGTTACAAAAATGTTACACAAATGTAACACTCCTGTAACATTAGGCCACGGCCTTTCCAAAATTTGTAAGTAAAGTTTTGTTATTTTTCTTAGACTTACTGTATTTCTTAAACTGTGATTGTATTTGACCCTTTGTTGCATCTTCGGCAACATCGAATCCATCGTCCTCAGTATTTAAGAACTTACCATTTTTAACAATATAGTACTCGTTATATCCAAGAGTATCATGAAAAGTAACACATTTGTATTTTGCATATTGTCTGTTATATGGCTTACGGTCATCATTGTCATACATTCCATATCCTTCGCCATCAACTCTGGCGTCTGATATTTTGTACCAGAAATTAGATGAACCATCAGCAATAAAGAAACCAAGAGTTTTAACTCCATATCTCTTTTGAATATTTTCCAAAAGAGCTTTAGTTCCTCGTCTGCCTCTATCAGGTAAATTAACCTTTTGGCCGTCAATGTTAATTAAACATTTGCCATAATTAGCACTATCAATATATTTAATTTTAGATGATTTTGCAATTTGGCATCTGTTTGCATCGCCGTCTGATAAAATAACCAGGTTCATTTTGTCAACTGCATTCTTATTTTTAAATGTTTTAATAAGGCTGTGAGTTTTAACAAGAGCCTCGTTTAATGGAGTTGAACCATATTCCTCAAACTTAGAAAGAATTGCTCTTTCGTCATATGAATATTCACTAGTACAAAGAACCTTTCTGAGATAAATGTGGAATAACGCATCTTCGTAATCATTCTTTTTTAGCTTAGAGTTGATAATCTGAGGCATTGATAATCCACCGTGATGTAATTCACTCTCTCTTGTATCAGGTCCAGTATAATCATCGGCCGCATAACCCCAACCATCTCTGCCTAGATTGACATTAGTAGAAGTAAACCCATAAACATCGAATGGTATGTTAACTGTTTTACAGAAAACAACCAAATGTAATAATTGGTCCATGACCTGAGCCATTGTGTTTGACATTGAGCCAGAGTAATCAATTAACATCATCATGCCATGGTTTTTAGCATCAGCCAATTTAGTAACTCTTGCAAAGATATCATCATTGGTTTTATATGACCATAATCTGTTAACATCGATTGAACCAGTTTTTGCAGTTTGAGCTCTGGTATATCTGTAAGCTGCTTTTCTCATTTCGAACTCTTTAACAGCATAATTAGTATTTCTTTTAACTTCTTTTAAATATGACTTAAACTCTGCTCTGTAGTTTTCATAGTTTTTAATATCAGTTTTTGCCTTTCTGTCAGCGGCCAACTCTTCGTATGATATAACAATTCTGTCAGATATTTCTTTTCTGAATTCATTACCAATAGAGATTTGCTCACCTCTTTCGTCTTTATCTAAGAGAGTGTGTTCTTTTCTTCTGAACGTTTCATCAGTTTCAGAAACATCTTCTTCCATCGGAGTTTGATTTTCGACATTCCCTTGGTGTTGCTCATCATCACTTTCATCTCCTGCAGTAGATTGATTTTCGGTAGCTCCTGATTCCTCGGTATCTGTTTCTTGGTTAGAAGCTTCTGTCTTAGTATCTTGTTCGGCATTTGATTCCTCCTTATCATAATCATCATGACCACTTGGTCCAGTTTGTTCTTGTTCTTGTTTTCCAGGAGTTTCTTCTTTTGAAGATTGTGGCTCAGGTCGTTTAATTAGTTCTTCTTGATTTTCTTTAGTATATGCAAGAACATCTCTAACCAAATCCAATACCTCAGCAAAGGTTTGTGTTTTCATTGCTCTTTGGTAATATACAATTTCCTCAGAATTAAAAGGTACATCTAGTAAATTACCAACTTTAGCCTTTAGGTTAATTTTATCGATTAATTTAACATTATTCCAATCTGTGTTAACAATATCATCTCCAAAGAAACCATCATCAAATAATTTTTTATATCCTCTGGACATAGGGCCAACAAGACCGGCATAATTTTCTTTTATGTGTCTTTCGATCCTGGCGTCTTCGATAACATTAATATATGACCTAGGGCAACCCTCTAGTTTTTCAGGGCTGTCATGCCAACCTTCGAATGGAGTGTATAATGCATGACCAACTTCGTGACCAATTAATAGGTCAGCAACATCATTACCCATATCTTTCCATTGAGGTAATCCTAATACTCTATCTTTAATATCGAACCACGCTGTGTGATAGTTACCATATTGAACAGTAATATCTTCTTTGGCCATTAGTTTTGCTAGTATTGATTTATGTTTCATTATACAATTTGCCCTAAAGTGATTAATAGTAAAAGACCACCAAAAGTTGAAACGAAGTCCCAATCTAAGAGTCCTAATTGTTGTAGTTTATGTATCATAATTCACTCCTTATCATTAAATTATGGTACTATTATACCATAGCTAGAGCAAATGTAAACACTTTTTTGTAAAAGTAACAAGATTGTAACATAGTTGTTACACAAATGTAACAAAACTTTGAAATGGTGGAGCTAGAGGGAATCGAACCCACGACCTATTGGTTGCAAACCAATCGCTCTCCCTACTGAGCTATAGCCCCACGACTATTTAATTTTAGAGAAATTCTTTTGTTTAAAGAACTCTATTTTTGACCTAAACTTATTCTCTAATATTTCTCCTTTATGAGATATAATAAAGACATTAGTACCATCTTCTAATGTAGTTAGAATTTTGGTAAGGTTTTCGATACCATCGTGGTCCAAAGAACTGTCAAAGGTTTCATCGAGTATCAGCAGATTAGTTGCTGCACTATTCTTGAGTTTGGCTATTTGCCTCCAAGTAAACAACAACGATAAATCGATTCTTTGTTTTTCACCTTCACTAAATGAGGCGTAGTTAAATGAATCACGATGGCGTGACCTAATGGTTTCATTAAAGTTTTCATCTAAGTGAAATGCTACAAAGAAATCCAAAATCTGTAAATATGAATTAATTAACCTATTCATAACAGGTAAATATTGTTTGATAACTTTAGTTTTAATACCAGTATCTTTTAACATTTCTCCTATTACTTCGTTATAAGTTCTTTCTTCAATATATTCTAATTTATTTTCTGTTGCTTTCTCTTTACCTTTTCTCAGACCAGATAGTTCTTTTTTGGCTTTACCTGAATCACCAGTCTGTGTAGTAAGTGAATTAATCTCTTTTTGAACTTTATCTATTTCTCTTTGTAAGAGAGCAATCTTTTCATTGTTTGCATTTATTTTTTGTTGTCTTTGTCTGAGTTCATTGAGGTGGTTGGCAATTGTTTGGCCTTCTTGTTCAGTTGTTCTAATTTCTTTTCTAAGATTTTCCATCTCACTTTGAACATCAGCAGCATTGCTTTTAATTTTAGATATTTTATCATCTTTGATTACCTCAGTTATTGGTTGGTCACAAGATGGACATTGGTCATTTTCTTCATAGAACTTAGCATCATGCACTAATGATTTAATTTTATTATTCAATTCATTGTCCAGTGATTTAACCTCTGACATTTTCTCTAAATGGTATTTATTTCTTTTTTCCTCTTCAGTAATAAGTGCTGATAAATTTTTACCAAGTTCCTTTGATTCTTCAAATATACCATCAATATCCTGTTTATGGGTTTTAATAGATTCTCTTTTACCATCAATTTGGTCCTGGTTTAAAGCCTCTAAACTCTTAATGTATTTAGATTGTGAATCAATCTTTGTATTTAATAAATCAATTTGGTGGTTAATATCAGTCAGTTGGTCTTTGATTTTAACATTACGCTCTTTTAAAAGTGTATTCATTTTAGAGAATATATTAATATCCAATAAGTCCTCTATGACTGCTCTTCTTGACCATGCTGGTAGTTGCATAAATGGAATAAAAGAACTACTTCCTAATACAACAACCTGGTGAAATGATTTATGATTTAATTTTAATATATTGGTTTCAAGGAATTTTTGATAATCACGCATATTAGAAGCCTGATTAGTCATATTACCATTCTGCCATATTTCAAACCTATTAGGTTTTATACCACGAACGATTTTAAATTCTTGGTTACCAATTGTAAATTCTACTTCAACAAGAGTTTTCTTGCCATTAATAGAGTTAACTAATTGCATTTTACCAATATCTCTATGGGGTTTACCAAAGAGACCAAATGATAAAGCGTCTAATAAAGTTGATTTACCTGCACCGTTTTGTCCTACGATGAGTGTTGAAGGGGTCCTATCCAATTGTATTGTAATAGGGTCATTACCAGTGGACAGAAAATTCTGCCATGTACATGATTTAAAGTTTATCATACTACCTCGAGGTTTTGTGCCTCCGTATAGAGTTTTCTCAATTCAACCTTTAAATGGTCTTTGTCCAAGTCAGTTTCCACTGCATCAACATATGAATCCAAAAGTGTGGTAGTATCTTCAAGGGATATTTTCTCGTCTTCCACGCTTTCTCCCAGATACTCTTCAAAAGATTCTGCAATCTTTAGTTCATATGTTTCAATACTTTGTAATCTATCCACAAATTGGTCAAACATATAAAGGTCATTTTTATTTATAACAATTAATTTAATGAACTTGCGTTCGAATTGTTTTACATCTATTTTACTATAGTCTGTTTTGGTATCATCATATATTACCTTTTTAAACATAGTGATGGGATTTCTGACTGGTGTAATTTCTCTTGTTTCTGTGTCCAATACATGGAAGTATTTTGGGTCATCAACATCTGCCCAAGTGAATTCCATTTGTGAACCTAGATAGTGAACATTATCTCTACTTGATTTTGTGTGAAAGTGTCCAGATAGAACCATTTCAAACCTTGAAAAAGCATCTGATGGGTCCATACCGTGAGGGTTAGGTATTCCAGCCATCATTTCAAAACCTTTTAACTCTAAATGAGCTCCAAGTATCGGTGCTTTACATTGAGCAATCCAATTCATATATTCATTATAATTTTGATTATTAATCCACGGCACAACACCAACACCAAGACCATCATAATCAAGCACTGTTGGCTTCATAACGATATTGACATTAGATGTAAAATACCCTAATAACTCTTTAAGAGAACATAGTTCATTTGTGTTTTTAAAGTATACATCATGGTTACCTGGAATAATATCCATAGTAATACCTGAATCTCTTAATGGTTCTAAGAAGTGTTTCCTATTTGCATTAAGTGCTTTAAAGTTAACAAATTTACGATGTTCATAATAATCACCTAAGTGAAGTATTTGTGATATATTGTGTTCTTTTAAATAAGGGAAAAATATCTCTTCGTAAAAGCGTTCTTGATATTTAAGAAAGATATCAGATGAATTTCTTACCCCACAATGGGTATCATTAAGAATTGCTACTTTCACGGGCCATCCTCATTTGTTCTTTTACCATTCTTCTCTGTAGTTTACCTATCCTTCTGGCCGCTATTTTGACCCTTTGTTCTTGTAAATTAATCACTTTTCTTTTTGCTTTTCTTTTTAGGTTTTTAGCTGTTCTGCTTTTGGTTAACCTAATACCTCTTTGTCTTTGTTTTTCGCTTAAATGTTTCATGACATGAATAACTCCAGTTTTTTAGCTTTCTTTTCCTTTTTAGCAAATTCTTTTATTGCTGTATCTTTTTGCCTTACGGTACTAATTCTTTGACGAAGTGTATCTACATAAGCCATTGTTTGTTCGGCTCCTTCATTGTCCATACCCATTTGTACAAAATCTTCAATACCCATTTTCTCTATGAATCTAAATTTAATGTCTTGTTGCTTCTTCTCCTTGGTAATCCTACGGATAAATGCAAAATAACATATTTGAGTAAAATACGAAAACGCATTAGGTTTTCCTGTCCGAGTTGAGGCTTCGATATTATAATTACCTATTGCCCTAAGACAATTTTCTACAGCATCCATAACCATTTCTTCTCTATAAGTATATCGTACAAAGTTTGGCCTATGTGATAAACCCTCTGCGATTCTTATAAAACATTTAGCTATATAATCATCTACTGTAGGTGGTTTTATATCTTTTGCTTTTGCCTTTTGAGCTCTAGTTGCATAGTCCATAACGGCTTCAGAAAAGTCTCTATTGTTAACGTAATGTGGTTTTGCTTTCGCTTTAGCTGACATTTTATTTTTTCTCCATAATGTTATATTATATCATACTTTCAATCAAAAGTAAACATAAAAAGTTTTAACCTGCGTGTTTACATTTCCCCAGTTTTGTGATATAATAATATAGTATTGGCAGGGGCCAGAGGTATACTAAACTAATGTATTGTTTCCTTGGGTTCTGGTACATCCAGGTAGTCTTCTATCAATTCCCTCTCTCTAGTAACCATATCTTGTACTGCTTCATTCATGGTCTGAAGTTTGTATTCTGGTCTCTGTGTATTCAAGACGAAATCAATGTATGTTTTGTGTAAGTACTCATCTATAGGAACATGATGTACCACACGGTTTTTATATAACTTAAATACCTTTTGAGACGATAATGGAAACCAATGAGCAAATTGCATATTCCCTAGTAAATTAGGTAGCAATACGACTGGTCTTTCTATTATATAGTTATTATCATTCTTTACATTCAGAACACCAATAACATCTTCTCCATTAATAAGTTTAAATTGTCTTATATTTAAGTTATCCATATTATATATTTATATCGTATAGTTTGTATTTAAATTTTTCTTTGGAATAAATTTTTATTCTTTCAGCAGCATGCTGAAGGGTATAGTTCTTATTACTCTTCCAATGTAAATCATCTGCGATGTCATATAACTTTGTATCTCTTCCATCTTCTGATTTTCTTAATCCTCTTCCTATCGATTGAAGGACTCTAATTTGACTTTTACTTGGAGAAGCAAAGATAATGTTATGTAAATTCCTAATGTTAATACCAGTGCTAAAAGTTCCAATGGAAGCAACAATAATGGCGTTCTTTTCTTTTTCAGTAATCTCACGGACTGATTCTCTTGTGTCGACATCTGTTTCTCCTGATACATAAAATAGTTTCCTATCCTTATCTATTTTATCTTGTAATAACCTGTGTAATGGTTTACCATGTTTTTCTACATAATTAAAAAGTACTAATGTATTACCCTTTTGGTCTCTAGCCAAGTTCGCGATGAATTGGTTCCTTGGGTCATATCCTACAATAAAATCAAGCTCCTGTTGATAACTATTCTTAATATGTGCTTTACATAAATTATCATGGTATTTTAAAATCAATACAGATATATCTAATTGACTTAATGAACCTCTATCCATTAATTCTTTTGAAGTAGTTACCTTATAAACAGGACCAAACAAACCTTCTAGTACTAATTGATGTGTTTGTGTTCCATCAAGTGTTCCTGTAGTTCCCATACGAAGTTCTGCATTTACACATTTTTCTAATATTGATGTTAATGATTTAGCTTTAAATTGATGAGCTTCGTCTCCTATTACCATACCATAATCTTGGAACCAATCTAATTTTTCCTTATAAATGGATTGCCATGTTGTAATAATAACTCTTTTGTTTATGTTATATTTTTCCCTACCAGAATATATCCTATGACATTCATTTTCATGATTCCATTCATCTGTTTGTGAATAATCGCCAAAGTCTGAATACATTTGCTCTACTAAAGATGTTGTTGGTACTATTAAGAGAGCATTAGAATCATTAGAATCAAGGAATGACCTTATCGCCATGTATATAATAAGTGATTTACCTGAAGCTGTAGGAGATAATAATAGGCTTTTACGATTGGATAATGCATGGTCCAAAGCTTCTATCTGATAATCTCTAGGTGTGATTGGGTTACCACCAGCTGTAAGTGATAAACCATCGGTTATATATTTTGTATCTATTTGATGTTTGGTTTCTGGGTTACCATTTTTATCATCTATAATAATATGGTAATTACGAGGTTCACAAAACTCTTTTAAGTATTTGTATAAACCTGTATATAGTGTCTTTTTTCTTTGGTCGAATAACCTAATTTTGCCATCCCACATTCTATTACGATAGCTGGGCATAAATTTATAGCCGGGAACAAAGAAACAAAAGTGCTCTGATAATTCTCGCTCAATACTTGGTTCGCATTCAATGCGTAGGAAGGTTTCGTTGACCTTAGAAACAATAAGGGATTCCATTACACTAGTTTAGCTTTTCCATTATTAATATATTTTGAAATAGTACTTTTACACAAATTATTAGCTTTTGCAGCTTCTGTACATGATTTATATATAATATCATTTAATAATACAGACTTATGATTTTTATGTCCATGATTTCTCATTTTATCCAATGATTTAACTGTATGTTTTTTTCCATAAAATGGATTACCTTTACCTTTTCTTTCATCTGATAATGTCTTATAATAATCATCAGATATATAACCTCCAACGCCCCACCCGGAAAGTATGGCATCTTTTGGTATACCTGTATCTTCTATTGGATAATAATATTCGTTATAAAATTGTTTTGATGGTGTATAAATACTTTTAGACATGATTAAATTCCTCTTTAATTTAATTGTGTTTAGGAAAAGGTAGTGTTGTCGCATTACCTTTTCTGTTTATATTATTTATACAAATAAACATTCTATTAGGCACCTGATACAAATTTATGCCACTCAATGGCATTTTTAATCGACTGATGTCTCCACTTAATATTATCCATAATTTCTTTTAATGTATCAACCATTTCTTGTGTATAGTGAATTTTTGCTTGATGTTCCTGTATTACCGGGTCAGCATCATAGTATTTATCCATATCGCCTTTCAATACAGTTAGACCATTTAATGGGTCATAATCCCAACCTTTATTATCCAATTCCTCTTGTGATAACTTACCATTATAGTGATTAAATTTATCACGTAATAGTATTTTAAAGTCCATTTCTAACTTTTTAAGTTTTAGTTTGTTTACGGAATATAGCTCTAGGTATTTGGAATGTAACTTTGCAGATTGTCTAGATGCCTCTCCGAGTTCCATCTCTTCGATAACACTATCCTTTTTCCACATTTCAATTATAGCTTCTAAATTATTCATATTATATATTATAACACATTTCTGTGTAAAAGTAAACCTGTTTAGGTTTTAAATTCAAAGTTTGTGTATGAGAATGTTATATCCATTTGGGCATACTCAACACTATCAGCTTGTGCATCAAATTCTACAGCACTTAAACTTGTTGGAAACAGACCAGAAAACTTAATTTCCTTTGTTACATTGTTATGTGATGAAAGTACCAATAATGTACCATCAACCTTTAGGTCTTCTGCATTCTTATTTTGTATTAAATTATGCATCCAATCAAAAGTTTCAATATAATTTTCCATGTTTTCAGTAATATTAGCTCTAATTGATAAATCATCAAAAGCCAATCGGTCACCTGTAAATGATAAATTCACACCACGGTATGGCATTTCAGATGCAGTTAAATTAATTGATGGTAATGTAGCCGCAACTACAAAATATTCCAAATTGGGATATAATGTATGGTCTACTTTTAATTGAAACCCTACTGGGCTAAGAAAGTTTTTGTTTGTAGTTAATGTTGCCATATAGTTATTTATACACGCTAAAATACTAACATAAAAAAAGGGACTCCGAAAAGTCCCTTTAAAGAATTAGATTTAACTAATTAGGTTTACACCATAATGTCGTCAACTCTGAAGATTCTGAAATACTGGTTAGATCTATCTGAACCAACATTGTCAAGAGCTACGTAAGGGTTAGCAACCATTCCGTATCTTGTTTTGAATCCTATTCTTGGCTGGAAGTCATTCTCACCAACGGCTTTAACCATGGTTAAAGGAACGTATGGGCAGTAGAATAAACCAGCATCGTATGGGTTAGTACCTCTGTAACCAACACAAACGAAGTCAACAGTTGAATATGGGTCAATATAAACCTTTACTCTTCCGTTAAGAACACCAGCAAAAGTATTACCTGTGTCATCAACATTTAAGTTTGCACTTAAAGCCGGAGTATAGTCTAAAAGACCTGCAGCTGCTAATGCTGAAGCAACATCTGAAGAACAGATAACGAAATTACCTTTTCCTCTTCTTGTTTCTTTAGCGATAACATTACATTCTCTTTCAATCTGCATGATTAAGCCTTTGAATCTCTCAACCATCCATCTTCCGTCTGAATCAGTGTTTACATCAAATATACCACTTACAGCAGTAGATGTTTGTAATGCACCAATTTTTGCAGTTTTAAGAACTGTTCTAACAACTTCTCTATTGATTTCAGCTAAGATTTCAGCAGATAAGATGTTTGCAAGTTCGCCTTCAGCATCCAATCCGTGGATTGCTTTAAGGTCTTGCGCTAGTTCCATTGTGTATTCAGCTTTTAGAGCTCTTGATTTAGCTGTTACTGTTGATTTCTCAATAGTGAAAGCCATTTCGCCGTAAGAACCGTCACCAGTTTCACCAACACCTAATCTCTCAGCAGCTGCAGTAGATAGACCAGAACCAAATGTTGATACTGTATCTGCTTCGTCTGCAATTGTGCCGTCTGTGTCAGCGTCTGCAACACCACTTAACCCTGTTGGGTCAGCTTGATGTGTGCCTGTGCCAGAGAAGTCTGTATCAGCTTCATCAAATAAAGCTTCTGTACCACTCTGTGATGCATATTTTGATTTCATTGCGAAGATAAGTCCTGTAGGACCACTCATTGGTTGAACACCAGCGATATCATAAGCAATTAAGTTAGGCATAGCTCTACGTACTAAAGAAATTAATACTGGGTCAAAAGTACCGATGTTATTCGGTGCTGAACCTGAACCAATATTGTTAGCTGCTGCAGCTTCAGAAATGAAATTTCCTTGTGCTTGAGCTCTTTCTTCTTGTAGGGCAACCTCTTGGTTTTCTAATAGTCTAGCTGTTACAGCTTTTCTATATCTGTCGGAAATTTCTGGAGCTGATTCATGATTTAGAACCGGACCCCATTTTTCCATTAGTTTTGCGTCTGCGTTAAACATTTTTATTTCCCTTATTTTTTAAAGTGAGTTATAGCTTGAGTGTATCTGTTCATAGACTCTGACATAGTTTCTTCTTCAGAAACATTATCTTCACCTAATAAACTATCCACTTCATCAACTGATTCAGTAACTTCTTTTGTGAAGTATGATTCTTTAACAGTTTTTACTTTCATTTCAAAAGTTTCTTTGTTATCGAATTCAATATCTGCCACTAAAGATGCTAATTTCTCAGCTTCAGTTTGTGCAAGCCCTGAAGATTGTTCTCTTACTACTTCTTGCTTTTCAAAGTTTTGAACAGCTTCATGTAATTTGATATTATCTTCTGTGGTTTTATTTAAAGTTTCCTCTAGTTCAGTTACTGATTCGTTGAGTTCATCAACAAGGTCAACCTTACCTTCTGGTACTTCGATGTAGTGTTCTTTGAACACTGATTGTAGTGAAGTCATAAAGTCTTCAGCAATTTCAGTCCTAAGACCGTTAGTTACTGCTACTTCATTTTCTTTCATCCAACCCTCTACTACATAGTTAAGGTATGAATCTACCTTCTCTACTAGAGATTCTTGGACTTCTGAAACTTCTTCTTCAAGATTTTGCGCGTATTCAGCTTCCAATCTGTCGATTTCAGATGTTAACTTAGATGTTAACACTGCTTCGAAGATTGCTTGAGCTTTATCACGGAACCCATCAGAAAGAGTTGCCTCTTCTTTAATGATGTTTTCTAAGTCTTCGTCAAAATCAATAGCTTCTACTTTCGCTTTAGCTTTTGGGTCTGCAACTTTTGATACTGATTTAACTGCATCGTCAGCTGATTTGACTGATTCTTCTTCATCACTGCCTAGAGCCATCTTTGAGAACATTTTTTGCGCGTCCTCTTTTCTTGCTTTCTTAAGCATTTCGACTGCTGCTTGAATTACGCCTGCTTTGGTTTTTGGAGTTTGAACAGTTTCCTTTTTAGGTTCGTGCTCTTCTTCCTCTTCCTCATGCTTGCCTTCTTCAATGCTTTCAACTTCCTCGTCTAAAATTTCTTCATTTTCCACGAGCTCGTCTACTTGCTCTTCTTCAACAGTTTCAACTACTTCTTCAGCAACATTGTTTATAGCGTCGTCTGACATAGTTTTCTCCTATGATTTTAGATTTAATTTAGAGAGGAAATTTTTAAAGGCTCTAATCTCTACCTCTGGGAGGTTTCCGATTTTCGCTTCTTTTATCTCAGTCTCAATTCCTTCAATATCCTGTGCTTTAATAATGCCATTATCCCATACCCAGTCAACACCTTCCATAACTCCATTTACAAATGCACTTGGAGCTGAAGGGTCCTGGACTATATCTATAGTGGATAACATAAAGTCATTCCCCACATAACTGACACCATTCTTTTGTACAAGACTTCCCATACCACGACTTGACACACCAAGCTTAACACCGCCATCGAGGAGTCCTTCGACTATTTTTCCCATTGGCGTTTTAAGTATTGATGCCTTACCCACAACATCATTTCCCTGCCAATGCAGGTCTGTGATCTTGTGCGAAACTTTATCAAGGTTTACTGTTGGTCCTTCTGGATGATTTAACTCTCCAACAGCTCTCCCTGTTTTAACTTGTTCGGTAACATACTTTTCTAAGGCTTTTTCCATAGTTTTCTTTTCGTATATTCTACCGTTTCTATTCTTTTTATTAGATTGCATAAAGACGCCTTCGATAAAATAGCTTTTCTCACCATTTTTCTTAGCCTCACATATTACATCTAATTCTTGTTCTACATATTCTGTTATTAACTTCATGTTATATTCCTAACAGTTTTATCATATCATTTGCTGCTTTTTGAGCTTCTTTTTCATTTTTGTAGTTATTATCGAGTAACTCGTTATCTACATAAACTCCAAATTTATTACCCTTTTTGGTAATAACAACCTCAACATTTTTTCGCTTACCAGCTTTAGAAGATGTGACCTTCTTTTCGCCAGAAGCTAATTTGAGCTTTTCTCTTAACTCAACAAATGTATGCATTTATTATTCTTCTTTTTTTCTTTCAGCCATAGCAGATGCTAATTCTATTTTCTTTGCATCTAATGAAGCTGTAATTTTGTCGGCCATAACTAAATCAAATTCTTTATTTGCATTTACATTATCGCCATCATTTAAATTTTTAATTATATTTTCTACTGACATATTATCCTCACTTGTTTATATATTTATAATTTTTTGTTCCTTAACTACTAAAACTCTTCTTCAGAATGTGCACCAGCCTTTGTTTCGGCCTCTATTTGTTTCTCCATGTCTTTCATATCTTCTTCAGACATTCTTAAAACATTTTTAGCAACCCATTCATGTGATAGGTATTTACCTACATAATCTTGAACACTACCTAGTAAATCAAATCTTTCTCTTATCATTTCGGATTGTTTTAATTCAGAGAAGTAGTTATCTTCAATATAATCAAAGGCAATACTTTCCTTCCAACTTTTCCAATCCTCTTGTGTACATATTCCTTTTAACAGCAATTGTGTTTTAAGTAATTGCATGAATAGGTCAGAGAATCTTTTTCTCAACCTATCAATAAACTTTTTAAACTTAACTTCGTCTCTTGTTATCTCTGAAGCTCTACCTAATGTAAACTGCGCTTCTTGCTCTAATCTATTAACCGGTACATTAAGTGATTTGTATAATTTCTTTTGGAAATATATAATATCATCTATCTGGCCTAGGTTTTCTCCACCAGGTAATGTTGTTATTTCAGTTCCTCTTCCGCCTTCTCTACGAGGTAAGAAAAAGTCCTCCAACATTGACATATGTTTTCTGTCATCTTTAATGTCGCCAGTTTTTGCATCATAAACCAATTTATTTCTATATTGATTCATAATACCTCTTAGGTATTCTTCAGCCTTACCTTTTGGTAAGTTACCAACATCAATATAAAATATTCTTCGTTCTGGAGCTCTTGATATTCTGTATATCACAACAGAGTCTTCCATCATTCTTAATTGGTTAACTGGTTTGAGAGCCTTATGCAGATAAGATAATATTTTTTTTCTGCCTGGGTCCATCATACCAGATGTACAATATGCTATAGCATCAGGATATATTTTAACACCTTGGTCTGCAACATTTAATGATTTGTCTTGATATAAAAAGTATTCATCTACTTTTTTAATTAATTTAGCACCAGTCTTTGGGTCATTCTGTTCTTCAACTTCTTTAACCTTTCTTAATTTTGCTGGGTCTATATATCTTAATTCTTTAATTCCTTGCTTTGGTTGTTCATTATTAATAATAATGTGGTACGGTAATCTACCATCAACATACCATTTTCTAAATATATCATGTGAATATGAATTAAAACCTAACATGGAAAGAATTGAATCAAACTCATGTTGTATTGTTTCTTTTATTTTATCTGATATATCTAATTCATCTAAAATTAGATTAATTGGAGCCTCATTATGGTCTCCAACAATAGCTTCATTTACGATATCCTCGATTGCAGCATCACACTCGGGCTGTGAGGAAATATCTCTATATTTCATTATTAAATCGACATCGGACTTGGCCTTATCGCCGTCCATATCAATATACGCACCAAAATGTCCACCAGCCTTTATAACGCCAGCGCCATCATCTCCATCAGTACGTGGTACAAAAGAAGGCCTTAAAGGTTCTTTTCCTTTGCCTTTTCTGTTTATTTCGAATCCAAAAAATTCTGCCATATTTCACCTCATATTATCGGAGGGGATAATTAAATCCCCTCTTCCAATATTATTTATAAACCTAAGAAGTCGTTGAAGATTCCCAGTATTGAACCTGGAATTCCATTGTGAACTCTTCTATAGTATTTTCTGAATCATAACTGACTTCAATCTCTGACATGTTTGTAGGGAATATTCCTCTAAAATCATATTTTTTAGTTACTTCACCAGCTTTATTCAATTGTTCAACAATTGCATCTGACTGATAGTCACTTGGATTTGAAAGTCCTGTGTTTGCGTTATGACTGTTAATACCATTCATCCATCGTTCCATAGCGTTACGAACTTCGAAACCTGTATCATTGATAATAGTAATTGACCAAGGGTCAAATGTTCTATCACCAGCAATCTGTAATTGTCTACCTCTGAAAAGTACAGGGATAGGTGCAATAACAGATGAAGGCATCTGTGCCGTTTTACACATAAATGATGTTAATTCAACATCGCCTTGTGCATAACTAGGGAAGTTCAAAGTGACTTTGAACATGTTGGCACGAGCGCCACCGCCTACTAGTTTAGATTTAAAATCATCTACTCCTAAAATTGCCATGTTTTATCTCCTATGAACCTGCTATTTCTGAGAATTCAACCCCAGATCTAGTTGCTATGAAATTTAATGTAATGAAGTTAATGGACCTTGCAGGCTTAATGAATATGTCTGCAACAAATCGGTTAGTGTCAATTACTTGACCTGTATTATTTGTTTCATCGCAAACAACTAAAAAGTCTGTAAGACCTCTTCGTCCTTTTACATCTCTTAAAAAAGGCTCCAATAAATTTCTAAATTGTGCCCTTGTAAATTCATCATTGAATTCAAATAGTTGTGCCTTTGCAGCAGTACTAATTGCTTTTTCTAATACAATGAATAATCTTCGTACATTTATTCTATCGAATGCTGAAGGTCTACTTAATAAAGTTTTGTCACCAAATAGTAAAGTACCTTGTCCAGGTAATGATACTATTGGATTTACTCTTGCTTTATATAATGTGTCTCTATCTGCTTTCTTAGGATTAAATGCAAGTTTTGTTACGCCTAATAATTGACCTCTGTTTACACCAGCTGGTGAGAACCATGCGTCTGCTACTGAATCAGTATTAGCACATAATCCTGCTTGGTGACCTGCAGCTCCAATCCATCTGTATACATCGTTATATTTGTCGTATACATATAGTGCTGTAGAATCACAAGAAGCATATGATGTAGAAGTTAATCCATCTGCGAATGCCTTAACATCTGCAGCTGGTGTTGAACTACCTACTGTGTCTTCTAATGGAGGTGATACAAATGCCATACAATCTTTACGTGTTGATGCAATAGATATTAAATCCTCTGCAATATCTTCAGCGCCATTAGCGTCTGGAGTTGCAAATAATAGATTTACATCTACTGTTTCAGCATCTTCTAAAAGGTCATATGCCAATGCAATTTCACCTACTGTTGGTGAGTTATCATCGGTTCCACCACCGAATGAATCTTCGATTGCGGCTGAGTTAGTGGTAAATGAAGTGTTGGCTGCTATAGTTTCTCCAGCATCTGATAATGATGAATCATGGTCAGTCCACCAAACATATGAAGATTGTGAATTAATCACATCTTTATAGTAGTTTGATGTACCATCTGATTTTTTAGCATCAGAAGCTTGAGATAGGAAACCAAAAGTTTCCAATATAGTACCTGGAGTCCCTGATATTGCACCATCTTCATCAATGATTGCAATATGCAATTCATCGTTTGCAGATGTTTTACCAAGACCTGACGCGTAGTCAGATGTACCTGGTGCAGAATCAAAAGAGCTTGCATATGTCCATGAACTAAAGGAAGTAATTCCCTGAGTAATCATTGACACTTTTAAGCTATTTCCTAAAACTCCTGGGTGTTTAGCCGTCCAATTACCTACGCTCAACGAGCCAGTGGAATAATTACTATCGTAGTCATCTTCATTTTTAATGAGTTGTCCTGTACTACCATCAGAAGTCGCGTTAACGTGACCTGATGCAGCACGAACTACTTTCAGTGCGTTTCCATACTTTAAGAATGACGCAGCTACGAGAAAGTATTTTGCTGTATTGTCGTCTGGTGAACCAAATTTCTCAACAAGTTCATTTTCAGAACCTATTGTTACTATTTCGTCAACCGGACCCCAATTAAATGCTCCTGCAAATCCACCAATACTGGTTGATACTGCCGGGACTGCATTTGTTGCATCGATTTCTTTAATTTCGACGCCGGGTGATACTTGAAATGCCATCGCTTTATCCTCTATGTTATTGAGTTAGTTAATATGTTTTCATAATACGAATAATCAATGGTATTATTTATAATATTATAAATCCTATTAATGATCGTTATTATCGTTGCGTAGAGCAACATTACTTACCATAAATAATCTATTCGGATGAACTGAAACCCTTAACTTGGTCATAAGTTTTCTATTTACTAACATCTCTGATGCTGTATCCTTTTCAGATAATCCTATCTCTACGATATATTTTTTATTATTAAATGTAATACCATGTTCTACTACTGGTCTTTTATCAAAGGGTTCCATACCACGAGATGGTTCAGATATATCAATAATTTCACTTTCAAATTTATGACCATTCTTCTCCCATATTGCTGTATCCCCTTCGATACTCATTTTATCAACATGTAACATACTTGCTGAGGCTGAATTACCTGTATCAAATTTAGCTCTGACTGGATTTTCTTCCATGCCATCAAATATAATACTTTCAATGTAACCAACCTCTTGTCGCATGTGTGGTCTTCTTTGTCGCTCTTTACTAAATAATTTTATTATTTTATCTAGTGTTTGCGCTGCCGATATTTTATCCGTATGTTCCTGGTTATCGTCATATCCCATAAAGTGAGAACGAATACCAGGCGAACCATTCACTTCTAATACATATAAATTCTTACCAACTTTACAGTGGTCTACACCACAATATGCTGCACCAACAGCTCTTGCCGAGTTGATAACTAGTTCTTTTTCTTCGGGTGATAATATATAAGGTAAAGTTTCTGCACCTAAATGGACATTATTTCTAAAATCTTTTTTGTTTACCTTAACTCTTTCAGCACTTGCTATTATCTTACCATTTACAAGTAGTGTACGAATATCTGATTTTAAATCAAAATATTCTTGTATTAATAAATCAGCATCAAACTTCCAAAGAGATTGTGCCACAGATACTAAAGAAGCCATATCATTAACTCTTGATACACCAACACCCTGTGTTCCCTTTAGTGTTTTAATAATAACAGGAAATTTACCACCAATGTTCTTATGTGCTTGTTCTATGGATTTAACATTATTAATAATTGATGTTCTTGGTACTGATATATTATTTCGTTCTAACGCAATTGTATTTGACATTTTGTTATCACAAACCAACATTGTCTCTAAATCATTCACAAGGAAAAAGCCAATTGTTTGTAATGATGATACCAGAGCCTGAGCAGTAAGTGATTTAATCGAACCCGCACGAACAAAGACAAGACAATTATGCATGGATAATTTAACTTCTGTGTCCTTACCATCGATATTATTAATGGTAACCTCTCCAATATCAATGTCCTTTGTGGCAATAAATGCTTCTTGGACATCAATCATGGTACTTTTAATATTATACTTCTTAACAGTCTTCTGAATTAAATCCGCAAAGGTTCCCTCTTCGTCTCCCAGACCAAGTACTACGATATGCAAATCTTGCATTTCAATTGGCTCTTCTACTGGAGCCTCTGTTAAAAATTTTGTGAACCTTTCCATTCTGCTTCGAACCAAATATTTCCTTGTTCGTCCTTTGTATATTTATCCTTTTCGTAATTTCCACTTTCCACATAACCAAATGGTAACATATCATCTTGGATTGCTTTAAGTCGTTCCTTATATAACATATTCTTCATATCAATATTAGTTAAATTTTGGAATACATCTGTTGTTGTAAACCAAGCAAATAAAACTAAATTCATCATTAGGTCATCATGATTTGGTGCTAATGCCTGAAAGGAACTTCCTCTACTGACAAAAGTACTCATCTCAATGATTGTTTGTGCATCGTATATGATTAACTTTTTCTGCTCAATTAAATCTTTTACACTCGAACAACCAATCCTTTTAACTCTTCTTGTCATTGTGGCACCCAAAGCATTTGCTTTGACTGTGGATTCCACAAACATATTTTCATATTCTAAATCGTAATATAAACCATTACAGACTACACCGCCTTGGTCATTACTTTCAATTACAACATATGCCTCGTTATATTCATTCGCATATTTGTATATTAT
>Ga0222717_10001428_pt1 | contig 19568 bp, 18 predicted proteins | sample C33_18DmetaG_FD_165053 | JGI IMG/M metagenome (GOLD analysis project Ga0222717, IMG submission 165053) | Estuarine water microbial communities from San Francisco Bay, California, United States - C33_18D | ecosystem: Environmental > Aquatic > Marine > Unclassified | place: USA: California...
CGTCCCCGAGCTTGAGGAGTTTGAGTTCTTGGGCGAGTTCGAGCACACTGACAAAGGCGTTGTTGAAGGCGTCGAAGTTCTCGCGGCGAAATTTGCAGATGGTGTCGTGATCTGGGTGGGTATTGCCGGTGAGAAAGCGTACGGCGACGTCGCGATGGGTGGCCTGTTCGATCTTACGGGAAGAGAAGAGGCGGTTGGCGTAGCAGTAGATTAGCAACGCGAGCATCATGTGTGGGGGGGGAACTGTCGGTTGCCAGAACCGCGATGGTTGACCTGGAAGTCTTCGAGCGGCCGCCGCTGGACGGCTTCGAGGATGAAGTGGACGAGATCGTCTTCTGAAACCCAGTCACAAAGATCGGGTGGCAGGAGCATTGGTGTTTCACGGTCGACATCAACGAAACGGGCGCTCACGCCCCATTACTAACATCTTCCTTAGGTTTGTGAAGTCCGACAGACTCTTAGGCTGCTGACTTCTTATGACCGTAGAATCTGCTCCTTCTACCGATTAGAAGCCCTGGCTTCCCTACCTACTGATTGCGATTGCCGTGCTCTTTGCTCATGGGCTCGCTCTTCGGGCGGATTTCTACATGGATGACAAGGCGCACATCCTGACCAGTAAACGGATCCAAGATGGACTCGACGCCCCGACGAGTGTGTTCCGGAGCCGGCATCTCACCTATGGACTGTGGCGCGGGCTGCATCTCGTCTTTGGCGACAGCTCGGTGGCTTTTCATACCGTCAATCTCCTCCTTCATCTTGGTGGAGCCCTGCTCTTCCTTCCTGTGGCCAGGCGTTTCCTGAGTTTGAATGCTAGTCTAGGAGAGGCGAAGCAAGAGACGGTCGCTTTCTGGGGTGCGCTTCTCTTTGAGGTGCATCCGCTAGTGTCTGAGCTGGTTAATTATGCCTCCCAGACATCGATGTTCCTGATGATGTTCTTTGTAACCTTGGCAACCTATCATTTACTTAGATAGCACGAGACGAAACGCCTGAAGTATCTCGGCTTCATGGTTTTTGGTATCTTGTTAGCCTGGCGCTAAAAGGAGCCAGGAATCCTCCATGCGTTGATTCCATTGGCCTTGATCAGTGTGCTGGTCGTTCCGATTGCTAAGTTGAAGGAGAAGTGGAAAGAGAACAAGCGCTTCCGGTTGGCTGGCCTGATTGGAGGTGGCAGTCTGGGAGTTGTCTTCCTTGGAGGCTGGGCGTTTCTTGTTATCAGTAGATTCAGTGATGTGAGAGGAATGTTCCATCATGCTCTCACGCAGTCCCGCGTGCTCGGAGGCTACTTTGCCCGTGTCTTGCTGCCCTCAGATTTGTGTGGAGATCATCATATTTCTTGGACAAAGTCTTGGAGTGATGGGCCCGCTTTCGTTGGTTTGGCACTTGTGATTGTGATTGTGATTGTGATTGTGATTGTGATTGCGAGTGCGAGTGCGTTGATCATTCTGAATTTCGTCATTCGACATCGTTCTTGGTTCGCTGTGCTGTGTGGACTAGCGCTGTTCCATCTGTACCTCCGCTTTGGCTATTCCGTGGATGAACTCATGGTAGAGTACAGGATGTCTCTGGCGATGCCGTGGAATGGCTTATTCCTGGCGTTGGGAATTACCCGTCTTTGTGAATTACCCGTCTTTGTGAACTCAAGCCGAGCCTTCCTCCGGGGGTACGTCCGGCTGCCTTTGCCGCACTTTCTGTTTTTTACATTGTCACGTCTGCTGCTCGATCGCACACGTGGCGAGATGGGGGCATGCTTACCTTGGACGTCATCGAACAGTATCCCAAGAACCTTCGAGCTTGGAGCATCTACCTGGGCAAACTCTCGGAACGCGGAGATTACGAGGACATAGTGAAGCTGCGGAATCTACCGCAGGACGTGTTTCAAAAGCTTTTCCCGCGGGGCTTCGATCGAGATAAGCGCCAGTTCACCGGAGAGAAGACGTACCGAAACTACATCGCCTGTCAGTACCCGCTCATTAAAGGGCTTGTACATCAGGGAGAGCTTGATGAAGCAATGCGTCGCGCTGACATGCTTCTCGTGAATGTCTTGGAGAAGGCACCTTCCAAAAATGCGAAAGCCACGTTCACCATCCTTTTGGCAAAGCTCCTGGTCCACGCTGCTAAGGGCGAGGATCAGAAGATTGACGAGACCTTGACCACGATGGTGTCGCACGATGATGATGCGGAGAAGATTCGGGGATATTTGGCGGAAGAGGTCCGTAATCTTCCTCAGATGATCGTCGCCAGTAACTGCGAGGAGCAGGGAGAATGATATGATAGATCTGCAGACTGCCCTCGTTTGACAAACGGCCCTAGCGCCCATCATAGTCCCTTCGCCATGGCTGACCCCATTTCTTGCTCCATCACCCCTTGGTACACCAAGCGGATGTCCCTGATGACGCTGATGTTCGTCGGATTTGGGCTGTATTTCCTCTATGACGGGTTCATCGGCTATCCCAAGAAGAATGCGATTTATGATGAGCACGTGAAGTTCATGGAAATCCAGGATGAGAAGGCGGCCTTTTTGGAAGAGGGCAACACTTCATCTGATTGGGCCAAGGTAGTTGTCGAGAAAGGCTATCCGAAGCAGGACGATTGGATCGACTATGCTGCGGACAATGGCTGGCCTGAGGAGCCGCCAGAGAAGCGCTATTCGACGACAGATCAGTTCTTCTTTGGTGCGCTATGCTGCGGCATTGGCCTCGCGATTCTGGGAACGATGATGCTTAATCGAGGCAAGGTTCTGCGTGCCGATGGACTCAGCTTCACGTCGCCGAAAGGGGAGCGTGTACTTTTCTCAAGTGCCCATCGAATTGATAAGCGGAAATGGGATAACAAAGGTCTCGCCTACGTGCACTACTGGGACGAGAAGGAGAAGGAAAGGCGGGCGGTGATTGACGATTTGAAGTTCGGCGGGGCGGACAAGATCCTCGATCGGCTTCTTGAGAATTTCGAAGGAGAGCTTGTGGAACGTGTTTCTACGGAGGCCCCATCGGAATCGACCCCAGAATCGGAAGATTCTGAAACCACCTAACTCATTGGTGGTTAGTTGGTTCTAAAAAGGGTTTTTTAAAGGTTGCAGAGATAGGGAGAGCTGGCTAAAGGAATCGCAGTTTGACAACCCACTGAGCCTCTATGAGCGACAAATCAATCGAAGAACGCGTTACTGACATCATTGTGAAAGAGTTGGGGGTAACCCCTGAGCAGGTAACCCCTGAAGCTAAATTCATCGAAGACCTCGGTGCGGACTCTCTCGACACCGTCGAGCTGGTCATGGCATTCGAGGACGAATTCGACGTGCAGGTCCCTGACGAAGAAGCTGAGAAGCTCCTAGCCGTCGGTGACGTCACACGCTACATCGAAGAGAACGGTTAAATCCGTCTCTGGTCGACCCGGGGCACTTGCTGCTCTAGCGAGATTTTATAGAAGCCTCCACCTTTGTCGGTTGGGGGCTTCTTGCATTTCGGTGGGCCGTTTGTGTTAAGGTTGCGTCGTGCGTCGTTGCCTTCCTTTTTCTTTTTATCTCCTTGTTCGCGAGTGTGGTCGCTTTCGGGCAGCAGGATGTTCAGATCGAGCCGGTCAAGATCACGGAGAGCCATTACATGCTCAAGGGCTCGGGAGGGAACATGGGACTGTCGATCGGAGAGGATGGTGCCCTGCTCATCGATGATCAGTTTGCGCCTCTCAGCGAGAAGATCGTCTCGGCGGTGGGGAAGCTGACAGACAAGCTTCCCCTGGCTTGTTTGGTGGCTTCACGACGATGCCGATGTGTGTAAGGCCCTTGTTGTTTAGGTCCCAAGCCACAATGTCGCCGATGGCGTAGTCTTTCGGATTCGTGCTCTTGGGTAGGCTCTTGCCGAACCGGGTGAAGAAGGTTTGCAGGTTAGGCACCCGCCGGTGATCAATGTTCTTGTCTGGGCACTTCAAGCCCCATTTTTTGCGATACTTCGAGAAATGCCCTTTCGTGTCTTCGAGAAATGCCCTTTCGTGTCTACGTGGACGAGCCGCTGCAGGTCGATATCGAGTTCGCGATAGGAGCGAACGACGACGTCGCTGTACACACCGCGATCCGTTGGGGCATCGCCGCTTTGATAGTCTAGCAAGACGTAGGTGATATCGAGCTTGGTTCTAGCCAGAGCGATCTCAGCAAGGCGCACCCCAAAGGCTTTCTTGGAAATAGGTTCGCCAACGAGCATGAAGGGAAGAGCTAGTACTATGACAAGTAAGCCTACGAGAGTCTTCATGTTGATACTTTGGCTAGATTTCAATTCGCGTCTAGATAGGGTAAGAAGCAGGTAAGCAGAGCTGGGAGGATTCGGAGTGCTGCAGGGAGATGTTCTGAATGTGCACGCACCAGCCACCTAGTTACTCGGATACCTTGGCCTGTTTCCAGGCGGCGTCCATCTCTGCGAGGCTGGCACCCTCTAGCGTTTGCCCTTGTTTTGAGAGCTGCTTTTCAACGCAATGAAATCGGCGGCGGAACTTCTCATTGGCATCTGCTAGGATGGACTCGCTATCGAGCCCGTGCTTGCGAGCGAGATTGACGAGGCTGAAGAAGAGATCGCCAAACTCCTCGGCGATATGGTCCGTCTTCTCTTCCTTAAGAGCGGCCTCTAGCTCGGTCACTTCTTCTTTCACTTTGGCGAAGACCTCATCCGGGTTGTCCCAATCAAACCCGACTTTGGCAGCCTTCTTCTGGAGTTTGGTCGCCGTCATGAGTGCGGGCAGGCCTTCTCCCACATCCTTCAGATATGGACGTGGTTTGTCGCCTTTTTCTTTGAGCTTGATGGCTTCCCATTGCTTGAGGACCGTTTCGGTGTCACTCGCGTCGCTCTCCCCGAAGACGTGGGGATGACGACGGACCAGTTTGTCGCCCACGCCTCGGGCAATGTCCTCCAGGACGAAGCGATCTGTTTCTGAAGCGATTTCGGCATGCATGACGACCTGCAGGAGGAGATCGCCGAGCTCCTCGACCATGTGTTCGGTGTCCTCACTACGAATTGCCGCCGCGACTTCATAGGCTTCTTCTAGCAGATTGGCGATAAGGGATTCATGTGTCTGCTCTATATCCCAGGGGCATCCTCCCGGGGCACGGAGACAATGAACGATTTCACGCAGGCGAATGATTGGATCAGGATTGTCAGGAATCGGTAGGCCCATGCTAGGAAGAGGGCTTCTCGTCGTCCAATAACTCGCTGCTCGCATTTTCGAGTTGCTTACGTTCCTTATCTGAAAGGCTGCTGATACCCTCTTTTGATATCTTTTCTAACAGATGATCAATCGAAGCCACCGGAGCGCTTGATGCCATCGGATCTACCTTGGGAGCGAGCTTGGACTCGTAGGCCACTTTGCGGCCGCCTTTGCTTTTCTTGACCACCTTGAGACTGCGTTTGGAGGAGCGATAACCTTTGGGCTTTCGTTTTGGGATCAAGCGAGAAAGAGATGCTTCGAAATTCGGAAAGCGTGCCGTTAAGCCCATCTTTCGGAGAGCCACATAAGTGATCGTGATACGCAGCCAAAGGAGAAATAGATCAAGCCACTCACGAATGGCAATGAGTTGCAGGGTGTAGACGGCGACGATGAAGGCGGCGAACCATTTGACCACGAACCCAAACAGCATCCGACGATTTGGGTAAAGGAATGCAAATGCTAAGAAGATGCATGTATCGATCGTCGACGAGGTCGCGAGATAGAAAATGTTCTGACGACCTAGAACGAGGTAAAGCAAGCAGAAGAGAACTGGAGGGAGAAGAACGAGTGTCCCATAGAGCTTTAGAAAGTCTCTTGTCCCAAGATACTGCTCTACCTGAATCCCGAAGAGGTAGAAGAAGACCAGGCCGATGGCGACGAAGACAATGAGTTCGCGGGGGTTGTAGAAGGCATATGTGACGAGCTTCCACAGCTTACCTTGTTCAACGACCTCAGGCGCAGTGAACGAGAAGGGGGCATAGGTACTTGTGCCCAGACCGAAGATGGCGGTTACAATGAGAAGCACCACGTGGATCAAGATGATCAGAGTGGTGGCATAGATGGGTAGCGCGCCAAGGTAGAACAGGGGACGCTGACCTGGATTGTAGGAACTCTGCCACATAAATAAGCGGTGCTCGGCTATGTAGCACATCGCATACCTGAAAACAAGCAGGGCGTATGCGGAAAAGCCGCAGAATCTCTGCGGCTTTTCCAAAAGTTGGCAATTCGAAGGCGCTATCAGTTGCGTAGCATCCAGTTGGCTGAGCGGGTAGCCCCGACCCTCTCTCGGACGTCTCGCGCGGTGTTGGTCGCCTTGCGGCGTTTGGTGCTCACTGAGGAGACGTTGCGATCCTCGACATTCTTCTTCATGGACTGCTTGTCTTCAGGGTCTGAAACGAGCCTATCACGACTGTAGTTGGCCACTTGGTCGGTGCCCTGCAAGAAGGCGCTGTTTGTAAAGAGGCTAGCAACAGCGATGATTGAGAACGGCTTTATGATGTGTGTTAGTTTCAGTAAGAGTTTCTAGCGAGGGTAAACCAGCCCCTGCCGTTACCATAAGTCAGAGTTCCGCCATGCGCGCCATGATGGCTTCAATTCCGGGTTTTACATCGCTGTACTTTCTAGAGTAGCCATTCACCATGATCGCGAAGGCATAACGCTGACCTGAACTAGCATCTACATAACCAGCGTAGCATTTAGTTCTACTCAGGGTCCCACTCTTTGCGCGCACGCGGCCTGCCGCAGCTGTGCCCCTGGCTACGCTCTTGAGCGTGCCTGTTCTCCCGGCGATGGGAAGCGATCGTCTCAAGATGTCCACGTACTTGTCGCTATTGGCAGCTTTGAGGAAATAGACCAGTTGACGTGGAGTGATGGTATTGAGTGGAGACAGGCCCGAACCATCATTCATGACGAAGCCTCTAGTTATGATGCCGTGTTTCTTGAAGTAAGCATCTACAGCAGCGACGCCACTCGCGCTACTTCCAGTGCCACCGCGCGACTTGCCTGTTCGGTTGAGAATCGTTTCCGCAAACAGGTTGACGCTCTTGTGATTCATACGTTGCAGGAGATTGCTGATCGGCGCGGAAGTCTCCGTCGTCAGTGTGTTGATAGGGGGCTTTGGTTTTCCTTGGGAGCGGACGGTATTAGCCTCTTGAGTAATCGTAACGCCTTCCTTGGTGAGACGTTGGTGAAAGAGTTGGGCGCAGGTGAGTGCTGGTTCGGGCAGGGCACCTTTGATTGTAAAGGTGCTACCGCTCGGAATACTGCCTCGCAAATGTACGATATTGGAGTAGGGCGCTGCATAGACATAGCCCTGATCGCCGGAGCCAGTGCTGCCTGTGCGCATCTCATTATGAAGGGTCACGCCTGGTAGCTCTGGATTAGTGCCAAGAAGCTTTGCCGGGGCGCCCACTTTACCTGGAAGAAATCGGATGCGGAAGGTGTTGTTGAAGAAGTTAAGACCTTGGGCGCCACTAGCATAGTAGTTTCCAATATCCTTCCACGTCCAAGTGCCTGATCTCGGTTGCCCGCCGAAGAAAGAAGAGTCGCCGATCACGCGCCCTTCGACTTTTGCGATTGAGGCCGCTTTGACGATGGCAGTCCACTTCTCGAAGAGGTCGTCCCAACCATACTCAGCGAGCGTCGGGTCGCCGCTTCCTTGGATGACTAAGTCTCCTGATAGAGTGCCGTCAGTGATTGTGCCGGTGTGTCCTAGTGTCGTGGCGAACGTGAAGTCTGGGCCGAGCGTATCTAGGGCAACTGCCGAGGTGAGGAGCTTCGTCGTGGAGGCTGGAATGAAGCCCTTCTTGCCGTCGACATCGATCACCACATCTGAATTCTCTCCGAGTCGCAGCAGAGCAACACCAACACGGGCCGAATCCATGCCCGGACGTTGGCCGAGTTTCTCTGCGGCGGATTTGACGGCGAGGAGACCGGCAGGCGTTTCGGCGTGGGCGGTGCAGAGGAGGGCGATGAAGATGGCGAAACGGGTCATGGTGCAGTCGGAAAGCCCAGAGCCAGTGTGCGGTTCTCTGCCATCAAGTCCACCAAGATTTCACGGGTGATGTGAGGATTCACGAGTGCGCTTCGCCAAAACGTCTCACCGCGTTGATTGATCCTGTGCAGGAAGCACTTGCCTTCCTCTGTCTGTTTCTTCGTAACTGATCTATAAAAGCGCGAGGCCTCTGGTGGTGTGCAATAGCCTTTGGTTGAGAGGGGCAATGCTGCCTAGATCTCTTTGATGCTGGCAAGGAGGGCGCTGATCTTCACGTCTGGATTGGAACCAACGAAGAGGAATACCTCGTTCTCAGTCATCCAGCCCCCTGTCTCTAGTTTGTATTCGACCTGCATTGTTTGAAGTTCGCTGGCTGGCATGAACTCTTTGAAAGCTGCTTTGTTCGCTACAAAGAGATGGACGATGTCATCATCGTCGTTCTTGAAGCAGACGAGGCTCACTTTGTGCTTGTCCCAATCGAACGTCTGGCAGCCCATGCCCTCGAAGGACACGATCGCGCCGGGCGTCTCGTCATAGGACGGAGATTGATGCTCCCTCAACCAATCTCGTGCTTTGGTGAAGTCCTTGGTCATGTGGTCCAGGACGAAGCGTTCGGCGGCGTAGAAGGCCATGTCCTGACGAAACTTTGAGACTGAAGTGAATTCGCCTAGAGGAAACTCGACGGGGGGAGGAAAGGCGAAATACTTGACCAAGCCTGCTGCCGTGAGGACGACAGCAGCCGCTGCTGCCATCCAGAGACGCCGTGTGGGAAGGGTGATAATCTTAGACTTCACAGACTCCGCTACTGCAGCTTTAGAGGGAGACTCTGTGAGAACTTTGGTAGCAAGATCCTCGGGCACTTCAATTTTCCTGAAGGCATTGGTGATTTCCTGGTCAAACTTCTGCTCTTCTTCGAGCCACCTCTGCAAGGCGTCGTTTGTTTCCAACATGGCGAGTTTTTCGCTCGCTTCCGGTAGCTCGTCGAGGGGGAGTTCGTCTCGGTAGACGGAAAGGATTGCTCTTGGCGTGATCTTCGTGGTTATTCTGCTATTCCGTGCAACCGTGACGGGCTCGCTTGGTAAGTTCTTCGAAGATGAGATCAATTTCGTGGAAGACGGAATCTAAACGGGTGTTGCGGGTCTGATCCTTGCGCACCTAAAAGTGAGTCTGATCTCCCGACGAAGACAGACCGTTTGCAAGAAACTGCTGGCCATTCAAGTGGTGGACCTTGAAGCCACCGTGCCACTTCATTTTTGGTGCTTTGTCCTTCGAAGGTATTCGATCTTGTTACATCTCCCCATCATTGCGGTTATTGACGTGTTTGCTAGCATGGTGGAAACGCTCTTTATCTTCCGGGTGGATCGTCGTGGTATCCACAAACTGGTGGCAGGGACAAAGATTGTCATCGCACCGCGAAACACATGATGACAATCGGTTCCCAATTGCCGTTCTTCCGCGGAAACTTCTCGGATTTGATGATGGGTCGTGACTAAGATCGTGGCATGAGAGCCACCTTGACCTTGATCTTCTTGGCAGCCGCAATCACGGTGCGGGCGGCTACCCCCAATGTACTCATCATCATGGCGGATGATTGCACCTACAATGATCTACCGTTGTACGGAGGGAAGAATGCTCGCACTCCTAACATTGATCGACTAGCGGATGAAAGCTTGACCTTCAATCGGGCCTATTTGTGTGAAGCTATGTGTCAGCCTTCGCGAGCGGAACTCTTCACAGGCCAGTATCCCATGCGCAATGGTTGCGCCTGGAATCACTCGGCGAGCCGTGCTGATGTAAAGAGTTTGCCGCATCATCTTGGTGCCTTAGGCTATCGGGTGGGACTTGCAGGTAAGGTGCATGTGAAGCCTGCGGGTGCCTTCCCCTTTGAAAAGGTGGGAGGTTTTGATCCGAATTGTGTGAGGGATCCCACACTTCCTCATCAAACAGCGGCGATGGATGCCTTTATCGAGCGAGACGCAGATACGCCGTTCTGTTTAGTGGTTGCTTTGGTCGAGCCCCATGTCCCCTGGGTCATGGGCGACTCCTCACAGTATCCGCCCAAGAAGCTGGTGCTTCCTCCTAACATTGCAGATACGGAGACAACGCGAGAGGCCTTCTCGCGTTACCTCGCTGAGATCACCTACATGGATGGCCAGGTCGGCGACGTCTTGGCGACGCTCGAGAAATCGGGGCAAGCTGAGAACACGCTGGTCTTGTTCACGTCTGAGCAAGGGTCACAGTTTCCGGGCTGCAAATGGACGAATTGGGACACGGGCGTGCACACCGCTCTGATAGCACGCTGGCCGGGGAGGATTAGTCCTGATAAACGCACAGACGCTCTCGTTCAGTATGCGGATATTGCACCGACCCTGATTGAAGCTGCGGGCGGCGACGTGTCAGGGCATCCGTTTGATGGAAGGAGTTTCCTCTCCCTTCTCCAAGGAAAGACGGACAAGAGCCCACGACAGTATGCCTATGGCATGCACAACAACATTCCGGAAGGACCCGCCTATCCGGTCCGGACCGTTTCCGATGGTGAGTACCGCTACATTCGGAATCTTTTTCCTGAGGAACTCTATATTGAGAAGCACCTCATGGGGTGGACTGGGAAGGGGAAGTTGAACAATCCCTACTGGGCAACGTGGGTGAGGGAGTCTTGGCAGAATGCGGCGACCTACGATTTGGTAAAGAGATACCAGCAACGTCCCGCAGAAGAACTTTATCATACCGCGAAGGATCCTTACGAAATGACAAATCTCGCCGATGGCAAGAGAGCGGCTGTGATCAAAGCGCGTCTGAGCGCCGAATTGGATCGGTGGATGGCGAGCCAGGGGGATCCAGGCGTCGCGCAAGACACGAAAGAGGCGATCCAGGCAGCCCGACGAGGAGAGCATCTTCACGGGCCGACTTCCTTTCGTTAGCCCGGCAGAGCGTGGCGACTTTGGAAAGTCATCCGATGGGAGTAATGGTGAGCGTAGAGCAACATTCCAAAGTTGCTTTGGAATGTACGCAAGAACGCCACGTTGGATAGCCAACGTGGCGTTCTAAAGAGTTAGTCCGACTCCAGAGAAGTGGTCTTACTTCTTCTCCTTCTCGGCCTTCCGCTTGGCGGCTTCTTCAATGACCTGTTCGGAAATGTTCCGTGGGCAAGGGGCGTAGTGGGAGAATTCCATGGAGAACTGACCGCGGCCTGAAGTCATCGTACGAAGGTCACCAATATAGCCGAACATTTCGGAGAGAGGCGCCTCGGCTTTCACTCGGATCCCCGTCGGATTGGTGTCCTGGGCGCTGATCATTCCGCGACGGCGGTTGAGATCACCGATGACGTCTCCCACATTGTCTTCTGGGGCGAAGACGTCGAGCTTCATGACAGGCTCAAGGATCTGAGGTCCAGCCTTAGGTACGGACTGACGATAAGCGGCACGAGCGGCGAGTTCGAAGGCGACTGCCGAGGAGTCCACGGCGTGTGAGGCTCCATCGACCAAGGTCACTTTGAAACCGAGGCAAGGGTAACCAGCGACAACACCTTTATCGATGGAAGTGCGGAAGCCCTTCTCGATCGCTGGCCAAAATTCTTTGGGAACGTTGCCGCCGACGACTTTGGATTCGAATTCGAAGTCGCTGCCAGCTTCAAGCGGCTCGATGATGTAATCGATCTTACCATACTGACCGGAGCCACCGGACTGCTTCTTGTGTGTGTAAGAGTCTTCGATCTGCTGCGTGATGGTCTCACGGTAAGCCACCTGCGGTGCGCCTACATCGACCTCGACGCTGTGGGTGCGTTTGAGGATATCGACCTTAATATCGAGGTGAAGTTCGCCCATCCCCTTAAGAATGGTTTCACCACTATCTTGGTCCGTCTCGACGCGGAATGAAGGGTCTTCCCTAACCATCTTACCAATAGCGACACCGAGCTTCTCAGAAGCACTCTTGTCCTTTGGTGACACCGCGATGGAAATGACCGGATCGGGAAAGACCATCGGCTCCAGCGTTGCGGGATTGTTAGGGTCGCAGAGAGTGTGGCCCGTCTGAACGTTCTTGAGACCCACAAGGGCGACGATGTCGCCTGCGACGGCCTTTTCGACGTCTTCACGAGAGTCGGCGTGCATCTCCACGATACGGCCGACGCGCTCGGTCTTGCCAGTGAACGTATTCAGAATGCTAGTCCCTTTCTCGATGACTCCGGAGTAGATTCGAGTGAATGTCAGGGCGCCATATTTGTCGTCCATGATCTTGAAGGCCAAGGCACGGAGCGGCTTGGTCTCGTCAACAATGGCAAACTCACCAGAAGGCTCACCTGCGAGATCCGTTTCAGGTTGCGGTGGTACCTCAGTGGGAGAGGGTAGGTAGTCGACCACGGCATCGAGGATAAGCTGCACACACTTGTTCTTGAACGAAGAGCCGCAGTAAGTTGGGAAGAAGGCGTTGGCAATGGTGCCCTTGCGGATGCAAGCCTTGATGGTGGCCATGTCAGGCTCTTCTCCTTCGAGGTACTTTTCCATGGCCTCATCGTCTTGGTCCAGGGCGCCTTCGATGAGTTCTTGCCGATACTCTTCGACCTTCTCCTTCATGTCTTCAGGCACATCCGTGATCTCGTACTTGGTAGGATCACCAGAGTCGTCCCAGATCCACGCTTTGCGTGTAAGAAGATCCACAGCACCTACGAAGTCGTCTTCGATCCCGATTGGCAATGTCATCACCAAGGGAACGGCGGCAAGCACGTTCTTCACCTGATCCACCACGCGGTAGAAGTCAGCACCCAGGCGATCGAGCTTGTTCACATAGATGATGCGAGCGACCTTGGAGTCGTTGGCGTAGCGCCAGTTTGTCTCGGACTGTGGCTCAACACCGCCAGAACCGCAGAAGACGCCGACACCACCGTCGAGCACTTTCAGGGAGCGATAGACCTCAATCGTGAAGTCCACGTGTCCCGGGGTATCGATGATGTTGAAGCGGTGGTCATCCCAGAAACAAGTCGTTGCAGCGGACTGAATGGTGATCCCGCGCTCCTGCTCTTGATCCATGAAGTCAGTCGTAGCCGCACCATCATGCACCTCACCGATCTTATGAATCTTACCGGTGAGCTTGAGAATGCGCTCGGTCGTGGTGGTCTTGCCGGCATCGACGTGGGCGAAGATGCCGATGTTTCTGTAGCGGGATAGGTCAGTCATGGATGTCGTTAGTCGTCGTCTTTGGCGGCGCGGCACCTTGTGGCCCCACCGAATTTTAGAGCGGATATGGCTAGTGCAAATATCCCGTTTGGCAATGGGACAAATGCGCCTTCTGCGGAAAGTCAGGCCTGAGACCACCCAGACCTTGAATATTATGCTATTCTTTCGCGTGGTCCACGGAGGGAACGCCTCACGAGAACCTGTTTGACCCGCCTGCGGGATCGGTCGCGATCAAGGCGCGGCCATCGTCAGGCCTATCCATGGGATCCTCGCCGACCAATTGAAAGACATCAGAGGCAAAATGAACCATTTCGTTTTCGGAAGTGTAGCCCTTCGGAATTTTTTCAGGCAAAGATTGCCACAGTCGCCGTCCAGAGAATGGCTGCTAGAGCAGCTGCGTAGGACGCGGGAATGATCTGTGTTTTGACATGATCCATCAGATCGCACCCTGTCGTCATCGAGCTCAAAATTGTAGTATCAGAGATGGGCGAACACTGATCTCCGTAGACGCTACCATTTAAGACGGTAGCGAAGCAGACCGACATGAACAGCTGAGGATTGGCCAAGTCATGCGCCTGAGCAACAGTCCACGCTAACGGCAACGCTAACGCTAACGGAAGGGCGATCGCATAGGTTCCCCAACTCGTGCCGGTGGAGAAGGCGATAATCATCGTAAGAATTTGGAGCGCAACAGGTAGCGCGATATAGGGAATCTTATCTCCGAGCAGATCCACCATATAGGTTCCTGCTCCGATCTCTCTGCTGATCCCGCCAATTGTCACCGCAAGCACAAGAATGACAGAACCGAACACAACACCCTTCAGCCCGTCGCCGATCCCCTCGATCACATCGCCAAGACGCATTCCCTTAACTAGTGCAACGAGCACGGAAACGAGGAGAGCGATACCAAAGGCCCAGTTCACTTGGGGCGAACCAAGATAGACGAACGTTCCAATCGCAGTGCCGATTAGAAGAACGATGGGAACGATGAACTCGAGAACATGTGTCTTGTAGCCTTGAGGAACCCGGCTGACTTGGAGTTCTTTTGCATTCATGGGCAGTGCTCCGGGAGCATCCAGTTCTCCGGTAGTTCTGGCTCGCTCGTGCGCCTTGCGAATTCCGGGACCGGCAAACCGGGTGACCCCCAGACTGAGTAAAAGCGTTCCTGCTACCGCCAGAATTCCGTAAAAGCTGAACGGAACACTGCTGAAGAAAAACGAGATTCGGTCCGCCTCCGTAGCCAGGAAGGCAACGCCAGGAACAAAGATAAATGCCTGCACGTAGATTGGCCAGGCGTTGAAAGCTAGCACGGAAGCGATTGGCGATGCTGTTGAGTCGACGATGTAAGCGAGTTCTTCGTGGCTGACCTTTTCCAAATCAGCTACCGGCTTCACGATAGTGCCGACCAGAACGACACTGACAGTTCCGCCCTGGAAAAAGATCACTCCCATGAGCCAGGACACAAACTTCGCGGACCTGGGACCTTGGACGAAATGATTCGTCATGAATTCAGCGAATGCCTGGGCGGCGCCCGTTCGAGACCAAATCCCCATCAAGCCGCCGAGCAGCCAGAGGTAGAGCAATATAATGCCCGCAGCGCTTGAGCTACCCAGACTCGGCAAAAGCACGGCATCAGTGATATCGAAGCGTCCAAGCATGAAGGCGCCAACAACCACACCACTTAACAACGCGGTCATGGCCTCCTTCGTGACCAGGCAAAGAGCGATGGCTATGACAGCAGGAAGCAGGGACCAGAATCCGAAGTGAAATTTTGCTTCGAGCATCGCGTATCGCTCCACTTCGACCCCATTCTCTGTTTCCGTCTCGACCACCCATTGGCTTTCGAGCTCAGGTTTTCCTTCCAGAGCAGAAAGTGCCTCCTGCCTCAAAGGAGACTCCGCGTAGGGAACAATATCTTCGATGAGAGCCTCACTACCTTTGAAGGTGTAAGCCAGCTGCCCATCGTCGTTGAGGTAGGTATTGTATGTGGTTCGCTGCTCGATCCAGTGAACGTCCACTTTCGATCCCACATAGAGGCTAGCTGCGAGGCCGAAGACTAAAACGAAGACCGCGAGATACTTGGATGGCTGCAAAGGGCCGGACGAAGCCACGGTCACGTCGGGTTGCTCCACCGTGCCGGTTGCGGCCTCTTCGATCCCGGCTATCGGCTCAAAGTGTTGCTCTTCTGCCGATTCTTCGGATTGGTCCGGTTGGCTGGGATCACTCATACAAGAATTCAACGATATCTCTTTGTGTTTTTGAAGATAGCTCTCAGCAAATTCTTCGACTCACTCAGCAAATTCTTCGACTCATAAGGATAAAACTTCCCCATTTCGCCCCGAATGGATTGATGGAGCGTTGCGCCGGAAAATGTCATCATTCTGATTTCCTTCCGGAGTCCTTTCCAGCAGCAGCCTCGACAAATACCTGAAAAATGTAGGCGTGCTTATTGCTAGAAAATTGCTTTTCGTTCATGGAGGCAGATTTGCTGTATTGTTAGTAATTGGAGGGGCAGCGGCTGGAAAGGGGAAATGGTCTCCATGATGTCAAAGATTTCAGGGAATCTTCGCGACGGTCAAGATTGCTGGGGAAGCGGCAAGCTTGAGATGCGCCTTCCAAGGGCGATACGGCCTGTTTGTGGGCTCGACGACTGCTGGCCGTCGATCGAGCGCTTTGCAGAGGCTCTGATCAGGCAGGTAAACAATCTCGTAGATCCCAAAGCTGCGTTTTCAGTCCACCGCGAAGAGCGGCAACTCGTCAGCGGGTACGAGAGCCCCGTCGGGGACCAACAGTCGCTCCTCATCGAGAACGCGCTCCGGTGCTTTCCAGGCTGGCTCACTGTCGGTCCATCTATCATTTATCAGGTGAAAGCGATTCCGTTTCTTCAGTCAAGTCGGTCTTTTCCGTGGCGTAGAGCGGATCTACGGATTCGATGCCGAAGGGTGGACGGGGTGGTGGAGGCATGGCGATAGCGCCTTCCCACAGGTCGAGGAGAAGGAGGAAAAACTCGACTTCTTTCGGTCGGATCAGGTTGTCGATGACCTTCATCGTTTCCGCACAGCAAGGACAGAGAAGGGGGACGACACCCCAGCCGCGCAAAATGAGATCGCGCCAGAGAGGCCGCAGAGCGCGGGTCCTTTGGGCGGCGGGCCCTCGTGAAGGCGGGCCAGATGCGCAAGACACATTCTTTCTTGCCGGGCTCCGTGAATAATGAAGTGATCCTGCGAGAGGGTGAAGGCTCAACGATTGGGCGTTATAAGTTGCTCCAGAAGTCAGGCGAAGGCGGCTTTGGTGTGGTCTACATGGCCTAACAACGTGAGCCGGTGAAGCGACAGGTGGCGTTGAAGATCATCAAGATGGGCATGGACACAAAACAGGTGGTCGGTCGGTTCAAGGTGGACCGGCAGGCACTGGCCATCATGGATCACCCTCACGTTGCCCGCGTGCTCGACGGATCATGGGCGACCATACTTCGGGCTACGGATCATGGGCGACCGTACTTCGTTATGGAATTGGTGCGCAGTCTATTTGCCTGCAAGGGAAGTTCCAGGCAAGGTCGCCCTCGAATGAAAGCAACATCGCGATACCAATATGCTACGCTGAATTGACATCGATAAAGGGGCCTGATTAATGGAAGGGCTATGGCAATCGCCGAAGGCAGGCCTATTACCCTCACTAGTCCCAACTCCGGCAACACGGCAGCGAACCTGTCACTGCCCAATTCTCGGCGCGCATCTCAATGAGCTATCTCGAGCGCTCTATTGTGGGTTATTCTCATCGGACTCGGGAGCCTTCTCACCATGGCTGCCTCCGGAGAGGTCCCAGGCATTTCAGGTATCACGGCAAGGATTCTCCGCTGCCATTCCGGAGACACCGCGTGGCGCATCCTCTTCCTCGTTGGCCTGATCGGCGGTGCTGGAGTTGCTTTTCTAAGTGGGATCGGCTGGCAGGATTTCTCAATACCGGGAGGGAGAAATCTCGTGGTGATGGCGGTGGCAGGATTCCTCGTGGGCCTGGGCACCCGAGTCGGTGGAGGCTGCACCTCTGGTCATGGGGGGGGGCATCGGATCAGGAGCAAGGGATGGCCTCGTATACACGCTGGTTTTCATGGTGGCCGGAGCAGCTACCGTCCTGGTTTGGAATTTCGTGAATGGGAGAACAGCACTATGAGATGGTTGGCGATCTTGTTGGGGGGCGCACTATTTGGGCTTGGAATGGTCGTCTCGGGGATGACGGACCCCGCGAAGGTCATAGGCTTCCTTGATTTCTTTGGTCCGTGGGATCCCTCTCTTGTGTTCGTCATGGGCAGTGCGGTGATCACTTTTGCCCTCGGTCTATTCTTTCTCCGCCGGTATCTGGGAAAGTCCTCTTCTATCAATCTCCCAGATCTGTCGACGAGTTCGGTCGAGAAGCGGCTCGTGATTGGTTCGATCATATTTGGAATCGGCTGGGGCCTTGGCGGATTCTGCCCTGGCCCGGCTTTGGCCAATCTCTCCGTCCTCCGGTCTGAAGCGCTGGTATTCGTCCCGCTGATGCTTGTTGGCATGTTCTTCGCGCAGCGCGTGTTTGGCCTGGATCGGTAAAGCCGAGCGGAATCTGGCGCCGCCAGAGCGGTTTAAAAGACTAGCCTTGATGGAGGGGCCTATTCTTTGCAAGTAGTAATGATAACTATGGATTCTACTGGGTTCGGACAGTGAACTAGGCCGCTTTTCTGGCGGTATTAGATGCGGAAATTTCCTTATAAAAAGGCTTGCAACGCTTGCCGTGAACCCTAGTGTCCGCGCTCCTTCCGAAAGGGGGGCGCATTCTGCGTCTCGTGATCGCAAGGGCGATTATCGGGCGCATCCCGGAGAATAAGGCACCTCTCGCAGGTGACTTGTGTACCCGGTGCTCGTTCAAGAGTCAATCACCACAGTCTACTGCATGCCAACCATCAATCAGCTCGTTCGCAAAGGGAGAAAGAAGCAGGTCGAGAAATCGAAATCACCTGCGCTCTTCAAATGTCCACAACGTCGTGGCGTTTGTCTCCAAGTCATGACCCGCACGCCTAAGAAGCCGAACTCGGCTCTCCGTAAGGTTGCCAAAGTCCGTCTGACGAATGGTCAAGAAGTCATTGCCTACATCGGCGGCGAAGGTCACAACCTTCAGGAGCACTCGGTGGTGCTTGTGCGTGGTGGCCGGGTGAAGGACTTGCCAGGTGTGCGCTATCATGTGGTGCGAGGTGCCTTGGATACGCTCGGCGTGGAGAAGCGCCGTGCTGGTCGTTCCAAGTATGGTGCTAAGAAACCCAAGGCCTCCTGATTTTAGTTTTTAACCTCTTTTAATCATGGCACGTAGAAAACGCGTTTATCACAAGCCGGTCCTCCTGGACGCTCGTTACGAGAGTCCTTTGGTGGCCAAATTGATCAACAAGCTCATGCGCTCTGGGAAGAAGTCTCTTTCGGAGCGGATTGTTTACAAGGCGATCGATCTTTCCAACGAGGGTTCCGACAACGTCGATCCCCTTGAGGTCTTGCACCGCGCGATTGAGAATGCTAAGCCGCGCGTCGAGGTGAAGTCTCGTCGTGTGGGTGGTGCAACTTACCAGGTTCCTATGGAGGTAACCGTGGAGCGCCAAGAGTCACTCGCGATGCGTTGGATCCTCGGCTTCGCTCGCGGCAAGAAGGGTGTTCCAATGCATCAGTGCTTGGCCAATGAAATCAAAGAAGCTGCCAAGAACCAAGGCAGCGCCGTGCGTAAGCGCGATGAGACGCACAAGATGGCTCAGGCCAACCGTGCGTTTGCTCACTTCCGCTGGTAGTTCGCGTCACCGCAGTCACTTCGATGAACATGCCTAACAACCCCAACCATCCGAAACGCTCCTATCCCTTGGAGCGCACGCGGAATATTGGGATTGCGGCGCACATTGATGCGGGCAAGACGACGCTGACGGAGCGCATCCTTTTTTATACGGGGATGATTCATCGGATCGGAGAAGTGCATGATGGCAATGCGACGACTGATTGGATGGAGCAAGAGCAAGAGCGTGGTATTACCATCACGTCGGCCGCGGTTTCCTGTGTGTGGAAGCAGAAAGCTGAAGAGGGGATGGTCAAACTGTCCTCGGGTCAGAATCAGCGTGTCAATATTATCGACACGCCAGGTCACGTTGATTTTACCGCTGAGGTCGAGCGTTCGTTGCGAGTGTTAGATGGGGCCATCGCTGTGTTCTGTGGGGTTGCTGGTGTGCAGCCTCAATCCGAGACTGTGTGGCGCCAGGCGAACAAGTATGGTGTTCCTCGCATTGCTTTCATCAACAAGATGGATCGCGTTGGCGCTGACTTTAATCGCGCGGTTGGTGATCTTCGCGAAAAGCTGAAAGCTAACGCTTGGCCCGTGCTGATTCCGATTGGATGCGAAGAAGAGCTGCGCGGTCAGATCGATATTCTCAACCAGCGCGC
>Ga0222717_10001429_pt1 | contig 19548 bp, 16 predicted proteins | sample C33_18DmetaG_FD_165053 | JGI IMG/M metagenome (GOLD analysis project Ga0222717, IMG submission 165053) | Estuarine water microbial communities from San Francisco Bay, California, United States - C33_18D | ecosystem: Environmental > Aquatic > Marine > Unclassified | place: USA: California...
GACAGCGACACTACAATTTAAAACAGACTTTGGAACAGATTGGATAATCACCAAGGACTTTAAGTCTAAGAAACATTGCGACAACTTTATCAACTACATACTTAAAACTAAAGAAGGATACAGTTTTGATGAAATGTATACCCATAGACATATATTAAAGATAATTCCAAATCCAAGAGATTAGTTATGAACGAGTATAAAAAATTTATAACGCTAGAATCTTTTTAGTTATATTTTAGTACTATATTTGTTACTTAAATAACCTCACATCGTAAATGGTGTGGGGTTTTCTAGGTAGAAGGAGGTGCGTTTTGTGACTCCATAATTAAATTCAATAGAAATGATAAAAGTATATTTTGAAAGCAAGTACCACGCAGAAGAGGTGGCTACGTTTACAGACGAAGAGGTATATATCGCCTGCCTTCCATCACTAAAAAAGTACGCTAAAAAACACGGTATGATAGTAACTGAAACTGTGGAGGAGAGTATCGAGATGGTTTACGATATCGAAAACGTACAGACACCTATAATGAATTATTAATATGGGGACAAACTTTTCACAACAGACAATGCAGACAAGTATAACCGAACACGAGTATAGAGTCGAGGCATTAAAAAAGAGAATCAAGGAACTAGAGAATGAAAACCAAGAACTAAAGAGAAATTTATATGTTTAAAACTATCATGATTGGAATGCTACTACTGAGCTTTGTAGTGCCATCTTACGTACGAATGAACTATCTTAGGACTAAGGGTTATAATAGGCTTGCATACGCCTTAGAATGCATCATAATGATAATAGCTATACTATGTCAATGGAGTTGGTATTTCTTCTTCTTTTATGTGGTATGGTATGTCTTTAATAAATTTTAAAAGATGAGAGATTATACTGAAGTAATATCAAACCTAAAGAAAACCATTAGTAAGGGTGGTGCTGAATCTGTAATATCGGCTCTAAAAAAGACACTAATACTTGTTATAAAAAAACAGAGACAAAATGAGCAGAAATAAAAAAAAAGTAATTCAAAAAATGAATCAGCTTATTGACAAGCTACCAAAGGGTAACGCTAGAGACGAACTGTCTAAGAAACTGCTAGAGTTAAAGCTAGAACCTCAAGACCAACCACTACGCCATTCATTTGAATGGTATACAACAACAACTTAAATTAAATTAAATGAAACAAAAACTTTTTAAAGAGTACACAAAATCTGTATGTAAAACTGTAAACATTGACTCTAAAACATTGTTTACTAAAACAAAGCGTAGATATGTAGTTGACGCTAGATTTCTCCTTTACTACATATGCTTTGAAAGGCCTATGAGAATAAGGGACATACAAGAGTATATGAAGCACGAAGGCTATGACACCAATCATTCGGGTATCATAAAAGGTATCGATATTATGAAAAACAGGATTAATAGCGACCAAGACTACAAAAATGTTTACAATCAAATAATAAAAAAATAAAATTATGCACTACTACAAAAGATTACAATTAGAATTGGATTTAGAGGAAGCTGAAGCTATTGCTAAAGCTAACCTATTTTACTACAAAAAATCATTGGCACTAGCAAAGCACGATAAAAAACTATTATCCGTACTCAAGGAGGCATCACAGGATGAAGCCTCAATTAGCCTTAGTTGTGACAAATATGAGTCATACATAATGAACTCTATTAAGATACTTAAAGACCACGAGAGTGATAAGGTGGTTATATTCAATACTGCTAAGAACGGAGACTATTACAAGATGTTAGACGATACTGAACAAAAAGAATTCTCTGAAAATGGATGGAGAAATGGTGTATATGTTATATCTTTGTCAAACTATCGTTTAAAATTAGATAAAATTGAGAAGAAAATAAAGGAAGAGGTTAACGGAAAAAAGCCTAACATTAGGTATATTAACAACCTAAAGAAAGAACGTGAAGAAGTTCTTTTAAAATTTTCCAATATAAATCAAAAATTAAATCAATTAAATTAAATCAAATGAAAAAATCAGAAGAGAAGGTACTGACAACCTTCGAAAAATTGTCAGCGATTAATGTAAATACGAAAGTAGAAAAGAAAAAGAATCTCACGTACCTATCTTGGGCGTGGGCTTGGAGCGAAGTAAAAAAGGCTTGTCCCGATGCCACCTACCAAATGGGTGAGACGGAGTACGATGAGACACTTGGCTTTATGTGTCACTCGTCAGTAACCATAGACGGTGAGACGTTATCAATGTGGCTTCCTGTTATGGATGGAGCAAACAAGGCTATGAAAAAAGAAGGCTACAGCTACACCACAAGGTACGGAGATAAGCAGGTTGCATCAGCAACTATGTTTGATATCAACAAGACAATGATGAGATGCCTAGTAAAGAACCTAGCTATGTTTGGTATGGGTATTTACATCTATGCAGGTGAGGATTTGCCTGAATCAAACGAGGCAGTAGTGCAGGCACAAGACAAGGCCAAGGCCACTAGTGTGCAAAACAAGAAAGCACCAAAGCTACATTTGAAAAAGGGTGATGACAATTGGAATAATGTGATGGCGTATGTGAAAGAGAATAAATCTCTAGGCAACGAGAAGTTAACAGCAATGGTAGGGCGTAAGTACGTACTATCTATACCTGTAAAGACAGAACTATCTGACATCCTTAATTCCTAATAGATATGCACGCTGAAACTATAGAAAGACTAAGAGACGATAAGGATTATTACGGAGACTTTGGTAAGCAGTATCTGTCTAACTCAGACATAGGAACGTTACTAACTAATCCTAAGCAGTATGGAGTAAGCCTACCCGACAATGCAAATTTTGCTAAGGGTAGGTATTTTCATCAGTTAATCCTTGAGCCATCGAAGGCTGAGAATGTAAGGTTCGTAGACTCATCATCAAGGAACACTAAAATATACAAGGAGTACTGCGTAGAGAATGATGTGCTTTTCGCTTTGCTAGACAAGGAGGGCGAGGAACTAAGAAAGCTTGTTACTGTTTTAATGGGCAACTTAGATATGTACGACCTAATCAGAAACCCTAACAACAATTATGAAGTGCCTGCAATCGCTGAGATTAAAGGCGTTATGTGGAAAGGTAAGGCAGATATTGTTCACCCCGATATGGTGATTGATATCAAGACCACATCAAAGATTGAAGACTTTAAGTGGTCAGCTCGTAAGTACAACTACGATAGCCAATGCTACATCTACCAAAAACTTTTTGGCAAGCCGTTAATATTTGTTGTTATCGACAAGACCAATGGTATGATGGGTATATACAGACCAACAGAAGAGTTTGTAAAGGGTGGTGAATTTAAAGTTGAGAAGGCTATAGAGGTTTACAATAAATTCTATAGCAGAGATGCTGAGTTAGATATAGAAACCTTTTATTATGATGAGTTTCTTTAAGCCAAAGACAGAAGAAGAAATGTGGGTTAGGATTCCAATGACCTGCAACAATAAAGAAGCTAAAGATGATGTCATCATTAGCACTATTGAATTTTTGGAATATATTATTAATATTAAACCTTTAAAGTAAATTAATTATGCAACAACAAGAAAAGATTTTCGCAGATGGATTCTCATTCAAAAGAAGAGAAAACGCACCTTCTTTCGTAATCGGAAGACAGTCAATCAAAGTAGAGGAGGCTATTGCCTTCTTAAAAGCCAACGTAAAAAACGGATGGGTAAACCTAGACATCAAACAATCTAAAAGTGGTAGTTACTACTGCGAGTTGGATACTTGGGAGGCAAAGCCACAAGGTAACGTGCAAAAGGAAATAGCTATGCCACTTCCACAAGATGAGGGAGCAGACCTACCTTTTTAAAAAGAAAGTCCATTAGATAGGCTTAAAACAAGGGGAGTTAACGCTCCCTTTTTTGACCAATAATTTGTGTTGGTTTTTTATATCCTATACTACTACTACTATTATATATATTTATATTTACTTTTTTTATATATATGTGAGAAAAATAAGCATTAAAGACAGAGATGCTGAATACCAAATACTTAGAAAAAAATTATCAACATAAAATCGACATAAAAATGACACAAATCGTCACCATATTCAAAAACATAAAAGAAACTCAAGCTCCATTTCATAAACAAATAAGCGTTGTACTCAATAGAATCAAGGATGGAGCAACTAAAGAACTAGTAAAAAAAATACGTAAAGAATCAAACAAGGCAGACCGACAGGAACTAAAGAAAAACCTACCTGCGATTTGTTTTAGTGGTGTATTCATAAAACGAACTGATAAGTCCCTATCTGAGCATAGTGGTCTCATCTGTTTAGATTTTGATGGCTACCCAAAAAAGAAAGAACTACTTCAAGACAAAGAGAACTTTACTAAGGATAAGTTTGTGTACTCTGTATTCATATCCCCATCGGGAAATGGGTTAAAAGTATTGGTTAAGATACCTACTGATATAAACAACCACAAGAACTACTTCAACTCGTTAGATAATCACTTCGACTCTCCTTACTTCGACAAGACCTGTAGTAACATATCAAGGGTTTGCTACGAATCGTATGACCCATTAATTTTTATTAACGATAACTCATCTGTATGGGATAAGATTGATGAGGTGGAATATACAGAGGTGGTTTCTAATAGAGACGCACCAAGCATTCCAATTACAGATGAAAATAAAGTTGTAGAGATACTTGTAAAGTGGTGGAGTAAAAAATATCCAATGATTGAGGGACAGAGAAATCAAAACGTATACGTGTTGGCAATGGCTTTCAATGACTACGGAATAAACAAAGCTTTAGCAGGGTATATACTTAACCAATACATAACCGCAGACTTCTCTCAGCTTGAGATACAAAGAACAATAGACTCTGCATACGCACAGACAGGTAACTTTGGAACTAAGTACTACGAAGATGAAGACAAACTTAATTCAGTAAAGACAAAGCTAAGGCGTGGCGTGTCAAAAAAAGAGATTCGCTACCAACTAGAGGAGGCCAACTTGGATAGCGATACAATTACTGCGGTCTTTAATAAAATAGAAAAAGAAAACGAGATAGAAAGTTTTTGGACTAAGTCGGACAAGGGAACAATTAAGATAGTGCATATACTATTCAAGACATTTCTTGAGGAAAATGGGTTCTATAAATTCTGTCCCGAAGGAAATAAAAACTATGTGTTTGTTAAGGTTACCAATAACCTTATTGACCATACGTCTGAGAAAGAAATAAAGGACTTTATTCTTAATCACCTAATACAATTGGATGACTTAAGTATTTATAATTACTTCGCTGACCACGTAAGATACTTTAAGGAGGATTTTCTAACCCTTTTGGCTACAATAGATATTTACTTCATAGAGGACACAAAAGATGTGTCATACCTGTACTACAGAAACTGTGCTGTTAAGATAACAAACCACAGCGTAGAGCCAATAGACTACATTGACCTAGGTGGATACGTTTGGAAAGACCACGTTATAGATAGAAAGTTTACTATATGTGAAAGCAATAGCGTCTATGGTAAGTTTATATCTAGGATATGTGGTGATGACATTAGTAGGACTAAAACTATGGAGTCTACTATTGGCTTTATGATGCACGGATACAAGAACCTAAGCTACTGCCCTGCCGTAATATTGAATGATGAGATTATATCTGACAACCCTGAAGGTGGTACAGGTAAGGGATTATTTATGAATGCATTATCTCAAATGAAAAAGTTGGTGGTCATTGATGGTAAGCAGTTTGCGTTTGAACGCTCGTTCCCTTATCAGTTAGTATCTGCCGACACGCAAATACTATGCTTTGATGATGTAAAAAAACACTTTGACTTTGAAAGACTGTTCTCTGTAGTTACAGAGGGTTTGACATTAGAGAAAAAGAATAAGGATGCGGTTAAGATACCATTTAGTAAGTCTCCTAAGATTGCAATCACAACCAACTACGCTATCAAGGGTAGTGGTAACTCGTTTGCTAGGAGAAAATGGGAAATAGAACTACACCAACACTTTAATAAAAACCACACGCCTCTTGATGAGTTTGGCAAACACTTCTTTGCTGATTGGAATGACGATGAGTGGTGTAACTTCGACAACTATATGGTTTCCTGCCTAAGTAATTATCTTTCCACAGGATTAGTTAAGAGTCAGTTTGTTAACCTAAAAACAAGGCAGTTGTCTGCTGAGACATCTCACGATTTTATTGAGTGGTGTGGATTAGTTGAGGGGCATAATAAGAACCCATCTCTTGAGATAGGTGTAAAACTTATGAAGCAGGATTTATATTTTGATTTTATTGGAGAGCATCCTGACTACGCACCAAAAGCCAAGATGACTATATCTAGGACAAGGTTTTACAAGTGGTTGGTGGCGTATGCATTATACATAACAGGAGAAAAAGAAGAAGGTCGTGACCCATCAGGAAGATGGATAATAATAAAGCCAAAGCCTATACCAACTCAATCACAAATGTTTGACAGTAATGGACAGTAAGGATATAATAGAGAGAGACCCTTTTCACAATGACACTATGATGTATAAAAAGTGTTTACTGCTTCAGGAGATATGCACACAGTCTAAGGAAGAGAAAATAGGCAGAGGTAAGAAGGCAACTACAATTACACTACCATTATATAATATTGATAAGGAGGTGTTGAATAAGATAAACAGAAGCGTTGAATTTTATAAGGAACTAATGAATAAAAAGAAGACAACTATAAAACTAAGACCATATCAGGAGTCTATTAGTACACAGGCAGCTAAGATGATTACTGTTGATGGGTTTGTTTACCTAGCGATGGAGGTTAGGACAGGAAAGACTTTCACTAGTCTGTCTGTGGCACAGAAACTAAACTGCAAACACGTTCTTTTTGTAACCAAGAAGAAAGCAATATCTAGTATTGAGAGTGACTATAACCTATTAATGCCTAGCTACGAGATGGAGGTTATAAACTACGAGTCAATACACAAGGTGGAGTCTCTTGAGAGGTTCGATTTAATTGTGCTTGACGAGGCTCATAGTATGGGGGCATTTCCTAAGCCAAGTAATAGAGCAAAGCAGGTGAAGGAGATAATTAAAAAGTACAACCCCTATGTGATACTCCTGTCGGGAACTCCAACTCCCGAGTCATACAGTCAGTTTTACCATCAGGTTTATGGTATCAAGAAAAATCCTTTCACATCCTTCAAAAACTTTTACAGGTTCTGCGATACTTATGTGGATGTTACTGAGCGTAAGATTAATGGGCTGATGATTAAAGACTACTCCAAAGGTAGGGACTCAATAACCGAGGCTATGAAGCCACACACAATAAGCTACTCTCAGAAAGAGGCAGGGTTTAAGGTTGACACAAGGGAGCATACATTGTATGTTCCGATGTCAAAGTTAACATACAGGTTGACTTCTCAGCTAAAAAATAAATTAGTTATCGAAGGCAAGGATGAGGTTATACTAGCAGACACCCCGGTAAAGCTGATGATGAAGCTTCATCAAATGTTTTCAGGAACTGTTAAGTTTGAGTCAGGAAATTCCACTATCTTAGACCTGTCGAAAGCAGAGTATATTTATGACAACTTTGGGTTAGCTAAGACAGGTATATTTTATAAATTTAAAGAGGAACTTAACGCCTTAAAGAAAGTATATGGAGATAGTTTATGCACAGAGCTTAGTGAGTTTGAAAATACTAATAAGTCTATAGCGTTACAGATAGTATCAGGCAGAGAAGGTATCTCGTTACGCAAGGCAGAGGCGTTGGTGTATTACAACATAGACTTTAGTGCCACAAGCTATTGGCAGAGCCGAGACAGGATGACTACCAAAGACAGGCTTGAGTCAGATGTCTATTGGATATTTTCTGAGGGAGGTATTGAGAAAGATATATATCAGGCCGTAAGTAAAAAAAAGAACTATACGTTAAGCCACTTTAAAAAACTATTATGAACTTTAATAATGACTTTAGATACGACCTTGAAATAGGTAAAGAAGGGGAAAGAATTGTAGACTCTTTGTTTAAAGATAAATTAGTTGAGGTCAAGAGAGATAGTTGGGTTGGTAAGTCAGGAAATATAGCAATAGAATACGAGAGCAGAGGGAAGCCTTCAGGGATAGCAACAACGCAGGCAGACTATTGGATAATAATATTCTCAGGAGGATACCAAGACAAGGTTATGTATATTTTTGAAACTCAAATACTTAAGGAAGTATCTAGAGAATATTTTAAAAAAGGTAACGTAAAAGCAATGGGTGATAATAATACATCTATGTCTGTATTAATTCCTATAAAAGAAATTAGTAACTTTATAATCAAATAAAAACAATGAAAAAAGTAGGAAGCTTAGAAATTACAAGATGACAGAACAAGCGATACAAAAGAAAAGAATCAAGCAACTTGAAGACGAGGGATACTATGTACTCAAGTTAGTAAAGACTAACAAGAATGGGATACCTGACTTGGTAGCCTTTAAGCCCAACGCTGATGTTTTATTCAGCGAGGTAAAGACACCAACAGGAAAACTGTCAACACTACAGGAATACAGACTAAAAGAATTAGATAAATATGGATTTAAGACAGAAGTTTACAGAGGAATATAGGTTTGAAATTCAGGAGTGGTTCATAGAAAAGATAGTAGAGGTATCAACTGAGTCACGTATAGAGATACTAGACGCAATAGCCTCAGTAGTTGATGTCTTGCCAATACAAGAAGGGTGGGAACAAAAAATGTATGGAGTCACAAAAAGTAATATATTTTATTCAGTAGAGTATATAAAAGAAGAGGAAGGTCTTCCATTAATAATAGACCTAGAGTACGTTGAGGTAAACGATTACCTTGATGCAATATTAAGAAACAATTCAATCCAATCATATTATGAAAAAAAAATACAATCCTGAAACAAAAGAATTAAAACTAAACAATGAAGCACTAGCTTTACTTGAATTATGTGAGAACACATTTCATTGCGACCTGCAATCAAAAAGCAGAAAAATAAACTACGTTTATGCCCGAATGGCCTTCTCAAGTTTACTTAGAAAAAGGGGCTATGGGTTTTCAGCGATAGGAAGCTTTATAAATAGAGACCACGCTACTGTTATTCACTACGAAAAAAACCTTGAAGTATACTTAAATACAGATGATGTTTTTAAAAATAGATACGGCCTAGTAAAGGAAGAGTTTGAAGCAATATGTTCAGATAATAAATTAAAGGTTGCGGCTAATTTTATAGATAAAAAAGATAAGGATAACTACTATCTATCTCTGCCTCACTATAATAAAGAATTAATTAATCACATAAATTTGTTAAATAAACAAAAAAAAGACTTACATTTGACAATAGAACAAATGCAAATGAAAATTGATACCCTAAGCCAATCTAAAAACAGAGTCAAAACTCTCATTGATATTGTCTCACAAAGGACTAGATTAGGTACAGAGCAAGACGTAGAAAAGAAACTACATATATGGTACAATGGTGTATATGAAAAATAAAAGTAATGAATAAACTATCATCCTACGATACAGAAAGACTAAACCATATAAATCATCTGATGAAAAGCATAAATGACTCTTGTGATGAGATATATGAAAGCCTAGTTGACCGTGAATTTAAAGAGTTAAAAGTTTCGTTAAATAAATTAATATCTGAGCTGAAAAGCATAGAAGAATCTATAGAGGATGGCATTTAAAGAACAAAGACCCCGGCTAAAAGGACAAAGATTATCCTCATATAATTATATGAATAAACAGGAGCGTAGAATTCTCGTAGTAGGAGATATTCACGCTCCTTTTGAGTTAAAAGAATACCTTCAATTCTGCAAGGATACATACGCTAACTACAACTGCAATCAGGTAATATTTATAGGAGACATAGTGGACAATCACGCATCATCGTTTCATGTTTCAGACCCCGATGGTATGGGTGGGGGAGATGAGCTTGACCTTGCTATTGAAAGAATAAGGGATTGGGCTATAGCTTTCCCTGTAGCGGACGTTATGATTGGAAATCACGACAGGATTATAATGAGGAAAGCATTTGATGGTCAGATACCTGCACGTTGGATTAAGGACTACAACGAGGTGCTAGGAACTAATTGGAGTTGGCTTGAAAGTGTAGTGTACGACAACGTACTATACGAGCACGGAGAAGGAGGTCAGGCGTTAACTAAGGCAAAAAACAATATGATGTCAAGTGTATGTGGCCACACGCACACAGAGGCGTACGTAAAATGGTTAGTAGGTAAGAACTTTAAAGTCTTTGGTATGCAAGTAGGTTGTGGTGTAGACAGTAAAACTTATGCGGCAGCTTACGCTAAAAATTTCAAGAAGCAAGCCATAGGCTGCGGTGTTGTCCTTGGAGGACACACCGCAATTAATTGCTTAATGGATTTGTAAATTAATTTGTAACATAAAATTTGATTTAATTATTAAACATTTACCAATCGCCAAACTTGCTATTTCTGCTAAAGATGAGCTGTTTGAATAAAAATTAGCCCATTTTGGTCTAAAAATGCCCATTTGGGGGATAGTCGTTAATCAAATATGTTATTAAAGTTATTTTCTCTTACTTCTATTTATAAAAGCCTTCTTTCTTTCTTCTCTATCTAAATCAGCACTAGTTGGAGTTGATGAACTTCTTGTCCTACTTTTACTTTTACTTTTACTTTTACTAGTAGGAGCAAACTTCTTTTCCGGTTTGTCCCCACTAAACGCCTCAGGTCTGTAGCTCTCGGCTACACCTGTTAAGTCCATTATATTCTCCCCACTTGTGTCTCCTCCAATCAACTTAGCTAACGCTATAGGAGAATCCAACTGAGCCTTAATAAGTACTTCTATTATTGGTATGACGTAGTCAAGAGTTTCATTATCTGAATTTTTATATATCTTCATAATTTTCCTAGTCAATCCTTCAAGTGGATTTATTCCTAACTCAGGAAAGCAATTGTATCTACCCTCAGCAATACACAAAGCGGCTTCTATTGCACCACCAAAAAGAGGTATTCTCATTAAAACGTTAAGACCTAATGCAGAGTTTCTGATAGCCTTAAAAGCCTTCTCTCTGTCGTCACCTGTTCCGTATAGCAATGCAGGCAAATAAGCTGCCGTTGTAAACAACACGTTAGCTCCGGATAAATTTAAAGCTACAGCTCTTATGTCTTTGCTTTTGACAGCTTTCGGGCCACCTCTACTGAAGTCTTTCATTATATTGTTCATACTCATACCTGTCTTATTCATCTGTAGGTATAGTGTGCTCCCAAACATCGTGAAAAACCTTTGTGCAAAACCTGTGTTCTGCTGTAATCCAACCTTCTCAGTTGACCTTCTAGTCTGTTGAGTAGAGTTAAATTCGTTGAAGGCATCAAGAGCATCGGCTTTTTTCATTCCGTTTTTTATGTTCCTGTTGTAAGCTGCCTTGTAACCCATAACCCCTAAAGCATCTCCTGCTACTGTAAATCCACCTGATGCAGAATCAAAACCTCTTGATATTTTTCCTCTAAGGTCTTTTCTGTTTTTTGTTTTGACATCACGACCACCCGAAACTAAACCTGAAAGGTCTCCTTCTATTCCTTTTCTAATACGACTTCTAAATGTAGCAGATAGTTCTTGAGACTCTTTTATATTCTTTTTAATGTTAAGTAAGACTACAGCATAGTCATATAAGAATCCTACCCCATCCTGAAGTTGAGTGCTCTGTCCCTTTCCTTTAAAAGAATAATCCTCCCACGCCTGCACAAAAGAAGTTGCCTGCTTAAGCACCTGAATAGCTTTAAATGCTAAGGCATACGCAGTAAACCTACTTTGTAATCTGTTTACAACATTGTTAGACACCTGTGGGCCTGATTCAGGATTAATTGCATAGTTTAATGACTGCTTAAACAATGGCATTAGACCTGTCTCTTTTAAGACGGTTTGAATACCGGACGATTTAAGAACCTCATTCATCTCTCTCACCCCTGAAGCATAAGCCTTATACTTCTCCATTGATAAGATATGCTCCTCCATCACCTCGGTGAATCCTAAGTTCAAATCAATTGCACCTGTGGTATCTGTTCTTTCTTTTAGTGCAGGAGCATTTTCTGCTGAAAATATTCCATAAAAGTCTCCGCTTACCATATTATCAGTACTCTCTCTGCTTGATATAGTTTGTGTTGGAAAATAATTATCAATCTTATTTAGATTAACATCATTGTTCTGAGCATACACAGCGTTTATTCCCTCAAAGTATGTGTTAGTAAGGAAATCAACTGACATATCAACCATCTTCACACCATCTGCTCCGATGAACTTTTTAATTTCTTCTAACTTAGCGTCTGTTATACCCTGTCTTTCTAGCTTACTTCTCTGCACATCATTCTTAGATAAAGCATATATCCTTAGTGCTTGGTCAGGAGTAAAACGTGCTTCGTATGTTTTGTCCTCGCCTAACTCTTTAATATTGTCTTTTATTTTTTGTATGGCTGCTGCTTTACTTGAAGCTGTTCTTATCTTGCTGCTCTGAATTTTTTTAATTTTATTATCAGCTACAGTAACAGCATTTGAATCTACAATACCGGATATAGATATTTTATTTTCACCGATGCTGTTTCTCCAAGCCCTCCAATTTTTCTTGGCAACCCCTAGAGACTTAGCCATACCGTCAAGAACTTTTTCTGTTCTAAAGACCCCTGCCTTTGATTCTTCATCCATTTGATTAAGCCTGTCAAAGAAAGTCTTAGTAAATATTCCTTTCCTACCTCTGTCTAGTATATTATTTATAGTTCCAAAATGAGTAAGGTTTTGCCTCATAAACCTTCTAACACTATTGGTCGTATACTTATTGTTAACTACAAACTGTGTTAAAAAAGAAGATATACCACCAAAGAATCCATTATCCTGCATCTGCTCTCTGAAATTTTTTCTAGCACTTGCAAGAGCACCCTTACTTTTAACAGTTCCATCAGCGTAGAAAAGCTCCTTGTAATCCATAGCCATCTGAGCTTCAAAAGCGTCTCTAATAGCAGTAACCCTAGCTCTCCTCTCAGCTCTCTTATTATTTAACCTAGCAATAGACTCAGCTCTAGTTAATTTTACCTCATTAAATAAAGAGTTTACATCTTCTAGCTCCATACCAACCACCTCTCCAAAGGAGTCAATGGCCATCTGCTTATCAATTAGTTTGCGTTGGTCTATGGTAAGCGGTTTCTTAGATTCCGTAAGAGCATTAGGGTCATTGTTTATTCTAACCTGTTCTATAGCTTGCTCTAATGCAACTTGATTTATCTCATTCATCATAACCTCTAGACCATCCACATCATTGCTGATAGCCAACTTTAAAACTCTCTTTACTTCTGCGAAGTAAGATTGGCCTATAGCGTCTAGTCCTGATGACTTTCTTTTATTAGATGGGCTTATGGCAACCTTGGCTTTTTTCTCAACGAGCCTAATCATATTTTTAAGGAGCTCTCTTTTCATTTTAGCTCTCTTTGATTCAATCTCTTTAAGCAGTTTTGCCATTTGCTCAGGATAGTTTTTCTCTGTGGTATCTGTTATCAGCTTAGTAAGTCTATTTACAGCACCCCTAGTAAAGTTATTTGACTGAGGTAACATAGACCTTACGGCCATTCTCATTTTTCTTTGTACATCAAGTATACTTTTCTCTCCAAAGTAAATATCCTTAAGCCTAGCTCTAGCCTCACTAATCTTTTGTCTTATAGATGGATTTGAATTAATCCCAAGTTTTCTATCGAATGCGGATAGTAATTCAAGCTGAATTCTTTTTGCTTGGTTTTGGAATACAGGGTTATTTTGTAATAACTCATACGCCTTTTCTCTTATTTCAGAGAATGATTTTGTTCTTTGATTGGTAACGTTACCCTTCTCATCTAAGTTTGCAAAATTGTTTAATTTTTGTCTTATATCTTCAAATAAATTACGACCTGCTTCAACACCTTCTTCTATGTTCTCAAACTGTCTAGGTGCTTCATCTAAATTATCTAACTTAGTTCTTAACGCCTCATTTATTTCCCTCATATTTGTGAAGCCATTCTCTTTTAATATAGCGATAATAGAGGCATCAGGTATATTATTTTCTCTACCTACCTTAATAATACCCTGCAACGACTTATTAGAGTTAGATGTAGCTGACTCAAAATTTTCATTCTCTTGCTTACGAGATTCTACTCCTCCTCTGTCAGACCTCCCGACAGAATCTCCGACATTTCTATCGCTTCTTCGTCTGTTATCTTTAATAGATTTGTTAACCCTTGTAGAAACGGATTCTGCCCAAGTTGGGTCGTTGATTCCTTCTCCTTTTTCAATTGCTTCTTTTCTTGCTTCATCTATAGTTATTTTACCTTGTGAATATTTTTCCCAAATATCATTAATTAATTTTACATTTTTACTATTTCTTTTAAAAGAATCTGTATATAATCCTCTAACAGCTTCCCAAGTTATACTTTGAACTTGTCTAGGTAGTAATCCTAGTTCTTTTGCTGCCAATGCATACGCATCTGCGTAAGCATAGTAAAGTCCTTTTACCCCCTTTGGGGCTGAATTTGATGTTCCTGTTCCAAAATTATTACTAACTTGTTTAGATTTTCCTGAGAATGGTTTTAAGTGTGCGGCAGCTACTGCGTGAGTGTCTATAGTAACATCCCCATCTACACTCATAGGGTCTATGATGTTGTTGTAGAAGTTTCTTATTTTGTGCATCTGACCAAGTGTCATTGTTATGTTCTCTTGACTCCCATCATTATATATAGAAGTAGTTTTGCCTATTTCTACATAAGAACCCCAAGCCACTTTAGAGTTAGTTCCATCTTTTTTCTTGGCAACTCCCATTACCTCTCCATCAGGTCTTAGTATATTGTAATCTTTAGTTACATTTAATTCTGTATACAATCTAACATAGTAAGCCTGATAATTAGGGTCAGCATCTTTTAATTTAGTTCCTATCAAAGATGTTAAAGCCTCTTGAACCTTATTTACTTTTTCTAATTTATCATCTAATTTCTCTTTACTTTCTTTTAATTTAGCAGCATTGGCTTTTGTTCTACTTTTTTTATACGCTACTTTATTTTTATTGTATATTTTTCTTTGGCCTTTTGCTGCATCAAGACCTTTGTTAGAAACTTTTTGTTGAAAGTCAACCATATCCTGAGTCATTACAGGATTTTCTTTATATGCAATCAATACAAGTTCAGCTAACCTTACATTTTGATACCAATCTTTTTGCGGAGATAAAGATGCAATTATACCTGCAACCTGCTCATCGGTAACATTATATTTTTTAGCTAAATTTTGAGCTAATATATTAGCACCATCATACCATAAAGTAGATGTTTCTTTATAATCTTGATTAAATTCTTTCGTTAAAAATATTAAATTATTAGCTGCTTCCCGAACAAAAATATCATATACTTCTTGTGCCTGCTCTTTAGTTTTAATTTCTCCAAATTTTTTCTTAGCACTTACAATATCTTCTTGTGCTAATATATTTGCGTTATTAATAAAAGCTTTCGGAGCTTCTTTTTTTACAAAAGCTACAGATAAATCTTCTGTCTCAGTAATTGTTTTATTATTTTTAGTACCTTTTACTCCAACACCTTTTGATATTCGTTTCCCCTTTCTGTATTTTGCTCTGACTTTATTAACATCAATATAATTTTTCTGCTTACGAGACTGAGGTGTGTCTTTAGAGATAGGCTTCTTCTTTTTATCCTGTAAAGCTTTAGCATCATCCCATTCAGTAACATATGGTGCTTTTTCTAGCTTGGGTTTAACATCATCAAATGTACCTATTCTTTCAGTTATGGTTTCTCTATTACCGCCATCGTAAACCATTGCAACAACATCAGGCTCTCCATTATTAAAAGCCTTGAATGTTTCTTTACTCCATCCATCAGGTGCAAACTCATCGTTCCAAGCGACCTTAGCAGCAGGAACAAAACCAAAGTCAGCATAATACTTTGTGAGAACTGTATCGTAGTGGTCTAAAGAAGTAGCTCCTTCTTTTATTGCTGTAACTATTAATTGAGGAACTCTACCTTTTCCTTCTCCACTAGAGAACACAGAAATTATATCACCATCTTCTGTAATAGCAAGACCTGCCTTTCCATCTGCTGTTAAAAATAATCTTGAGTTTTCGTATTCAGACACAGGGTAAACAAATACACTAGCTGCGTATTTATTATTCTTTGTAGACTCGGTTATTGATTTATGAAATAATTTAGCGTCATTTATTTCATAAAACTCTGTGTCCAACACAGCTTTATCTCCTAATCTTTTTTCTAAATTTTGAGCTTCCTTCTCACTAAGAGATATAGTCTGTACTACGGTATCATTTCCAACAACTCTATTGCTTCTTCCAACGTCATATCGGGATTTTCCTTTAATGTCGATTGAGCTACCCTTTCGTGTAGGCTCAGATTTTCTCTTGGTTCTGCTAGTAGTTCTTCTCTTGTCTTGTATTCCATCCTGCAAATTTAGTTTATTATTTTCTTTGTTGTCTAATATTTTTACATCTTTTTTAGTTATCTCTTGTCCTGCCTCAACCTTTGCAGACACCACGTTTAGTAAGTCAATAACCTCAGCGTCAGTAAATGGCTTAAGCCCTAGTATCTTAGCTATCTTATCAAGCCATCTCTTTACTATACTCTGAGTAGGTGCGTCTAGGTTCGGATACTCCGATGCTAGTAACCCAAATAGCTCCGCTATACTTTCCTCGCTCTGTAGTGAGGATTCATAATTTCTAGAGAACTTTTCTAGTCTTGCTAACAATTCAGGTGATGCGGTCTTCTTTACCGCTTTTAGCATTCTATCCGTAATAGCTTTAGCCTGCTCGTTATTTATACCTGTCCTTAACAGCAATGCGTGAAACACCTCGTGTGCTACTGTTTTGTTATTAGCCTTCGTTCCGTTTATATGTATGGTTTTAGTTGCAGGATTGTACTCCCCATTAGTAGACTGCTCCCTTGACTGTTCGTTTGTAGCCTCTCGGTAAGATTCATCGTCAGTATGATACACCAATTTAATCTTATTGTCAAGAAATTTAAGAGCCTTTCTAGCGTTGTCTACCTGCTTCTCAATTTTAGATTTTTGTTTTCTAGGCTTAGGTGCAGGCTTTGCTTTTAATTTAGCTAACTTTTTCTCTTGCTTTTTTAATTCTCTCTTAGCTTCCTTTACCTCCTCAATGTAATACTCTATGTTTCCTAGTCCGTCTTCTTTTAACTGTTCAATCTCTTCCTTTAACTCTTCAATTAAATCTCTTTTTTTGGCAGGAGACTTTTTGCTTTTCTTTACCTTAGCTATCTCATCCTTCTTTTTCTGTATGTCATCCTTGGTATCAGATTTTTCAGCCGCAATCTCCTCTTGCTTGTTTTCAATCTCGGATTCTAAATATTCAATCTCACTCTCTATTTCACTAACCTCTTTGCTGTTGTCTTTTGCCACAGGCTTTGCTGCCGGTTTAGCAACAGGCTTAGGAGTAGGCTTTGTGTCAGGCTTTTTAGTATCGTTATTAATAAGGTCACGTAAGTCCTTCTGTTCTTGTTCACTCTCTTCACGTTGTCTTTGACGAGTACGAATGTCCTCCATTAATATTCGTATGTCATTTACAGTTTCTACATCAGTTTCAGCTAATATTTTATTTTCAAATGGGGTTAGTTTTTTGCCGCTTAGTCTTTTATCTATAGCATAAGCTATAATTTGTTTCGTCTCTTTTTCAGAAAGAGTTCCATTATCAAATGCAGTCTTGTGTTTCTTTAATGGCTTTAATGATATTATATCCTTTTCCGTCTCTTCGACTTCGGTTTGATTCTCTTGGGTAGATTCTTCTCGAACTTGTAATCCTTCTCCCACCTCTTGGCTATTTCCGGTTTGTTCTTGTGCATCCACGCTCTCTGTGCTTGACTCTTGAATGGCATCTGTTTCTGTTATAAATTGGTTAGGGTTTTGTTTTACCATTTTTCCATCTACCACTTTATATATATCATAGTTGGAAATATCTCTTGCAGGAGTATTTGGTTTTGGTATAACAACACCTCTACTATCTTTAGTATCTTTTTTGTTTATAAAATTTAGATTAGGTTGAAAATTGTTTACGTCTACTGTACCGGGTTTAGATACTACTACATATCCACCCTCGGCAACAGTATTTGAGTATACTCCACCTTGCTGAAAGTTTGGAGTTCGTCTATTATCTCTATCAGTTTGAAACGCACCTTGTTCTCTAGTTCCTTCAAAAAATTCCTCAGTATTTTCGTCTCTACCAACAATCTGACCTCCATTAATCCAATTTTCAATAGTAACCCTCTTGCTTGTTTGGTGAGTCACTACATCAGGGCCGTAAATTTCAGTAATATCTTTTACTTCTATTGTTTCCTCTACAAAATCTTCAACCTCAACCTCAGGCGTAACCTCAACCTCCTGTTCAACTAAATTTCCGTTATCATCAATAACAAGCTGAGTAGATGTAGACGGTGCAGCGATAGTCTCTTCTGTTGGTGATAAAGAGGCCATCTTCTCGTCTAATATAGCTCCTGTCTCCTCATCGTTATCTACAAAAACAGATGCCTTTAATAGCCTCCTGTTACTCATTTTATCTAACTTGGCAAGAAACCCTTCCTGTGTATACTGCTTTCCGTTAATCATATACTTACTCAGCCCCTCACGTAGGTCATTCTTATTTCTCTGTGTGTTAGCAGTACTTGGCACTCCCTGTCCCTCTAAGACTGTCTGTTGGTCTAGGGGTCTTAAAGATTTTGTTGATACGATATCATTAATCTCAGCGTTAATATCTTTTATTTTTTTACTAAATATTTGCCTTCTATTTGTTGTAGACTCTAACTCATTTCTTGCAGCTAGTAACACAGTTAGCCTAGCCTCTATCGAAGGGTCTACCACCTGATTCTTAGATGTGTCAACAACCTTAGTTTCACCAACACTCATCAGGTCACGAGCCTCTCTCCTTAGTCCTATGTTTTCTTGTATCCTTTGGTTCTGCTCTTTACTTATATGGCCTAGCTTCTTCATTTTATTTGACCAATTAGTAATCCTTTTATCGCTGACATCTAATAGAGCTATATAGTTCAAGTCAGTAAGATTGTTTGCAAGTTCAAAATCAATCTTTGTCTTACTGTCGATATACGTATTTAGCAACATATTAGGCCCTTTACTACCAAGTGCCCCAATCATTTCAGCCGCAATCTCTTTACCGTCAATTCCTTGACCTGCTGTCATCTGTGCTGCTAATTCTCCTAACCCTTCCATAGCAGGGTCAAAAACAAGACGTTCAGATATTCCATAAGCCATTCTTCTACCCACGGTTGCAAAAGCTCCCGGCTTAAACATTCTACCTGCCATACCTGTTGAAATAAAATCCATAAAAGCGATAGGTATACCACGCTTAAGTCCTATCTCAAATCCTTCGTCCCACACTTCTTTTTTCTGCAAGGCTTTTGCCATTGACTGCTCGTCCATAGGCTTAAACCCTTGGTTTCTAACAGCGTCCATAACCGCAGTTGTATACTCCATAGCTAATGACGTTGCCGCCATACCTGCTCTTGCACCATAACTAAAACCTGCCAATGCTCCTGCCCCTGTACTTACTACACCACCC
>Ga0222717_10001433_pt1 | contig 19511 bp, 19 predicted proteins | sample C33_18DmetaG_FD_165053 | JGI IMG/M metagenome (GOLD analysis project Ga0222717, IMG submission 165053) | Estuarine water microbial communities from San Francisco Bay, California, United States - C33_18D | ecosystem: Environmental > Aquatic > Marine > Unclassified | place: USA: California...
CGCCGCCGGGTTCGCGATGACGAGGTTCACCTCCCGGTTCTGATATCTCCCAACGGTTCGCATTGTTGCGCCGCCGGGTTCGCGATGACGAGGTTCACCTCCCGGTTCTGATATCTCCCAACGGTTCGCATTGTTGCGCCGCCGGGTTCGCGATGACGAGGTTCACCTCCCGGTTCTGATATCTCCCAACGGTTCGCATTGTTGCGCCGCCGGGTTCGCGATGACGAGGTTCACCTCCCGGTTCTGATATCTCCCAACGGTTCCCATTTTAGACTTTCTTCGATGTCTCAATTCCACACTAGTTTGACAAACAACACACCATGTATCTCATGGTGAAATTTCCTTTGAGACGTTTTATCCCTGGCACGTCAGGGGCATTCAGACGTTTTTTGCTCTAAGTTTTTTAGAATTGCAAGTTGCACCCGTTGATATTTTTGACGATTCACGCACAGTTCAAATGTGCCAGGCCTTTCTTGCCCCAAAGTGGCGTCACACTAATTCGCACACGCGGGCGATTATCATGCCAATCAAATTCAAGTCAATATCTTTATTCGAAGTGCCTCTAAAAATGTGCAATCTTCATCAATAATCACTCATATCTGACCCACAGTCAGATAACATTGAATCGCATGATGCGCTCTCTTGGGACCCAATGACACCACTCCCCGCTCCCTCGTGCACACATTCCTTTTGGTGCGACTTTGGCCGTACTTGGCCTGAGCCTTCCCCTGCTTCATCTTTCCTCCGTTTTCGTGTTTTTGCATGAGCGTCACATTCATTTACCCGTTTTTCTACACTGACAGGTTCAATAATTCTCATAATCACGGGCACGGAGACGCTACTGGTTTTTTCAATCCTGTCCCTGCCTTCATCGGCATAAATTTGATATCTGTAGGATTTGATTTCCACGCCTTTAACTGACTTGTTCAATTGTAAATATATTGGTTTGGCAACTTTGGGTAATGACAATTCACCGGTGGTTGACACTTCCACAACGGTGCATTCGCCTTCATAACTCGGTGGTGCATTCTTACGTTCATGGAAAAAAGTGTGATGTGGGTTAAATCTCACCACCCAATGCATGACTCGTCGTCACTCGTTTTCAATTCATCACCATTCGGGTGCCTTTATTGACCCACCGCACGCAAATAGAACACGCACGCGTTTCCAAAATTGCGTGAAATCAAACCCTGCAGACTAAACCGTCCAACGGCCACACTTCCACAAAAACATGTACGATAACTAATAATTACCGTCCGAAAAGTCAGACCCCTCGCCACTCTCCCCCTCCTCCTCCTCCTCCTCGTCACTAGACACCCCCGCTGCCCTGCCATTTCCCGCGTCCTTGTTCACGGGCGCCTTGTTTTTACGGTCCGACTCATCTCCCTGTTGCGCCTCGTCTGCCTCAGAGTCCTCGTCTACCTGAGACTCCTCGTCATCCTCGGCGGCCTCGTCATCCTCGGCGGCCTCGTCATCCTCGGCGGCCTTGCCTTCCGCGGCGGCCTTGCCTTCCGCGGCGGTCATTACTTCCGCGGCGGCCTTGCCTTCCATGGCGGTCATTCCTTCCGCGGCGGCCTTGCCTTCCGCGGCGGCCGCGCCTTCCATGGCGGTCATTCCTTCCGCGGCGGCCTTGCCTTCCGCGGCGGCCTTGCCTTCCGTGGCGCCGTTGCCTTCCGTGGCGCCGTTGCCTTCCGTGGCGCCCTTGCCTTCCATGGCGGCCTTGCCTTCCGTGGCGGCCTTGCCTTCCGCGGCGGCCTTGCCTTCCGCGGCAGCCTTGCCATCCGCAGCGGCCTTGCCATCCGCAGCGGCCTTGCCATCCGCAGCGGCCTTGCCATCCGCAGCGGCCTTGCCATCCGCAGCGGCCTTGCCATCCGCAGCGGCTTTGCCATCCGCAGCGGCCTTGCCTTCCGCGGCGGCCTTGCCATCCGCAGCGGCCTTGCCATCCGCGGCGGCCTTGCCATCCGCGGCGGCCTTGCCTTCCGCTGCAACGTTGCCTTCCGCTGCAACGTTGCCTTCCGCTGCAACGTTGCCTTCCGCCGCAGCGTTGCCCTCCGCCGCTGCCTTGCCCTCCGCCGCTGCCTTGCCTTTCCTAGACATGGTGCCATACGTGTCATAATCATTCTCAGCATCATTCATTGCCGAGTCTCCTTTTTCCTCCTGAAGGTGCACCACTTCCTCCTTGTCTTCGGATTTCTTTTTCGCGGTTTCTGCCTTCCTTTGGCGCTTCGAAACCATGCCACCGTCTGCATTCGGCTCATCCTTCGAAATTTTTCGCTTGTATTGGCGCTTGGTTGGCTCTTCTGCATTTGGCTCATCTTTAGTATCTTTTCGCTTGTATTCGCGTTTCTTTCGCTCACTTCCATCCATCTTGGACGATTTCCGCTTCCTTGCAGTGGGCTCGGGTACTTTCTTGGTCCTGTCAATCTTCATGATCACATTTTTCAGGCTGCGGTGTCCATTTGCCATCAGGAAAACGTCGGTGGCATGTGCACATGCGGCAGAGGAAGCGTCATCTTTCTTGATCTCACATGCCCACTGCTGCACGTCCTCGTCTCTTGCTTCGCGGCAAATGTCCGCCAGCTTTTTCAACAGCAGTGCGAAATAATCCTTGAACGTTTTCGAGTCCTCCTCCTCATCGGTTTTCCGGAAGTACTCCGTGAGGTCGGCCTTCACAATCTTTTGCAGCAAAGACATTGACATGCCGTTGCGTTCGAACTCCTCTTCCTGGATGTCCATTGCGTCTTTCTTGAAATCAATGATTTGCGGTTCAATCACATCTTTCCTCGTCTTGGCGACGTCCCCTTGTTTCAAACAGATCTCATACTTGAACTGGTGAATTTCGAGGTCTTTTGAAGACTTTGCATTGCATGTGGAAGACATTTGTTCGATTTGAACTGTGCCGGCCCCACGCGGGAAGACAACCTCCTTCACACCTGCTTTCACTTTAATCTGTACACGAGGGTTTTCCTTCCATGTCGTCTCTTCAACCTTCTCTTGGCTGATCAAAGTGCTATTCGGGTTGTACAACACAATCTTTTTGCCAGCCATGCTCGCAGTGATGTGGGCAACTTTGGATCTGAACAATATTTATGGACATTCGACTCAAAAAAATCTAAATGCGGAAATACACACGAGCGTCTAATTGCGCATTACACAACGTCCCATGCATTTTTCTTTTTTCCTCTTTGTCTCCACCCGAAATATTTGCGGCACCACGCCATCCAACTCTCAACATGAACGACACATATAAATAACAAATATCAGATGTGCAATTTCCCATTCAAGAACGCGAAAACTGGGCTCTCGACTTCTGGCGTGCGATTGAGGCACCATCTCCATGTCTACCACTGCGCTTGATACTGGCACTGGCTACAGGATCCAATCGAGAATTCAGTTATTTCGTTTATTCAAACTCAAACAAAAATCAACGTCGCCGCGCAGTTATGTCATGGTATATCTTGTCAAGCTTCAATTCTGGTGTGCTGACTCTCTTCATTACGCTTTCGGCCAATTCGTCCAAAATCTCTTTCGTTTTCTGAGCTCGCATGTAAAAAAACATACTGTTTGGCTGGTATGCAGTTCCAATCGTGCCGTATGGAATCGTAATCCTAGTTGTTGGCGATTTCCAGTCGCACACTGAAAGCACTTCACCGTTCAGATTTTGTATTTCAAAGCGGCTGTGTTGTATATATTTTACAAAATACTCATAGTCATATAACGCCCCGTCTGGCCCACTAATGCAAATGTCAGGAATGCCACCCTTCAAGGGACACATATAATTTTTGGCCAACTCATTATTCTCTAGGCTCAAATTCACGCTGGTGGCTATCATTGCACTCGCGTCTCTTTGCAGACTCATCAGCAGCTGCATGGATTCTTCATACGATATGGATTTACCGTCTACATTTCCTTTGGGCAATTTAAACACCCTTTTCACCGCCTCTGCAAAACAGGGCACAAATTTTAAGACCTCACTGTCTACCTCATACTTTTTTATCGTCATGGACACCGTATACATCTGCCCCTCTAAACGGTACAGCGCCTTCGTATAATAATCTACTCGAAGCTTCCGCATATTATGCTCTTCTTCGCGTGCTTTATTATATTGGATCCTTACCCTATGCTGTTCCTCGCGTTCATCCATATACTGCTGTGATTTTACTACAGCACGCGTCTTATCGTGTTGCCGTTTCTCTTCCTCAAGCTTTTGGGCAAGCTTTTTGTTTTGCTGTTCAGTGAATGATAGCATAGCTTTTATGCGAGCAACAACCTCCAAGTGTTTGGCCTCTGCCTTTCTTAGATTTTGACATGTCATATCGCATTCCCGATTCAACTCTACTATGCGTGCATTTTTAGCGTTAAGCATACTTTCGTATTCTATTTTCATATTGTTTAGTTGCTGAAAGACACTGTCCCGCATGTCATCTTTGACGTTCCCAGACATTCTATCGCCTGGGAAATCAATGCTCTTTCTTTTTTTATCCCGCCTGTGTTCCTCGTGCGCCATGAGAGAACAAAGCGCTTGTCTAGTCCGCGACATTCTCAATGCATTTTATAGCATTTCCTCCGTTTACAACGAAAATAGATCGTACACGGCTCTATTTTCGCTCCTCTGCACAGAGCTTACACGCAAACCCGTTGCCGAGGGCAGCCGCCTCCATTCGACCAGAAAAATTGTTTTTTATTAAACGATAAAAAGTATCCACCACCACACCTCTTTCAAGCTAAGCATAATGTGCAAATAGCTTATTTTCAAACTTTAAAGTCTTCGTTTTCAAAAAACTTATCGCCTCCATGTCAAAACTCTCAAAGTTGACAACCTTCTGCGCTAGTCTGCTGAACACAAACAAACAATATCCCCACTTGTTTTGGTGGTCTTCGCCGGTCTTCGACTTGCCGAACATTGCGGCCTCGCTGCAATCGACTATATCCTTAATTTCAACCAAATCCATCTTCTTCTCGCCGTTCTTCACAATCGCCTGCAAAATCTGCAAGAATTGCATCGTTGTGCGCTCATCTGCGAGAAAACCGTATTCGTGAAGATTCACGGGTGCGGAATCGCAGTGCAAATGGACCAAGGCTTTCCCAACCTCGGCTTGGATACTTTTCCTATGTAAGACCATAAGAAACCCCTTTTCGATTTTTTCTATCTTTAAAATGGATGGTTCACTGATGCTACGAGAGGAAATCTTGACAATGGACTTTGATGGTACAGTCATCACGTAATCCACATCGAACTCCCGCACTCCGACTTTCTTTGGTGCATTGAACATGAACACTGTGCAATCTCCAGTGCCATTAAAAGACTTCTGGATGATATGCTTGGAAGATTCCTGGGAAAACATGATGGCCAGGTCAAATCTGACAATGCTTGGCCGTTCAACATCCTGCTGGCGAACGACCAGGATCTTGGCTCCTTCCGGTGCCAGCAACAGGTACTGCGGAACTTGGTCCGCACTTTTGCGCTTTGGCTTGGAACCCATACCGTGTGCCATGAAACTTTGATGGTGGTTTTTGATTTGTAGAATGGTCCCTGCTTTAAATTGCAAAACGCGCTCGTGCCTATCTCCCGGTTTTAGAATTTTTTTCTCATTTGCACGGGTTCTTTTTCCGGTGCAAGTGCAATTCGAGGTCTGGGCCCGGGCAGTATTTTCCACACGGAACATCCGAAAATTGCATACAAAATACACAAAAAACTTGTTCGCATAGAAATAAACTCCGAGCCCACCCTTGCGTCTCAGCGCCTGAGCCCCTTGCACTGCACAACTTTTCTCTTCTGAAATCGCACAGTGCGCTGCGTCCAGAAATCCTCTGCCTCCTTTTGAAAACCGACCCAAGTGGTTTTATCGATCATGTTGTCATCGATTCGTTTCTGATACTCAACCCACGTCTCTGCGTCATAGTCGTGCAACAGGTTTGTCCAATCAAGTTTGTAAGCCTGTTTCATATGCATCAGTAAAAAGTGCCAAAATTGCTTCGCTGCTGCATCGCTGGCCATCAAATCCATTTGGATTTGTGGAGAGGTTTTTCCCTGCGGCAAGACATTCAGAGCGGCCTGTAGAAGCATTTTCTTCAATTCCTTCTTGAATTTCCAGTAATTGTTCTTGTACTCGCGTCGCTTTTGCTCGTTGTCAATCTTGTGCAAACGCAAATCTGTAGGGCCTGACCTGCGTCGCATTATTTTGACAGTAGTATTTTTCGGGACCTCAACAACTGACTCAGAGCATAGAATGTGCGACGCTTCATTCTTTTTGCCCTCGACGATGTAAAAGGAGTCGTTTGCATGTTCTGAGTCACCAGCAAGAGTCAATTTACCCTTTCCCAGCACACAAATCGTGGTCCGATTGAGGACATTTGCCTCTTCCAATTCATCTCTTTGAACAAAGCTGATCACTTCGTGTGGGCCCGCAACGGCGATATACATGTCTGAGGCACTCGAAGTGGACTTGCACGCACCAGGGGGCATCCTAGGGGACTTTGGAAGCCCTCCCATGTTTATACGGCAGATATAGCTATTCGCAAATTGACCGCTTTTAGACTGATGTGTTTTGTCTATTTGCGGTGAATGCCGCAGACAGGTCGTGCAAGTCCTCGACCCAACAATCTGTGCGCATATCTGCCAGTCGCTCTGGGGTGCTTCCCTTTCGATTCGGAACCGATTCTACACCCAAATCTCGTAACGTTTTGATTACACACGTCAAAGCCGGTGCGGCCGGTGCATTTGCAATCATATGCAAAAAATTATTTCCGACACCGTCGCGCCACGACACAATGTTTCGTTCATATTGCCTGGCAAGGAAGAGCATGGCGCGAATTGTTTGTCGGTTGTGCATCGGTAAAGAAATGAGCTGCAGCATGAAGGTGGTACATGCGTTGTTCTCTTCGTCCTGCAAATCGGACACGAAGATGTATACCTGTAAAATGCACATTTGTTTAATCACAGCCTGTTGCAGGACCACAACCCGGACACATACCACCGCAGCCGGTGTTCACAGACGCTGATTTAGAACAGTTACCTTAAATGCCAGGTCCACAGTTTTCGAGTGCAAGCAACTGGCAATGACGGACAATGGGAAGCATTCGATGGAAAAACTTCCAGTGTATTTTCGAAGTCGTATAACATCTTCGAGTGAAAAATAGCGGATTGTCGTCCTCGCAAGCAGATGGCCATGCGCTCGGGCGAGTTCTACGACATAGTCGTCCCCAACATCTTTGGCGCGGTTTAATACTGGAGATGAATATTTTGCAGTGAGAGTTGCAGTGCGCGTGCGGCTTTGCTTTTTGTTTGCACACAAAACTACCTTTGTACATGACTCGGCAGTCATTTGTTTGCAGACACTGCCGCCAAAGGCAGGCAGGTGTCAGCGACGGAAAGTACAGCTTGATTACAGAATCAGGTAAGTGGTCTAAAGCATCAATGTCAGGCTGCATGCTGCCGTGCTGTGTACGCAACAACGCGCCCCAAAAAGCCTCAGCTAAAACGGGAAGCACGAGCATAGACTGTGAGTTGTTTTTATAACTGAAAGCTTGCCACGTTGCCATCACCGATGCAAGCCGCACAGCTGACATGCCCGCAAGCGCCGAAGAAGACACGTTCAAACAAGCCACAATTCAGCGCGAATTTAGATGAAGACAGCAGTGTGCGGCGCTGTTTGTTTGTGTGAGTGGTTGCTGCTTAAAGTTCCGGTCCTGGAATGTCCTGCATATCCGCGTCGTCTGTCGCCCTGGGTTAGCGTTCGGAATTTTGGGGCCGATTTCAAACGATTGGAGTTTGTACAAATATATTTTTGGTAAAGCCTCTGTCACTGCGTACATAGTTTTGCGCATTTCACATGCGCAGGACCTAAAGTCGCTCGTGCAAAATCTATTTGCGGAATTGGGTCTTTATGAAGGAGTAAGTGTTGTGATTCGGAAGAATCCACCCGCCATGCTTGGAGATTGCCACATTTCCGAGGATGCAATGCAGAGTAACGTAGGACAATATTTGACGTTAAAGGCCATGATACTCTTAAGTATGACATCGAAAAATCTGCGGGATTTTGTTGACTCTCGTTTTACAGAATCATTCGTGTCACATATCCAGAAGTACATGATGTCAGTGCATATGTTTACCAATCTGTCTATTTCTTGTAGTGGTCCACTCTCAGCAGATGGAAAAATTGTGTACGAGGCAAGCAAGAAATCGCTGACTGGGGAAGAGCAGCTTCAAACTCTACTGGCGTTTCACACCATTGATGCGATGAAAATTCCAATGGCGGTGACAACATGGAAAGACGACGAAATGTACCAATTCCGAAACTTTGAGATTGTTGCAGCTTACATGCCAACACAAAAGGCCGAAAACCATAAAAAACATAAGAATGTTCGCGTGTACACATTTTGTCTTAAAAGCACCGAAACAGACAAGTATGTCGACCGCGAGTTTGGGAGAGCAATTGAGCAGCCCGACACGATACTTTGGTTAGAGGTAAAAAATGCCATCGTGCGCGATAACATGAATTTGCGCAAATACTACACCGACAATTGTTTGATTTGGTGCGGATTATGCAACCGAAATATTGCATTCTACATCACACACGAAGAACTGAAAATGGTGGAGCGACGGAAGGTTTGCACCGCGTGCCTCCGCGAATTTTGCGTAAGTCTGAAGGCCCTGAAGAATTACGGAATGAGGTTTAACAAAGAACAGGCGAAAAAAGATGTGAAAGACATTGAAATTTTGTATGTTGGAAAGCGAGGACGTGCTGCAAGTGTTTGCAAAATGATGTACAAACAAGACCTGGCAAAACTTGCAGGATTTTCGGACTGGGGGACTATGGTGTTGACATGGCCAGCAGTATTGTCGACACGACGGTTGAAAAAAAAAACGACTGGCAACCTAATATCAAAGTAAAAGGTGACTTGCGCCGACAATGTGGAGTGAAATTACTGTAAAAGATTCCACTGTGGAACAAGTGGGGGGTGGCGGTAAAAAATGCATGGAAACGCAAAATGTATAAAAGCTTGTCACGACAAACCGCACGCCAAAATGCCCGCAAGCGCACGTCTGCAGACTTTGGTAGAAAAGGAATTGTCTCATCTGGCATTGCGTGGAATGCGCACAAACATTTTGGACGACGATACACTACTCTTGGAAGATATCGACGAGTGGCTGAGCGAGCATCAAGAGCGACTCAATGCAAAAAGCAGCGACAAGTTAGTGTTTAGTTTTTTTCTGCAAAACACGCGATCGTGTGAACGTGTAGTCTCGTTCACCGTTTGTATTAGCATTATCAAAATGCCATGGTATTGGAAATTGTGGATACAGTTTTTGGCATTCTTTTCTATGTTTATTTTTTTTGTCTGGGTATTTCTGACGCACGTGCATGCGAAACGAAGGGTGGAAAATGGGTTATAAACGCCAACCCATCGACACTCAGTTCTCAAACCTCAAAATAAATCGTTATGCCACAACCAAGGCTCATGACTTGGAGAGGTCGGTGGAAACACACAGAATGTGCTTAATATCTAACAATTTGTCCACTTCGGCATCCGAGTATTGTTTCGAGTTTATCTGGTCTTCGATCAGTGAAATGACACATGAAATAAGTTTTAGGATTTCTTGGCTTGCGTTCGATTCAAAGGCACTCAGCGGGTACGTGCAGCACGCAAGTGCAATCCTGTCGAGTTCTCTATGCACACACACGATGCGGTATGTCAACGTCAATCACGGCAACCACTGCAACAGACTGCATTGATTTACCTTTTGATCTCAAAACTTAATTGCTCGAACGGAAAGGTCACTTTTTGCGTTTTCTTTGGCAAATTCAGGTGCGCACATGCTTTCGCAAGGTTCTCAAGGAGCCTCTCTTGTGTCATCTACGAACAGAAAACGCTCAGAAAAAAGCGCACACTGTTGGCGCGTCCTTGTTATTTCAGCAGGGATAAATCAGCAGGTATGTTTTTTCGCCCGCCTTCACATATTTCTTGTTCTTTTTGTGTTGATCTTCCAACGTAGAAAATAACGTAGTACTATTGGCTGGAACTGCGAGAGATGAGCATGTATGTTTGTTCGCCCGCCTTCACATATTTCTTGTTATTTTTCTGTTGCTCTTCCAAAATAGAAAATAACGTGGTACTATTGGATGGAATCTTTTTCATCGAATCGGCAATGGTATACGCCTTTTGAACCGCTGCAATCTCTTCCGCGTCCATATTGTACACTTGGTCAACGTTATCGATAGGATGTTCCGTTACCGGCTCTAAAATGAAAAATTTGTCATGCACTCTTTCACGTCGCGGCGCTTGACGGGCCCCGGGCGTATTGGTTACAGCAGCAGGTGCCGAAACGCCAACAGACCCTTCATTTGGGACACTACTTGCGGCATTGCCATCATCGACAGAAGCGCCACCGGCGGCGGCGGGATTGCTGACGCCGCCGCTACGACGTTCAGAACCGGTGGAAGCATCAACGTTGCCAGCGCCACGACGTGCAGCACCAACGCTGCCGCTACGACGGGAAGAACCGCCGCGAAGGCCATCAGCACCACCGCCAAAGCCACCCGTGACAACGGCACCACTGACAAGCCCATCACCGCCCAAGGAACCAGTGCCAACGGCACCACTGCCAAGCCCATCACCGCCCAAGGGACCACTGCCAACGGCACCACTGCCAAACCCATCACCGCGCAAGGGACCTCTGCCAAACCCATCACCGCGCAAGGGACCTCTGCCAAACCCATCACCGCCCAAGGGACCACTGCCAAAAGAAGGACCGCCCTGGCCCTTGGGGGCATCGGGGGCAATGTTGAGCGCAGCAATTCTGCGGGGTATGTCGTGCATGGTCATGCGACTGACCTTTTCAAAGTTTGGCATAGAGAATTGCAACAACACTTCCGTGTTTGTGTGCTGCGCGCAACTCATGGCATTGATGGCAATAATTTCGAGTTGCTCGGTTGACAAGACCGCTTTCGACATCTGGTTGACGAGGCCGATCGTGTAGCAGCAAGCCGTGCCAAAAACCGAGGAATCACGATCGTCGATGGTCGGAAGTTCCGACCCCATGACGCTTGGGACCAGCAAATTCCAGTTTAGCCTTTTGGCGTCCAGCAACGCCTCGACCTGCATTCTATCCACAGAAACGATTTTGCTCGTTTGCGGGTTTCCAGAAAGCTCAAATCCCAGTTGGTTTTTTGCAATAGTTTTCAGGCGGAATCCAAGCACGTCGCCGCTTGAAACGCCCTTGTCGCATGTTGCCCACATGTTTCGCACTTTTTCAAATTTTCCGGCAATTTGCATGGCCGCGGAATGATCCACGGGATTGTGCGAACACGGGTTCAAGTCACCTTGATGTTGGCCTCCCTGGTATTCACTGCCAATAAAGATGCCCGAGATTCGGAACAGCGTCATCATGATTTTGAGTACTTTTGCTTTAAACATTTCGTTGATCTTTGTGGAAGACATTTGGCGTATTTTCTGCACGTCGTTCTGATCTTGTGGCAAAAGATCAGACAGAATCATGGTAAAGTCAGTCTGCGTCGAGATACCCAGAAATATTTGGGTCAACCATTTCATCCACGGAAGCTCGTCAATGCCTGAAATATTGTTGTTTTGTGCAAGTAGTTGCTGTGCCTCTTGAACTTGGTTGTCGCACACAAACATTTCATGCTGAAACTTTAACAGAATTGTATTCTGCACATTCAGCAAAATGTAATTGAGAGTCTGCAAGTTTACATGACAGGAATACGCCGGAAGGAGGTTTGAAACCGCTGGACTGGCCTGCCTCGTCTGGTACAAGTGTCTGTGATAGCGCAGGCTGAACATGACGTCGCCGGAGACAAAGGGCTTATACAACACAAATGGAGGCGATCTGATATGTGTAGATTGCAGTAGCGAAACTGGAAGAATGATTCGGGTAATGTTCATGCGCTGAGTATAGTTGTTTTGCGTGTGGAGTAAATTTTTGTTGATGTCATTGTTCATCTTGTTGTTGCTCCTACCAGCACCATCAAGTGTGCTGTACGGCGAACTTCCGCTGGCATTGAAGGATCCACTTGGAAACATGAATCGGGAGCGCTTGGCGCCTTCCAGGGGTCCAAAAGGGTCGCTTCTTGCATTAGGTTTGTTATACTGCCCCAGTGGAAACTGGGGTTTCTGCCCTAGGCCAGCTGTGGGACCACTCATTTGCACTTGTATAATTTGTATTTATATACTCAAAGTGTATTTTGTGATTTACTACTAGTCATATAGGCTTTTATGGCCAATACACTGCAATTTCACGTACACGGACGCGAAAACTTGTATATCTCCATGTAAAAGCGAGGTACGACGTACCACGTCGAACTGTATTTCAATCTGTGTATTTTTGGCAATTACAGAATATTTACAACTTAATACCATCATACACACAATACCCAGAAAAAAAATGTGTGATATTGTGTTAAGTTGCAGTGCGTTGAATATATAAAGTGCGGCTGCCCAACACCAAAGCGCAAAATGAGTGATAAGCTGGGCAAGCCGCTTAGCGGCAATGTGACAAATGTGACATGCAAAATGTCTCCTGAACACCAGCGTTATTTTGATTCCAACAAAGTGTTGCCACTCGAAAACAAGGACTCACCCGCATGCCTGCGCGGCGACATACTTTTGTCCAGCACACCCATCTCCACGACAGGCGCACGCGAGCCTACCAATGCGCAAAGTCCAGTGTTTAATCTCGACACGTTGTCGATGTTTGCAGAAGAGACAGCCCAGATGTTAATTAATAATGTGGAAAAGAGAGTTGTGGTGGTACAAAACTACGCGCAGTATTTGATGGACCTGTATGATGCGCGCACACACTTTGAATTGCACTTGGCTACACACCAACTGTGCTTTGTGATCCTACATGAAAATGATTCGTTTTCAGTGTATTCTCCTGATCACAGAATCTTCAAGGGCAGCGCCGCAACCAATCCGGCGTTCAGTATTGATCCAGAAATCTTTGCTCTTCGGAAAAATATTGTGCTGTGTATCCCTGAAAGCAAGCAGCTTGCTTATGCAGACGATTATGACGAAGAGACGCGACGCAATAATTTGCACGTCATCAAAGTTTTTTACCCTCCAGTATCCGACTCAACCAACTTTACGGTCAAAAGTCTTACGGATGACGATTGGACTAAAATCAACAAAGAAATGAAAGGCGCAGAAGTACGCATCTCGGCCAACAGTGACCAACGGCACGCGCCGCGGCTTCCTGTATACATGGGCATCGCCCTGACAGATGCTTTTTTTTCCAGTGCGTACGGAGATGACCGCGTAACCACGAACCGCTACTCACTGCTTTCAATGCGAAATGGTCCGCTCCATGTTGTCAATGAGGATAAATTACACTGGATATTTCGCTGCGAGGCATACAACTATTCCTCAGACGGTTGTCGTTTTGCCAGGCCTCTGTGGTTTGAAGCCGAGAAAGATTACATGTTGCAGGCATACAACGCTGTGTCCAATGTCAATATGTTGAGAATCGACACGAAATATCGCAGAAACGACAAGGACGGGTCGGATATTACCAAGAAATTTACAATGATACCCCTCAAAACCATTTCAATGGAAAACGGGTTTTATTCCACTGGATATTTGGATGAGTCGAACAGCGGACGTGTCATCGGCATCGCCAAGCAAAATGGAGATCCGGGACATAACATTGATGTGATCAATGTCGGACGCTCGGTAATTTAGGTACACTCGCGAGTGTAGCGCTTCCTCAATGAGTACCAATCAACAATCATCAGCATCATGATAGCGAGCATGTATTATTTCCTTTTGCATTTTGTCAACGTTTACAATAAACACAATATTAGCTACTTTCGTATATAAGGTTTTTTTCCGATGGCCTGTGCCTGGTGTGTGAAGATGATCACGTTGTTGAAGGTTTGTATATGGACGAGTGTCCTACGCCTGCTTTGTGCACACACGATGCAAATTGCGTGCACAAATCAAACACTGTTGTATTTGAAGACAGAGCCGGTGTCAGAGGCCGGCGTCCAATCCTTTACCCGCGCTGTGCATGCACGTGTCGAGTGGAAATTTGAAAGTATGCAGGAAGATATTTCCATGTTAACAAGTTTAATTCCAGGTTTTTACGAGGATGTACATTCGCATACCGAAGTTTCTTGGACAACATTTCTGACCCTCTCGACAATTGTGTTTTATGAAACCACCCTCTCACAGGATAACATAGAATTTTTGTTTTTACACATCTCTCGCGCGGATGCCGTGCAAGCACGCACCGCGCTGCACGTTGGGTCCTTGGCGACCCTTACACTGCAAAGCACCAAGCTTTCATGTGCAGAAATGTGGCCCAATGTCGCATCGCTGGACGATGTGAACATACTTGTCCGCGGGGACAATATGTGGGCTCGAATTCAGGTTTTTGATGCGCACTGTGCGTCGGACATCAATGTGACCCACCCGACACTCGACTGTCAGCAAGAACGCTTCAACTTTCAACATCTCACGTCTGCAACCCTAACAACCAGACACGAAATATGCACTCCCACATGGAATGTGAGCCTGCACCCAAGCTTTGTGAACAACGCATGGTCAGTCAACTGCACAAGGGTCCGACTACAAGGTTTGTATCTCCAAAAGTTTATTTGCGTTACGAACAATTTATTTCAAACGGGCAAAAGTCGGTCTTTGCAAGCTTTACGCGGCATTTTCGACGAGCGAGGCCTGAGCACACTTGAGGTCTTCCTGTTGTATCGTCTTGCGCCTGGCATGGATCGCGAAATTGTTGCTCTTCTTCAGCAAATCAACGCAATAAATCTCAATGGCCTCCTGTAGAGACTCCATGCCACCTTTGCTCATCTTTGCATCTGATTTACACGTTTTGAGGACCTCATACACTAGTCGCATGAAGGGTGCACGCGGAATGATTTTTTCCGTTGACTTTTGCATCTTTTTGATTTCACGCAATGCCTTGGTCCCTGCCTTAAAACGATACTTGCGCTTTTCCTTCATCTTCTGCGGCTGGGCAATTGAAGCCTCCATGTCGTAGTAGTGTTGTGTGGAGTTTTTCCGTGCACTTTGTTCGGCTTTTCTTTTATACTGCAAATTTGCATACCATGAAATTTGGCGCATCGCCCAACGCCTGTGTATTGCACTATGCATTTTCGACATGCGAAACGCCACGAAAACAGCACATTTTGATGTGAACGGGAATACGCCAGTTGTACCGCGCGCGTCATGCGCGAACTCGCCACGTGCATTCAATTAACTCTTCAAACACAACAAAATGGTACAAACCAATCCGATTCTGAGCTCGATCCTAGCGCTGCAAAAACAACCTGTGGGTCTCACGCGTTTGCAAAGTGTTCCCGTAGTTTTGGCGAAGTTTGCAAGACCATTCGCCGTTGCCCTTCTGCCATTAATTTAAGCACAACTTCCCCGTTTTTTTGTCACTATTTACACCACCAGCGCCCGATATAGTTCTGGCATTGCATGTTGTCGCCCCGTTTTTTTGTAACTATTTACACCACCAGCGCCCGGAAGGGTGCTCACAGATCAGCTGGGAGACTTGACGCAGTAGCACATGCAGCAAAAGAGCCCGTGTTTGTGCAACGCCACCCGGCGTCGCGCCAAACAACCACAGACAGTCGCGAGCCGAATTTTTTGGACATGTATTCTGAACTTATATATACAATCGTTGCTTGAAATGTGGCTATGCAATCGTCTTTGATTTTACAAGTCGATGCCCTCGTCGAACAGGCGAATTCTGGCACATACAACAACTCAAAATCCCATCACATCTCTGAAATGATGCAGCTCTTGGAAACGTTGCGCCAACAGGTACGCCATTTTGCACCCGTCACTAACAGTCGCGAGGACCCGCGTCCACGCAAATGGAACATGTGACCTTGTTTGTGTTTGACGACACAAGACGGCCACTGTGAGGGCAAAAATCGTGCGTAACGCCTTTTGTTGGACACAATCGAAAACATGCTGCATGAGTGACCTTGTTTGTGTTTGACGACACAGGACGGCCACTGTGAGGGCAAAAATCGTGCGAAACGCCTCTTGTTGGACACAATCGAAAACATGCTGCATGATGATAAGGAGTCGACCGCGGAAGTACGCACGTTGCAAAAAGAGAATGATGTGCCGGACGCGTCGGAGCATTCGTGGCAAATTCGCAAAATCGATAATGTGAAATTCAAAGACATTTTCGGGTTGGAGCATGTGTTCCAGATCATCCACGAAAGTCTGGTGTTGCCGCAAAAATACCCCAACATTTTCGAGCGCCTGTCGATTATCGCATCGAAATGCATCCTGATGTACGGGCCGCCGGGCACAGGAAAGTCAATGGTTGCACGCGCCATCGCCTCTGAAGTATCCGCCACATTTCTGGAAGCGTCCTGCGCACAACTCACATCACGCTGGGTGGGTGAAAGCGAAAAGCTTGTGCAGTGCTTGTTTGCGACTGCCAGCACACAGGCGCCTAGTGTTGTTTTTTTAGACGAAATAGATTCGATTGCGACCTCGCGTGAAACGGACAAATCGACGTCCGTGGCAGACCAACGTCTCCTGAACCAGCTGCTCATTGAAATTGATGTCGTGCAAAAAAACAAGGGAGCAGTCTTTATCGTTGCTGCCACAAATCTGCCCTGGCAAATTGACCCGGCAATGATTCGACGGTTCAACAAAATGGTCCACATCGGATTGCCGTCGATAGAAACCAGAACTCAGATTCTGCGGCATGGACTCGAACACGCGAGCAAAATGAGCGACCACGAGTTTGAAGGTCTTGCCGTCCGCGCCGAAAACATGTCGGGTTCGGACCTTAAGAACGCCATCGGTGAAATTTTGCTGCGGCCTCTCCGCCGCTTGTTGTCAGCAAAATCGTTTTTTGTTCTGCAAAATGATGATGAAACATTTATGGTTTCACTAGAGGAACTGACTTTAGGATGCACCGTCGAAACGTGTAGCTTTACTGAGATTTGTGACAAGTACGGGGAAATGTCCATGCAAATACCGGACATTACATTTGCAGATGCCCTGTATGTCGTCGAGACGCAAAAGCGCACGGTGACAGTGGAGATGCAACAACGATACATCGAGTATGAGAAACAGTGAGGCGTCACTGCACATGGTCATCGAAATCTTAGCCCCTCCACCTGAGAACAAAGCTGATAGAGTCTGGTGCTAAAACCAGCACGACGCATGTGCAAATCCCAATCGTTTGTGCTCAAACAGGTCTCATTCGGGCTGACGCTTAATCCGGCACGACGAATGTGCAAATCCTAATCGCTTGTGCTCAAACAGGTCTCATGCGGGCTGACGCTTAATCCGGCACGACGCTAGATCCGGCACGACGCGTGCATTAAAACAGAGCTCGTGCACACGCGGGCCTGAGGAGCCAATAAAAGCAATTGCAATGGAGACCTGAAACACATTGCTCAAGCACCGTCTACGCAAAGCGCAGCAATATTCTCGAACAACTATTACAGGTGTCCACCAACCTTGAAGGCGAGGGGCAAGATGTCAACCGAGCAATATAATACAATCTTCAGGAGCACATTCTATCAAAGTTTGGAACTTGCTGACGAGGATTCTTGCATCGACGCCTGGACGGAAAAGTATTGGGCATTGCCCACACGTAAGCGACAAATATTACAAGATCAAGACCCTTTCTTTGTAACTATGGACTTCTACGTTACGTAGAGTCGGGCTGAAATGGACCATAAAAATCGGCGTCTGGAACGGCAACTTTATTATGAACAGGTAGCACAATACGAAAGAGAAAATTACGGTCGTCACAGACATGTATACACTCCAAGCTACCTACAACATCTGGAACAGTGAAGGGAAATATACACTGTTCGTTCGCCTCAGAAAAACAAACGTCTCACGCTTCGCCGCCGCTCCAAGGTGTCAAGAATTGTGTAAAGCCGAATATTGTGCGCCAAAGCCATACACAGAGAAAATTTGGAAGGACGAAGGGTATCCAGAAGAGAAAAATGGCAGAGGTATATTCTGCTTCGGTGTTTGCGCTTCTCACGCTGGTGATGCCCAAGAATACCGAGGGAGCTAGTGCAAATGAGGCAAACCACCAAAACGCAAGGTTTTCAAGTAAACTTACACCAGAAGTTTTGAAACTTTTCATCAACAGAGGTATGCTCACAGAAATCAGGTTCACGATGCCAGCAATATAAGTCTTTCGCGAACCACTATCTCCGATTAACGCCGTCAAAAGATACGCGAAATAACAAATCGACGCTGCGCAATAATACAAATACGAATACTCGACCATTCCACTTGAAGCACGTGCAACGCTTATGCTGCAATGTTTATATATTGAGCCACGGACTGACGGATGCGGGGGGCCGTGTATTTCCGCTGTGAGTATATTCAGTGTATTATTGGCAGCCATATAAACACGCTTTGTAGTTGCTTGTGTCCATGCTTGCATGGCTGCATCTACCAAGCATGCGCTCGAACAGCGCGCTGCACGCAAGATTAAACAACACTACATTGATCAGTGCATCACAAAGGGAAAGCTCGAGTACGTGCCGTCCACAACGTCAAATAATTTAGAAACACCGCACTTTCTGCATCGACACTATTACAATGGACTTGTTGTCATTTCCACGCCAAGTAAGTATGAGAAAAAGGTCATTACGGCTTACTGGGTTTACGAAACAGACGATGACATCAAACAATGTATTGGCCGGTTTAAATTTGAGAAAGAAAAGCGCCGCAGAGATGCGGTAAAGGCTCAGGAGGCCAAGGCTCAGTGCTCCAAAAAAACAAACTCGAAACATGGTCGTGGTCGCCACACGAGTGTGCGCGTGGAAGAGGAGGAGTTGCGTGATTTTGAGTTTTAAAAACTGGAAATCTTGATTGTTTGCTCACTCCCACTACCACCGTTGGTAGTCGAAGGCATCCGCATGCCTTCCACGGTTGAATCCTATGACTTTTGTCAATGCACTTACGAGTGTAGTGGTTACTGAACAAGTACCAATAAATACCAATCTCTCCCTCTTCAATTCTGGTAAAATCCATACATTCGAACCTACTCAATCTACCTATTCTCAACCTCAAACTCCCGCTTTCCATTGCACAAAAAACACGGGCCAATGGCACACAAAAGTCGGTAGCAACAGTGCACTTCGTCTGTGAGGTCCTGGTTTAGATGCGAAAACACTCGTGTCGTAGCTGGTGCCCCCGGCATCTGATGTTCCTTCACGAAATGCACGACAGATTTGCAAACTTGACGAAGTGTCGTCAACTCGACCTTTGGGATTCGCGCCGTGTTCACAGCCGGTGTCTTCAAAATGTCTCGTAGATACGTCATCAACTCCTGTATTGCCCACGTCAGTCATTTAGTCACGTTCGGAGGGAGGAAATGTCTCGTAGATACGTCATCAACTCCTGTATTGCCCACGTCAGTCATTTAGTCACGTTCGGAGGGAGGAAATGTCTCGTAGATACGTCATCAACTCCTGTATTGCCCACGTCAGTCATTTAGTCACGTTCGGAGGGAGGAAATG
>Ga0222717_10001439_pt1 | contig 19453 bp, 20 predicted proteins | sample C33_18DmetaG_FD_165053 | JGI IMG/M metagenome (GOLD analysis project Ga0222717, IMG submission 165053) | Estuarine water microbial communities from San Francisco Bay, California, United States - C33_18D | ecosystem: Environmental > Aquatic > Marine > Unclassified | place: USA: California...
TGGTAGTGCATAAAATTTTCCAGGGTTTAATCTACTTGGAACAAGAAAATCTCTTGCACCTTCTGGGCTTGATGAGGTTAGGATTGGAGTTTGATATTCTAAAAATCCTAGTTTCAGCATTTCAGACCTAATAAAAGAAATCACTTTTGACCTAAGTATTATATTTTTATGCATTTCTTCTCTTCTGAGATCTAAAAATCTGTACTTCAATCTTATATCTTCTGGATAATCTTGTTCTCCAAATACTGGCATGGGTAGGTCTTTAGCGTTAGATAAAACTTCTAATGAGACTATTGAAATTTCAATCTTACCAGTTTTTAAATCCAAATTTTCAGTCCCTAATGCTCTTCTGACCACCTTGCCTACAATTTTCAAAACGGACTCTGGTTTTGATTTTTCTAATATTGAGAAAAAACTATTATTATTTTCAATAACGCATTGAGTTATTCCATAGTGATCTCTTAAATCTATAAATAATAAATTTCCATGGTCTCTTTTTCTATGAAGCCATCCTGATAAATAAACATTTTTATCAATTTCTTTTTCACTTATTTCTGAGCAATTATGTGTTCTATACTTATTCATTTGTTTATTACTTTTTTTATTAGATTAATATTTATTGATTTTCCAGTAGATAAAGACAATTCATCAACATCCTTGAGAAATTTAAACATTTTTTCATAAGATCTTTCTATATTTTTAATAATATAGTTAGAAATTTTAGGACTAAGATTTATTTGTTTATCTGAAAAAGCTTTGGATATAATGACTTGTAGAAGGTCATCTGTTGGAAGTTCTATGCCAATATAAACAAAACTATTAATTCTTGATTTTAAATCCTGAAGATTAAAATTTGACTCTTTTAAAGGAGGGATACTATTTACAACAATATAATTATCCAATTGTTTAGATTGATTTAGTATTGAATAAAAAAGTTTCTCATCAATATTATTTTGATAATTATCAATAATTAAGCATTCAATCTCATTAAGTTGTTCTATAATTTTATTGTCTACAGTTTCAGCTTTGATTAGTTTAACTTTATTAATTTTTTTTTCTAATATTTTTGATAAATGAGTTTTTCCAGAACCAATTGAGCCAAATATATTTAACCATTTCCCCGGCCAACTCGGCCAACTTTCAATTAATTTATACGCAGAAAAGTTATTTTTAGAAACATAAAAATCTTGTTTGAAATATTGAGTTTTAAAAGGGAATTTAAATATTAATTGGCTCATTATACAATGCTAAGGTTCCACTTTTCATTTTTATATTTTAAAATAATTTTTTGATTTTCAAGTAATCTTATTATTTTATCTAATTTACCAAGATATTTTATTTTTAAAAATACAAATTCATTATTGAATTCACGAACATTAATATTTGTAATTAAATTTACATTTTTTATTCTTTTATTTAATTCAAATAAATTAGTCCTATCAGTAATTTTAAAACTTACATTTATGTATGAGGGTACCCGAACATCTATTAAATTTTGGGATTTGATAAGATTTATTATTTCTTCTTTTACTTTTTTTATTATAAGTTCATTATATGCATCCTTATTAGAATTTAATCTTTTAATTTTAATATTCTTTATAATATTTTTACCTGAAATGTTTATTTTAAAATAAACTTTTTCCTCCATAGATTCTGTGCCTTCAATTAAGACTATAGCTAAATTTTTATTAGAGTATTCGTGAAATATTTTTTTTAAATCTAAATTTAATAAGCTATTTTGAAAAGTATTTATATTTTGAATTATTTCAATATTTTCTAAAGGAAGAATAAATTCAATTAATTCTGTATCATAAATCTCATTCCACTTTTTATAAAAAAAATTTTCATTATAAATATAGATTTTATTATTTTTTTTTAAGATTGGTAAAATAAATAATTCTTTATCTGAAATTTCTGAGTAAGAAATATTTTTTTTATAAAATAACTTGTGTATTTTATCTTTATTAAAAGAAATATTATAAATTATTTTATTATTTGAAATGCCATCTATTTTGGAAGATACTTGATAAAAGGTTACAAGATCTTTTATTTCAGTAAATTGTAATGATTTGATTTTACCAATATCTTTTGATAGTAAAATTTTGTCTATAAGTTCTTCAAAGCCCTTTTTTATAGCTCGATCGGCTAATATCTCATTAGTTGTTTGATCCTCTTTTTCAATCTCAATATTATTAACATCAAAAATGTTAGTATCTGATAAAACATTTCCAGTTTTGATAAAAACAATTAAAATAATAAATATTAAATTATAAAATTTCATAAAATTTAATATCATTTTATAAATGAAAAAAATAAAAAATAGCTATAAAAAAAGTGGTGTAAATATTTCTTTGGCTAATAAATTGGTCAAACATATTTCTATTTTAAGTAAAAAAGATGTCAAAAAAACGAAAAATCCATTTGAAAAAGATGTTATTGGCGGTTTTGGATCTTTATTTGATCTTAGTAATATTAAAATAAAAGACCCTGTAATAGTTTCTTGCACAGATGGCGTAGGAACTAAAATTGATTTAGCTAATAAATTTAAAAAATTTGATACTATTGGAATAGATTTAGTTGCCATGTGCGTGAATGATTTAATTGTACAAGGCGCTAAACCATTATTTTTTTTAGATTACATCGCGGTTGGTAAACTTAATTTAGGGAAAACAAAAAAAATCCTTAAAGGTATTTTTAAAGGGTGTGAAATTTCAGGCTGCAAACTTATTGGAGGTGAAACTGCAGAGATGCCTGGTATATATGCGAAAGATAAATTTGACCTTGCAGGATTTAGTGTTGGTATAGTTTCAAAAAGAAAAATTTTAAATAAAAAAAATGTAAAAGAAAATGATATTGTTTTAGCCATTCCATCAAGTGGTTTACATTCTAATGGATTTTCTTTAGTGAGATCAGTTCTTAAAAAGAAAAAAATTTCCAATAATTTAAAAAGAGAAATTATCAAACCAACTAAAATTTACTCTAAAGAAATTTTAAAACTAGCAAATAATAATTTAATAAAATCTGCGGCCCATATAACTGGAGGTGGGTTAATAGAGAATTTATTAAGGTCAATTCCAGATAAATTAACCTTAAATATTGATTTATCTAAAATTAAAACCACTAAAATTTTTAAATGGCTAAAAAATAAAAATATTTCTGATCAAGAAATGATGCAGACTTTTAATTGTGGTGTTGGTTTTTGTATAATTGTATCAAAAAAAGATAAAAATCGAATAAAAAAATTTTTTCCTAAACAATTTATCCCTTATGAAATAGGTTATATTTCTAATAATAAAGATAAAATTAATTTAATAAATTCTTTGAAATGGTAAAAAAAAATGCCTGTGTATTCATATCTGGGCAAGGTTCTAATCTAAAGAATTTAATTCAAAGGTCTAGAGATGTTAATTTTCCAATAAATATTAAATTGATAATTTCAGATAACAAAAAGGCATTTGGCATTATTTATGCAAAAAAAAATTCCATTCCATATACAATTTTAAATACTAAATTGAGAAATTATGAAAATAAGATTTTTCAAATTTTAAAAAAAAATAAAATTAATTTTATATGTTTGGCAGGTTATATGAGAATTATTTCTAAAAATTTTATCGAACAATTTAAAAAAAAAATTATTAATATCCACCCTTCTTTGCTTCCGAAATTTAAAGGGCTTAATACTTTTTCAAGAGTGCTTAAAAATAATGAAATAAAGACAGGTTGCACTGTACATTATGTTGATGAAAAATTAGATAATGGCCTCATTATTAATCAAAAAAGTTTTTACATCAACTCAGATGATAATGAAGCCTCTTTAAAATTAAAAACTCAAAAATTGGAATATCAAACTTTCCCTGAAGCTATAATTAAAATTTTTAGAAACAGTTAGTCTTTAAAGAAAAATTTAATTTCTTTTTTTGCATTTTCTATCGAATCTGAACCATGTACCGAGTTCTTATCTATTGAGATTCCATATAGTTTTCTTATTGTATTTTCTTCAGCTTCCTTTGGGTTTGTTGCACCCATTAATTTTCTGTTAGATAAAACAGCGTTATCTCCCTCTAAAATCATTACTACGATTGGACCTGAAGATAAATATGCACATAGATCGTTATAAAAAGGTTTAGATTGATGCACTTTATAAAACTCTGCTGCTTCATCTTTAGTAATATGAATTTTTTTATCGTCTTTGATTTTTAAATTATTTTTTATAAATAAGGCTTTTATTTCATCAGTTAAATTTCTTTCAACTGCATCTGGTTTGATAATTGAAAGTGTTTGTTCATTATTCATAGTTTTCCTCTATTAGTTGGTTTAATAATCTCACACCAAATCCTGTTGCTCCTCCTGAATTTAGAGCACCTCCGTATTTAGAAAAGGCCATACCAGCAATATCCAAATGAGCCCAAGGTGTTTTGTTTAAGATAAATCTTTGTAAAAATTGTGCCGCTGTTGTTGATCCTGCTCCTCCAACGTAATTTATATTTTGCATGTCAGCATTTTTAGAATTCATAAGTTTATCATAATTTTTATGAAGTGGCATTCTCCAAAGCTTCTCCTCAACTTTTTCACCAGAATTTAAAATTTGTTTTGATAGTTTATCATCGTTAGAAAAAAGCCCTGCATATTCGGAACCTAGTGAAACTATAATAGCGCCTGTCAAGGTTGCCAAATCAATTATAAATTTTGGTTTAAATTTTTTTTCAGTAAAAGTTAATGCGTCAGCTAGAACCAATCTTCCTTCAGCATCTGTATTTAATACTTCTATAGTTTTTCCACTGTAAGATTTAACAATATCTCCAGGCCTTTGTGCATCACCACTCACCATATTTTCTACAAGCCCCACAACACCTACAGCATTAATTTTTGCTTTTCTTAATGCTAAATTTTTCATTAAACCAACCACTGCAGCAGAACCTGCCATATCGTAAGTCATATCTTCCATAAATCTTGCTGGTTTTAGTGAGTAGCCACCTGTATCAAAAGTAACTCCTTTTCCAACAAAAGCTAATGGGTTAGAATTATTTTTTGCACCATTCCACTCCATTGTTACTAGATAGGATCCTCTTATACTTCCCATTCCTACACCAAGTAATGCATTCATACCCATTTTTTTTAATTTTTTTTTGTCATATATGCTTACCTTTAACCCATCTTTTTTAAGTGAGATTAATCTTTTTGCATACTCATCTGGATGAAGAACATTACCTGGTTCTGAAACTAAATCTCTTGCGTAAAAAGTACCCTCTTCTAGAGACTTAAATTTTAACTGAGTTTTATTCGAAGGTTTATTTTTGTTTCCCAGCACATTTATTGAAATAATTCTTTTTACTTTTTTTGTTTTATATTTATTAAATGAGTAAGATTTTAATTTTAATCCATGAAGAAAATAACCAATAAAACTCTCTTGTTTACCGATTACGGTTTCAGAATTCACCGAATATTCAATACTTTTTCCATGATTTATGCGTCCAAAGAATTCTGCTCCTAAATTTTCTACGTCTGAAATCTTTAGATCTTTTTTAATTGAAATTAATATTATTTTTTTTTTTGAATTAATTTCAAAAAGAAACATATTTTTTTTTAAATCGTTGTTTTTTAACAAATCGTTTATGTAAGATAATTCAGTACTGGATAAATGTTTTTTTAAATTGTTAACATTGAATTTGTCATCAACAAATAGCACAAGGTTAGACGAGGATTTGTTTGGTGTTTTGTTGGAATAGTAAATTTTTACAGACATAATTATCAGGTCTTAAATAAATGAAGTGTTATAGTTTATATAGGGTCAAATATACCAGATTTCAATGGAAAGTTTACCGCACTGTACTATCATAGGTTGAGTTTTAGCTAAAGATACATTAACAATATATCTCAAATTATAATGCTTCAGAACAAAATTTATCAAAACTTTACTATCGAAATCATAAAAAATTTTTTAATGATTTTATTTGGACTTTCGTTAATAGCTTTAACCGTTAGAGCAGTTAGTTTTTTAGATTTAATAGTTGAAAATGGGTATTTAGTTTCAACGTATTTTAAATATTCAGTATTAAATTTATTTGGAATAGCACCTAAATTTATACCTCTTTCATTTTTATTGGCTTTAATAATATTTATTTTAAAACATATACAAGATAATGAGTTTGTTATTCTATGGACATCTGGTGTAAAAAAAATTCAGATTGTTAATTTATTTTTTTTTGTATCATTAATAGTTTTCTTATTTTACTTGTTGCTGACTACTTTAATTACTCCTTTGCTATTAAACAAATCAAGACAGCTTTTAAATAATGATAATTTTAATTCATTTTTACCTACTGTAAGAGCTCAGCAATTTAGTGATTCATTTAAGGGTTTTACCTTTTTAGTTGAAAAAAAAGAAAACAATGAAATTAAGAATATTTTTTTACATGATCGAAATAATTCATTAAAAAATATATCGCCAAATTCCTCTGACACGAGCTCAACAACTATAATTGCAAAAAATGGCATTTTAAAAGGTAAAAGAATTAATTTATTTAATGGTCAAATAATTTCTACAAATAAAAAAAATGAAAACGAAATTATTAAATTTGATAAATTAAATATCGACTTAAGCTATCTGAGTACAACTGTTATAAAAACACCAAAAATACAAGAGACATCTACATTAGAACTTTTTAAATGTTTTTTTACTGCAGAAGCTAATAATAAACTATGTAAAGAAAAAGGTAAGAAGGAAGTTATTCAAACTCTTAATAAAAGAATTACTTCACCTTTTTATGTGCCAATTCTTTCTTTAATTTGTGCCTTACTTTTTATAAAATCAAAAAAATTTTATACAAATAAAGCAAGTGTATTTTTGTATGGTTTTATAATTTTGCTTTTTACAGAATTGGCTGTCAGGTATACTGGCATAAGTAAAATAATTTTAATCATTTTTAATTTGCTGCCTTTAATTATGACGGCGATATTTTATATCTTTTTATCATATTATTTTTCTAAAGAAACAATCAAATCATGAATAATATAATTTTAAATTATCTTTTAAAAAATTTTTTAAAAACAATTTTTATTGTTGTTTTAGTTTTTTATTGCTTTGGATTGATTTTAACGTTATTTGAAGAAATTGAATTTTTTAAAAATATTAATATTAATCTTCTCACTCCTTTAATTCTTACTAGCTTACAAGTTCCAAGTATAATAGTGGAAATTTTGCCATTTATAATATTTATTTCAAGCATGTGGTTTATGGCTCAAATAAGAAACAATAAAGATTTACTAACTTTAAAAGTTTTTGGATTCTCTAATTTAAAAATTTTTTTTATTCTTGCAACTGTATCTTTTATTTTAGGTTGGCTTATTCTCTTTATAATAAATCCTGTCACATCATCATTATCTGTTTATTATGAAAAAACAAAATCTAATTTCTCTCAAGATATAGATCATTTAATCACTTTTAATAGAAACGGATTATGGATAAAAGAAAATTTACAATCAAAGCAAAGAATAATTTCTGCTGAAAAACCAGATGGTTTTAATTTAATTAATGTATCAATATTTCATTTAGATAAAGATTCCAATTTAATAGAAAAAATTTATTCTGAAAAAGTAAATATTAGAGATAACAAGTGGAAATTTGAAAAAACTGTAATTTTTAGACCTATTAATGGCATATTAGAAGAAAAAAAATTTAACAGTTTTGAAATAGAATCAAATTATAATTTTGAAAAAATAAATAATTTATACAAAAATTTTAATACAATGTCTTTTCTCAGCATTATAACGGATTATCAGGGTTTGTTAAAAAAAGGTTATAATAAAAATTTTTTAAATCAAAATTTACATACGATGCTTTCTTTGCCTTTTTTCCTTTTTTTAATGACAGCGCTTGCCTCAATTTTTACTCTTAGCACTTTAGGTAAGGCAGAAAATTTCAAATTAATTATTTTTGGATTAGTCACTAGTGTTTCTACTTTTTATATCAACGACTTATCTCTGGCTTTAGGAAAGATAGAAAGAATACCGTTAATTCTTTCTATTTGGGCTCCCATTATAATTTTAAGCTTATTTACCTTTATTGGAGTATTGCAAATAAATGAAAAGTAAATTTATTATTTTTTTTTATATTATATTTGCTAATTCTATTCTTTTAGCTGAAAATATTTTTATTGAGGCAAAATCTATTACCATTGATAAAGAAAAACAAATATCAATTTTTGAAAATGATGTAATAGTAAAGACTCTTGATAACAATGTTATATCTAGTAATTATGCTAAATACGATAAAAATAAAGGTATAATTATCTTAAAAGGAAATATTGAAGCTGTTGACAATCAAAATAATATTATTCAAACAAGTTATGCTGAGTTCAATAAGTTAATTAATATTTTTAAAAGTAAAGGTCCTACAAAAATTATTACATCACAAAAATATGTTATTGAAACGGAAGATGTAATCTTTGATAATAATGAGAAATTTATTAATTCACAAAAAAAATCAATCATTACGGATCAAGAAAATAATAAGATTTATTTAGAAAATTTTTCTTACGAAACTATAAATAATATTTTTAAGTCAATAGGTGTTATAAGAGTAAAAGATAAAATAGATAACACTTATAATTTTTCTCAGATTTATATTGATACAAATAAGAAGGTATTACTTGGTACTGATAGTAAGGCTTATCTAAATGATAAAACTTTTAAGATTAATAATAAAAATAATCCCCGTATTTTTTCAAATTCATTAGAAATTAATAAAGAAAAAAAAATCTTTAAAAAAAGTGTCTTTACTGTTTGTGGTTTTAGGAAAGATGACAAGTGTCCCCCGTGGTCAGTAGAAGCCAGCGAAATGCTTCATGATAATAATAAAAAAACAATTTACTATGATAATGCTGTTATAAAGGTTTACGATATACCAATCTTTTATTTTCCTAAGTTATCTCATCCCGACCCAACAGTGGATAGAAGATCCGGTTTTCTTCCGCCTTCTTACGCAGATACTAAAAATCTTGGCTCTGGATTTTCCTTACCATACTATTGGGCCATTAATAAAGATAAAGATTTAACATTTACAAATAAAATATTTGTTAATGAAAATCCATTATTTTTGGGCCAGTACAGACAAGCTTTTAAAGACTCAGATTTAAATTTAGATTTCGGGTATACAGACGGTTATAAAAAAAATACAACTACAAAAGCTTCAGGAGATAAATCACATTTATTCACTAATTTTGTAAAAAATTTTAAATTTAAAAATGACTCTAAAGGTTCTTTAAAAATTAAAACACAAACAGTTTCTAATGATAAATATTTAAAACTTTATAGAATAAAAACTGATTTAATTGATTATAATGAAGAAGTTTTAGAAAACTCAATTGATTTTACATTTGAGAGTGATGATTTATTCTTTGGTTTTAATTCAAGTGCTCACGAAACCTTAAAAGAAAATTATAACGATAAGTATGAGTATATACTTCCTGAAATTACTTTAGATAAAAGTTTAATTAATCATAGTGTAATTGGAAATATTGATTTACAAACAAATTTGAATATTCATAATTATGATACAAATAAAACTTCAAGATTTTTGGTAAATGATTTTGATTGGAATTTTAAAGAGTTTAATCTCAGTAATGGCCTAAATAGCAAAATATTAGGAAGGATTAAGAATGTTAATTATGAATCAAAAAATATAGTTAATTATAAAAAATCACCTACTAGCGAATTGTTTGGAGCAATAGGATTATTAAATGAATTTAATTTAGAAAAAAAAATCAAAGGTTTAGCAGATCAATATCTTACACCCAAATTTCTTTTAAGATATTCACCCGGAAATATGAGAAAAGAAACTGACGGTGCAAGGTTGAATACTGCAGACTTATTTTCATTAAACAGGTTGGATAATATTAATAATTTTGAAAATGGTTTAAATGCTGCTATTGGATTTGACTACAAAATTGATGGAAAAAATAATGATTTTAGTTTCACCGGTGGTCAAATTATAAATAATAAAGAAAACAAAAAGATGACATCCATTTCAAGCTTAGATGATAAAGTTTCTGATTTTGTAGGTAAAAGTAGTTTGAATATAAATGATAAGATTAAACTTAATTATGACTTTTTAATTGATCAAAATTATAAAGAATTAAATTATAATGAAGTTGAAGCAGGATTTAATTTAAATCCTGTAAAAATAGATTTTAGTTATTTGCAAGAAAGAAATCATGTCGGTAATAATGAATATTTTAAATCAAAAATAAACTTTGAAAAAAGTGAAAATACTTCTTTTAGTTTTGAAACCAAAAGAAACTTGATAACTAATTCCTCTGAATATTATAATTTGAGTTATGAATATTTGAATGACTGTCTAAGAGCGGGATTGGTTTATCGAAGAGAATTTTATAATGACTCTGAACTTGAGCCTGAAAATTCCTTAATGTTTAAAATTACTCTTGTACCATTTGGTCAATTAGACTCGCCATCTATAAATAAATAATGAAAAATCTTATCAAAATTATTTTTTTTTTATTATTATTTTTTTCAAATAATTTTTTTGCTAACGCATCAACTAATAAAATACTTGTCAAAATTGATAATAACATTGTTACTTCTTATGAATTAAAGAATAAAATTAGAACTGCGCTATTTTTAGCTAATCAAAATATTAATCAAAAAAATATAGACAAAACTAAAAATCAAGCCTTATCTTATTTAATAAATATGAAAATAAAAAAAAGAGAGATATTCAAATATAAATCCAACTTAAATGAAATTAATATTGACAAACAACTGATGTCGATTTCTTTGAATGATTTAAATAATTTTAAGAAAAATTTTTTACAAAATAATTTAGATTTTGAAATTTTTACTGAGGAAATAAAAATTGAGGTAGCGTGGCAACAACTAATTTATGATATTTATAATAAAAAAATAAATATAGATGATAAAACAATAGAGAGTCTTCTAAGCAAGCAAGTTGAAAATAAATCTTCTATTATTGAATTTAGATTATCAGAAATTGAAATCGAAAAAAATCAGGACAATGACATTGATAAAGAAATTAAATTTATTAAAGAACAGATAGAAAAAATTGGTTTTGAAAATACAGCTTCTAGATATAGTGTTTCTCCTTCGTCAGTTGAAAAAGGGGATTTAGGATGGATAAATGAAAAATCTATAAATGCTCAAATTTATAAATTAATTAAAGATTTAAATATTGGAGATATTTCAAAACCAATTAAAAGTTTTGAAAAAGCAATTTTTTACAAATTATCAGATAAAAAAATATCAAAAGTAGAAAATCTAGATTTAGAAGAATTAAAAAAAAAACTAATTATCCAAAAACAAAATGAATTATTAAATTTTTATTCCGCTAGTCATTTATCAAAAATAAAAAATAATTCGCTTATTGAATACAAGAAATGATAAAAAAAATAATTTTGTTAAGTGGTGATCCAAACAGTATTAATTCAGAATTAATTTTTAAAAGTTGGAAAAAAATTAACAATACTTTAAAAAAAAAAATTTATTTAATTTCAAATTATAATTTAATTAATAAACAATTTAAAAAATTAAATTATATAATTGAAACTATTAAAGTAAAAAACATAGATGATAAAATAAATACAAATAAACTTAAAATATTGAATGTAGATTTAAATTCAAAAAAAACATTTGATATATCAAAAAAATTAGCATCAAAATTTATTAAAGAATCTTTAGATTTAGCCCATGAATTAGCTAACACCAAAAAGGGATGTGGAATTATAAACTGCTCTATAGATAAAAAACTATTAAATAAAAAAAATATTGGTGTTACTGAATACCTTTCATTGAAGTGTGGTATTAACGATAAATCTGAAACTATGTTGATTTTTAACAAAAAACTTGCTGTAAGCCCAATCACTATGCACGATGATTTAAGAAATATTTCAAAAAAAATTACTAAAAAGAAAATCATCATTAAAGTTAAAATAATTAATAAATGGTATAAAAAATATTACAATTTAACACCAAAGATAGGTATTTTAGGTCTAAACCCTCATAATGCAGAGTTAAGAAAAAATTCAGAGGAAAAAAAAATAATTGTTCCTGCTATTACAGATCTCAAGAAAATGAAAATTAACATTAATGGACCCTATGTTGCAGATACATTTTTTATAAAAGACTTCAAAAAATTTGATATTATTATTGGCATGTATCACGATCAAGTTTTAACTCCTTTTAAAACTTTATATAAATTTAATGCTATTAATATTACTTTAGGTTTACCATACATAAGAATTTCTCCAGATCACGGTGTAGCTAAAAATATTATTGGAAAAGATAAAGCTGATACAACTAGTTTAATTAATTGTTTAAAATTTATTAATTCACTTTAACTATGCAGTTCGCAAAAAAATCATTAGGACAAAATTTTTTAATTGATAAAAATATTATAAAAAAAATTATTAATATTATTGATATTGAAAACAAAAATATAATTGAAATAGGCTCTGGCAAAGGTGCTTTAACCAATGAAATTATAAAAAAAAAACCTAAATCACTCTCTATTATTGAAAAAGATTTTAATTTATCAAAAGAATTAAATTTAAAGTATAAAAATAATAAAATAGTTAAGATCTATAATATTGACGTTTTAAAGCTAAATATAGAAAAGCTTTGTAGAAAAAATTCAATTATATTTGGTAATCTTCCCTATAATATTTCCTCACAAATACTTGTTAAAATTTTAAAATTTAAAAAGTGGCCACCAAAATTCACAGATTTAATTCTAATGTTTCAAAAAGAATTAGGTGAAAAAATTTTAGGTAAATTCCCTTCAGCTAATTATGGAAGGTTATCTATATTAACAAGTTATAGACTAAAAATATTGAAAAAATTTTTAGTTTCACCCAATTGTTTTTTACCAAAACCAAAAGTGACTTCTTTAGTTATTCATTTCAAACCCCAACTAAGTACAATAATTTTAAAAGATATTAGCAATCTTGAAAAAATCACAAATATAATTTTTTCTAATAAAAGAAAAATGATAAATAAAAATATAAAAAAAATACTTTCTAAAAAAGATTTATCATTAATTAATAATCTAAAACTCAACATAAGACCTGCTGAAATAGAACCAGAGATTTTTTATAACATAGCTAAACTATATGAGAAAAGATAAAAAATTTTTTTTATTAATTGCAATAATTTTTTCTATTTGTTTAAAGCATACATCTAAATTTTTATTAATAATAACATAATCATAATCTTTCCAATGCTTTACATCATCATTGAATGATTTGAATCTTTTTTCGACTTCATTACTAGTATTTTGATTTCTTTTAATTAACCTTTTTTTTAATTCTTCTTTATTTTCTGTTATTAGATAGATTGTGATTAGTTTTAAATTTTTAAATTTTGTAAGCTGTTTAGTTCCCTGCCAGTCTATATCAAAAATAATATCATTGTTATGTATACCGTTATCAACATTTTTTTTTAAAGTGCCATATCGGTTATTGAAAATCTTAGCATGTTCATAAAACTGATCTTCATCGATTAACTTTTCAAATTGTTTATTTGTAACAAAATGATAATCAACGCCATTCACTTCATTCGATCTAGGTGGCCTTGTTGTGTGTGATACTGAAATTTTAAATGAGTGATATTTTTGTTGTATTTTTTTTGTTATTGTAGTTTTACCTACGCCAGATGGAGAGGATAATATAACCATGATATTTTCTCCAGCTTTACCCATCTTTAAAAAGAATAGTTATATTAGCTAGTTTTGTTCTCAATAAATTTAATTGCATCACCTACGGTTAAGATTTTTTCAGCTTCACTATCAGAAATCTCTGATCCGAATTCTTCTTCGAACGCCATTACTAGTTCAACTGTATCTAAACTGTCTGCCCCCAAATCATCTATGAAACTTGCTTCCTCTGTTACTTTTTCTTCTTCAACACCAAGATGGTCTGCTACTATTTTTTTAATTTTACCTTTAACATCGTCTGACATGAATACCTTTCTAAAAGTTGTTTATTTTCTTATTAGATTATTAAACAGAATTGTCAAGCCATATACATTCCACCATTAACATGTATTGTTTCTCCATTTATATAGTTGGCCTTATCAGAGGCTAAAAAAGCTACACAATTAGAAACATCTTCAACTTTACCTAAATCACCTGATGGAATTTTACTTATTAGAATTTTTCTAAATTCATCATTTATTTGATCGGTCATTTCAGTTTTTATAAATCCAGGTGAAACACAATTAATATTTATATTTTTTTTAGCATATTCTATAGCCAAACTTTTTGAAAAAGCAATAATGCCTGCTTTAGATGCAGCGTAATTAGCTTGTCCCAAATTACCAGTATGTCCAACAACTGAAGTAATATTAATTATTTTTCCATATTTATTTTTTAGCATTTTTTTAATTGCATATTTGCACATCAAAAAACTTGAGGTCAAATTTATATCTAATACTTTTTTCCAATTTTCCTCTGTTAATCTAATAGCTAAATTGTCTAATGTGATTCCTGCATTATTTATTAGTATGTCCAAACCTTTAAGGTTTTTATCTATTTTATCTACAAATTCATCTATCTTGTCGTGATTGTCTAATTTAAACCTTTCAATATGAATGTTAGGAAATTTTTTTTTTAAATCATTTAACTTTTCCTCATTAGTTCCGCTAGCACAAACAGTAGCTTCTGATTTAACAAACTTTTCTACAAGAGAATTGCCAATACCGCCTGTGGCTCCAGTGATTAAAACTTTTTTATTTTTTAAATTCATTTTCTATATTTTTGATATCAGCTATTGAGTTAATTGAAAAGCAATTTGAATTTTTTATAGTGCGCTTAACCATTCCTATCAAAGCTTTTCCTGGGCCAATTTCTATAAAATTTTTAACACCATCACTCTCCATGTTTAACAAACTTTCACGCCATCTAACTGTAGAATAAATTTGATTAATTAATAAATCTTTTATAGTTTTTGAATTTTTTTCTGCTCTTGCAGTAACATTATTAATAATTCTAATTATTGGGTCATCGAATTTAACTTTATTGATTTTATTTTTCATTATTTCTGCTGCTGGTTTCATTAAAGAACAATGGAATGGTGCGCTCACTTTAAGTGGGATAGATTTTATTTTTTTTTCTTTCAATAAATTGTGAAATGATTGTATGCTATCTTTATCACCGCTTATTATAATTTGTCCATTTGCATTATCATTTGCTATTTCGCAAATTCCTTCCTTAAGATTAATATTTTGAATCATATTATTTAATTCTTCAGCTTTTATTCCAAGGACAGCCAGCATGCTACCTTTACCCACTGGAACAGCTTCCTGCATTGCTTTTCCTCTCTCATTCAACAAATATACTGCATTATTAAAACTTAATGACTCAGCACAAACTAATGCACTATATTCACCTAATGAGTGACCTGCAAAATAACTGAAGTTTTTAAATTCGAAACCGAACTCTTCTTTTAAAACTTTAAAAATTGAATAACTAACTGTTAATATTGCTGGTTGGGTATTCTGAGTTAATTGTAACTCATTTTCTGGCCCTTCAAGGATTATTTTTGAAATGTTATAATTTAACTTTTCATCAGCTTCTTTAAATATTGTTTTCACAATATCAAAGTTTTCATAAAATTCCGATCCCATGCCGACTATTTGTGACCCTTGACCAGGAAATAATAAAGCGTTCATTTATTCAATTTTTATTCAATTATTATATGTATTGCTATAATTCTTCATTATAGTATAAACCAGCTTTTATAAATAATTAATTAAACTTAATTAACACAACAAATTATGGCTTTTTACGAAAACACTATAGTTGCTAAACAGGATTTAGCTGAAAAAGAATTAAAAGATATAAAAGATAAATACAACGACGTAATCAATACATCATCCGGCAAAGTAATCAAAATTGAAGAGTGGGGTTTACTTAATTTAGCTAATAAAATTAAACATTATAATAAAGGCTTTTATATCCACTATAAGTTTGAAGGAAATAAGAATACAATACAAGAAGTAGAAAAAAAAATTAAGATAGATGGAACAATAATTAGACATTTAACAGTTAAATACAAAAAATTAGATACTGAGAACGAGTTTTTCAAAAAAGAATAAATAGAATGAAAAGAAAAAATAAAAAATTCCAAAAAAAAAATTCAAACTCACTTAGCAAGTTAAGTTTATTTCAAAAAAATGATGGTAAATTTTCAAAAAGATGTCCTCTTTCAATTAAAAATGCTCCAATAGTTGATTATAAAAATGTTTCTTTATTAAAAAAATATATATCAGATAATGGAAAAATTATATCCTCAAAGATAACATCTGTATCTTTTAGTAAACAAAAAAAATTAACTAGAGAAATTAAAAAAGCTAAAATTTTAGGATTAATATAAATGGAAATAATTTTATTAGAAAATATACTCAACTTAGGAAACATTGGTGATAAAGTAAGTGTTAAGAATGGCTATGGAAGAAATTTTCTTCTGAAGGAAGGAAAAGCTTTAAGGTTTAACAAAGAAAATGAAGAACTTGTTTCAAAAAAAAAAGATGAATTAAATAAAAAAAACACTGAAACTAAAAATAAATTTAAAGAAATAGCAAAGTTAATAAATAACAAAACCTTTAAATTTAATAAAGAAAGTAAAGAAAACGGTGAATTATACGGTTCAATAAAACCAAAAGAAATTACTAATCTTATTAAAGAAATTGCTAACGCAGAAGTTAGTCCTTCACAGATAATATTAAAAGATGACTTGAATAAAATAGGTATATTTAAAGCTAATATAAATTTCCATTCTGAGGTTACGGCTAACATTTCAATTAAAATAGATAAAATACAATCTAAGTAACTTTTCCACAGAGCATGAAATACGGTGTGTAACTTTTTTCTTTATCGAAAAGAACTTTCACTTATTATAAGCATGTGAAAGAAATAAAATCCCTTCAAAACACAACTAAAAATAAACAACCTTCAAATTTAGAAGCTGAACAAGCTTTATTAGGTTCGATTTTGGTTAATAATGACATTATTGATGAAGTTTCAACAATTATCAGTCCAAATATATTTTACGATCCTGCGCATATAAAAATTTATGAAGTTATTGAAAGTCTTAACAATAAAGGAATGATTGCTAATCCGATTACCTTAAAAAATTTTTTTGAAAAAGATAATATGCTTATTGAGGTTGGGGGTACTGAGTATTTAGTTAAACTAACTAGATTTTCAGGTTCAGCGAAACAAGCAGTTGACTACGCAAAAGTTATTCATGAAATGTATTTAAGACGTGAATTAGTATTAATTTCAGATAAACTGTCATCAGATACTTTGAATGCTAACTCCCAAGAACAGAATGCAGAAAATATAATTGAAATTACAGAAAAATCTCTTTTTGATTTAGCTGAAAGAGGTAGTTTTTCTCAATCGTTCCTTAAATTTAATGAAGCTTTAGATCAAACTATTGAAATGGCTACATTAGCAATGAAAAGTGATCAAGGAATTGTTGGTGTACCGACGGGCTTAACAGATTTAGATGAAAAACTCGGCGGTTTGCACAAATCTGATTTAGTAATATTAGCTGGTAGACCTGGTATGGGTAAAACTGCCCTTGCAACAAATATTGCCTACCATGCAGCTCAAAATCTTTTAAGTAGACAGGAAAAATCCTCTATAGCTTTTTTTTCTTTAGAAATGTCATCTGAACAGTTATCAACTAGAATTTTATCAGAACAAGCAAGAATTAAATCAGATGATATCAGAAGAGGAAAAGTTACAGAAAGTGAAATAAATAGATACATAGAAACTTCAAGAAATATTTATAATCTTCCATTATATATCGACGAAACACCTGCTATCACAATATCTACACTGTCAAATAGAGCTAGAAGAATCAAAAGATTATTTGGTTTAAGCTTGATTGTAGTTGATTACATTCAATTAATGAGAGCGCCAAATTCAAATAATAGAGGAGACAATAGAGTTCAGGAAGTCTCAGAAATAACGCAAGGACTTAAAGCTTTAGCAAAAGAACTTAAAGTTCCTGTATTGGCTTTATCTCAATTGTCAAGAGCAGTAGAGTCTAGAGATGATAAGAAACCTCAATTATCAGATCTAAGAGAATCTGGATCTATTGAACAAGATGCTGACGTAGTAATGTTTGTTTATAGAGAAGCTTATTACTTGGAAAATAAACAACCAAAACTGGGTTCTATAGAGCATGCTGAATGGCAATCTAAAATGAATGATGTGAATGGTTTAGCTGATATAATTCTAGGCAAACAACGACACGGACCTACAGGTACCGTTAAGGTGGAGTTTGAGGGGATTTATACTAAATTCAAAGATTTAAGCAAAAATTAGTATTAATTTTAGCTTTAGTTATAAAAAAATTAAGATATATCTGAAATATCCTGATGTTTTCTTTAATTTATAAAAAAATTGTCATCGATTTTTCCAAGATAACTTTGGTTTTTTTATCAATTATAGTTGGCGTGTCTTTTTATCAGGCTAAAAACTTTAATCTTGATGCTTCATCTGATGCTCTTTTGTTAGAAGGTGATCCAGATCTTCGATACTTAAGAGAAGTAAACCAGACCTATGGTTCGAAAGATTTTTTAGTTTTAACTTATTCACCAATCACAAATTTTACTGAAAAAGAAACAATTCTTAATCTGCAATTACTTAAATCAAAAATTGAGAAGTTAACATGGGTAAATAATGTTGTAACAATTATTGATGTCCCTCTTTTAAAAAGTACAAATGAAAGTTTGATGGAGAGATTAATAAATTACAAAACTCTAGCTTATCCGGAAATTGATAGAAAAAGAGGATTTGATGAAATCGTCAATAGTCCTATTTATAAAAATTACGTTATTAGTGAAGATGGGAAAACTTCAGGAATTGTTGTTTATTTAAAAAAAGATGAAAGATTAGCTGAATATGTAAAAATTAAAGATAAATATTTTAATCAATCTGTTGAAACAGGTTTGTCAAAAAAAGATAAAGAAAATTATAAAAAATTTCTTAAAGAGTATGAGGAATATAAAAATTTATATAATGTTAGAAATCATCAAAATATTAATGAAATTAGAGACGTAATAAACAAATATGGAGAAAATGCAAAAATTCATCTAGGGGGAATTCCAATGATCGCGGATGACATGATGAGTTATATTAAAAGCGATATAATTGTTTTTGGATTAGGCGTGTTTATTTTTATTATTTTTACTCTTTGGTTAATTTTTAGAAACTTTAAATGGGTCGCAATACCTCTATTGGGCTGTGCCACATCAGTAATTATAATGATTGGTTTATTGGGATTGATTGGATGGAAAGTTACAGTAATCTCATCAAATTTTATTGCTTTAATGCTAATTCTGAATATGGCAATGAATATTCATGTAACTGTTAGATTTTTACAATTAAAAAAAGAATTTCCTCAACTAAAAA
>Ga0222717_10001442_pt1 | contig 19447 bp, 11 predicted proteins | sample C33_18DmetaG_FD_165053 | JGI IMG/M metagenome (GOLD analysis project Ga0222717, IMG submission 165053) | Estuarine water microbial communities from San Francisco Bay, California, United States - C33_18D | ecosystem: Environmental > Aquatic > Marine > Unclassified | place: USA: California...
GCATGGGCGGAAGCGTTAGAACCAACCATCGAGAGACTGATGAAATAAGACCTTAATTGACGATACACGCTTTCATTGTTTCCGTCGGTTCCCATCCTGCTGCTCCATCGTTCTGACTCTGCCTTTTTGCGGTCGGTTCCACCTTTCGTAGCTAGTTGGCTTAGTGCTGCCACCGCTTCCTGCGTGCGATCAACTGCATTAGATCACGGCTAGTGTGACTATCAAAGGGCCGCTACCGCTGCCTTCATCTTCTCTAATCCAACTTTGGCCACGTCGTTCGCATCCTGTTTCCAGTATTCTCGATTGAAGAGCTCCAATGAAAGAACTGGTGTGGCCCCAACCGAGAGAAAGATCTCCAGAATCTCCCTTATGGGGGCGATGCCGTCCCCGACGTGGACACGGTCAGCGTCGCTAATCTTCTCGCGAGGAGGGTTGGCCGGGTAGTCGTTGAAGTGATAGACCTGGAGCGCATTGCCTCCCAACATCCTTAAGCTGTCGAACGATGAGCCTCCTTTGTATGTGTGATAGACATCGCCTAGGAAACATGCCTTCGGGTGGCCAGCGCGAACCGCGATGTAGATGGCTTTGCTGACTGTTCCAATGGTGCGATTACCGCCCCACATTTCAATTTGGGGAGTCACTCCGATTTCATCGCCGATCTCTAGCAAAGCGCGATAGCGCTCTGCGGCGTCGTCCAAAGTCACCGTCTCGTCCGCTGAGACTCCGGCTGGAGGAGCAGCGATCCGCCTGCCTCCCAGCTGAGCGATAAGATCCATGTCGCGCTTGGCCTGCTCAAGACCCTTCTTCCGCTTGGCCTCGTCATTGACAATCCAGCTAGCAAAGCCAATAGCGCTCTCAATAGTCAGGCCGTGATCCTCAATGCGTTTGCGCAAATCCTTGAGAGATCCACCTTCTTCGACGAAAGCATTCAATTTCCCCAACCAGGGCTCTAAACCGTCATAACCAGCCCGGCCGGCGACATCGACTTCTTGCTCCACGCTCAGATCCTGACCGCGGATGGTGCTCGTATTGAGTCCGAAGCGAAATCCTTTGTGCTCTGCTGAGCCGTCATCGTTGGCATGCGTGTTTGTAGAAAGGAAACCGGTTCCAATCACGGTGACGCCCACGGCAAGGGCGTGACGTCTCGTTAATTCGGGCAAATCATGCGTCATGGTCGGCATCTTATCAGCTCAAGAAGGCTTTGGCGGGTAAAAAATTCATTCAAAGAAAGCGACCCAAGCTTGTAGTGCTACCAACTTGTCATTGGTGTATTTCTATGAATGATGGACGGAGAACTCCGTGTCGTTCTCGAATATTACCTCGGCCACATTAAGGGCGGCGGATCATTGGCTCATACTCACTAGTTTAGCCGAAACAGATCACTAGTCACCAACAGCACCACGAGATCCCTCAACCCGTCACCCCGCGGGCCATCGCTTCCAGGATCGACAACCCCTTGGGCTCTCATAGACGCTGGGCACCGAGAACACGTCCAGTCCTCTCAAAAACGCCTCCTTCTCTTCCCGATCGAGTTCCCCGACATAGCTCACCTGGTCGCCGACACCGGCCGTTTCCGCCTTCTCCATCTGCTGGTCCAAATAAGCGCGATCGGCTTTCCCTAACCAACCCGCAATCTTGAACGGACACCTTTCCAAACCCGGGCGTTTCACCACCCTCAGAAACGCATCCATCAAGTAATGCAGCCCCTTATGCGGACAGACACGGGCAAGATACCCAATCACCGGCACGTTGTTCATGGAGCCAGACCGTGGCGCAACGTCATTCTCAACCCCCAAGGGCAAACGCCGAAATTTCGATGGCGAAACATCTAACAAAGCCGCCATCTTCTCAGCGTAAAACCGCGCGAACACCAAGAACCCATCCACCTGCAACGCAAGACGCTGCAGCGCCTCCGTCACCGGGCCACGATAGGCCTCCGAAAGCTCATCAAAAAAGAGATCATCGTCTTGTAACGTCACCACAAACACACATTCGGGAAACGCCTCTCGTAACGCTGGCAAACTGCCCGCGACCAGGAGATTGGAAAAGAGCACCACCTCTGGAGGCCCCTCTTGCCATTCACGAAGCCACCTCACCAGACGCTCCACTTCCTTCTGCTGGCGGCCGTCGTGACGCCCGAGCATCGACACCGTCAGCGCACCGGTGAACGCCGGATCCATCCGCGTCGGCTACCCCACCAGGCACCGCCCACACCGACGAGCAACGCCACGTCAAGCCAACGCGTTGGTCCCGACACAAAGACCACGGCTCCATTGATGATCATGAACAAGAAGAACACATGCACCAACCACTCCACCCACAACGGCCGCGAGGCATGCCGTTTCAACCCCGCCATCCACCAGTAAATGCCATCAGCTAACCAAACCAGTGTGAAGAGGTAGTTCAAATACAACCCGGAACCCGACGCCATCCCCATCAACTCTTCTGTCTGCCGTGCGGTCTCTGCCAGTCCCACTGCATGACTCCACTCATAGTAGTAGTGGAACGCCGCCGCCACATGCATCAAAAAGCAGGCCAATCCCAAGTTCCAGAACCGCCGCGCCCAGACAGACCTCTGCCCAGGTCGCCTGAGCCCGAGAGCGGTGGAAACCGCATAGCCGGTCAGCGCCAACCAGATCGTGATCCGTGTCAACCCTTCGCCTTAAATCATCGTTGTCGGGCGACGCTAGCCGACCACCTCCCACAGGGCAATCACAGCTCCTCTTCAAAGAGGTGACATCTCCCGCAGAAATCGCTACCATCCCCGCGACATCGCATGACCTTCGCCCATTCTTTCCCTATCCCACTGCTAGCCATTCTGTGCCTCGCACTTTCTCAAAACAAAACCCACGGCGAAACCACCATCGATTTCGACCGCGACGTCCAGCCCATCTTGGCCACCCATTGCCTCCACTGTCACGGACCTGATGCCGGCTCGCGCAAGGGCGACCTTCGCCTTGACCAGGAAACAGACGCCCTCGCCCCACGCGAAGGCTATCGCATCATCGATCGCGAGAACCCTACAGCCAGTGCCCTGCTCAAACGCCTGCGCCATCCCGATCCAGAAGAACGCATGCCACCGCTTTCCGAGCCTAACGTTCTCACTGAAACCGACGTCGCCACTTTAGAAGCATGGGTTGCCGAGGGCGCCGAGTGGGCCGAGCATTGGGCCTATGTCAGACCCAAGCGACCTGCTGTGCCAGAGAGGGCCGCACATCCTATCGATCACTTCATCCGCCAACGACTTGCCTCGGAAGGCATCCAACCAGCACCCGAAGCCGACCGCTTCAGCTTGATCCGCCGAGCCAGCTTCACCCTCACAGGCTTGCCACCGACCATCGCCGAGGTGGACCACTTTCTCGCCGATGAAGAGCATGGTGCGTTCGAAAGAGTCATCGACCGTTTGTTAGAATCGCCAGGCTATGGGGAACACATGGCCCTCGAATGGCTGGATGCCGCGCGTTATGCCGACTCCAGCGGGTATCAGGCCGATTGGGAACGGCACATGTGGCCGTGGCGGGATTGGGTTGTCGAGGCTTATAACGCCAACATGCCCTTCGACCAATTCACCATCGAACAACTCGCAGGCGACATGCTGCCGGAGCCCACCCAGTCGCAATTGATCGCCACTGGGTTCAATCGCAATCACCGCATCAACGACGAAGGCGGTAGCCTCGATGCAGAATTTGAAGTCGAGTACGTCGCCGATCGCGTCGACACCACGGCAACCGTTTGGCTCGGCTTGAGCGTCGGATGCGCACGCTGTCATGATCACAAATACGATCCCGTTTCCCAAAGAGAATACTACCAGCTCTTTGCCTATTTCAATCGCGTGCCAGAGAAAGGCATCGATGGCCGCAAAGGCGCGGCTAAACCCTTCATCGAGGTGCCTTTCCAACGCGTCGTCGATCGACTCGAGAAACTCCGACAAGAGTTGGCGACCTTAGAGAGCGAAGAGTCTCCTAACAATGAAATCATCGATCGACTCATGGAGACCATCAAGAAGCTTGAGCCCAAGGCCAAGACACCCGTCCAGATCATGCAAGAGCAAGTCGGCCGCCGCCCGACCTATCTCCTTCACCGTGGCGACTATCGTACTCCCGACGAAAGCGAGGAACTTCATCCCGCCCTCCCCGCCATGTTCAAGGGTGCCGCCAAAGACCGACTCGCCTTGGCCCGATGGCTCGTCAGCGATGCCAATCCACTCACCGCCCGCGTCATCGTCAACCGCCTATGGCAACGGCACTTCGGCACCGGTCTCGTTGCCAGTTCTGAAGACTTTGGAACTCGTGGAGAACGTCCTTCACATCCTGGATTATTGGATTGGTTAGCCACAGAGTTCGTCCGTAGCGGCTGGGACCTCAAGGCCATGCACAAGCTGGTCCTCACCAGCGCCACCTTCCGCCAGTTGTCGCATTTCCGGCCCGAGCTTGCCACGCGGGACCCTCACAATCGTCTCCTCGCCCGCGGCCCTCGCTTGCGGCTCTCCGGGGCTGCCATTCGGGATCACGCGCTCTATGTTAGTGGGTTGCTGTCCGACACCATGGGCGGTCCTCCAGTCAAACCCTACCAACCCGAAGGTCTCTGGGGAGAAGTGTCCTTTGGCACTGGTAAGACCACGATCGATTTCTATGTGCAGGATCATGGCGAAGATCTCTACCGGCGCAGCCTCTACACTTTCTGGAAACGCACGGTCGCTCCACCCATGCTCTCCTTGTTCGACGGCGGCAGCCGCGCCATGTGCCGCGTGCGCTCAGAAACGACGAACACTCCGATGCAAGCGCTCAACTTACAGAACGACACCACCTTTGTCGAAGCCGCGCGTCATCTCGCCGAACGCATGTTAGCGCACGACGGCGACGAGCAGGCAAAGATCCACCACGGATGGCGTCTGGCCCTGGCACGTGCACCCGAGCCAAGGGAATCCCGCGTTCTCGCCCGTTCGTTAGCCAAACACCGCGCCCACTATGAGAACGACGATGCCGCCGCCCGTGCCCTACTCGCCACCGGGGAGTCCGCCCTCGATGAGACCCTCCCTCCCGCCGAACACGCCGCCTGGACCATCATCGCGCAAACGATCCTCAACCTAGACGAGACCATCACCCAGCCATGAGCCTTTCGCCTGAAACCATCTCCCGTCGTCAGTTCCTCACGCACAGCAGCACGGGCATCGGCGCCACCGCGCTCGCCTCTTTGTTAGAAAGCGATGGCCTCGGCGCCTCCGGCTTTCACTTTGCCCCCAAGGCCAAACGCGTCATCTACCTCTTCCAAAGCGGCGGCCCTTCCCAGATGGATCTGTTTGATCCCAAACCGCGGATGCAGGCCATGTTCGATCAAGACCTGCCGGATAGTGTGAGACGTGGCCAGCGCGTCACCACCATGACCTCGCGCCAAGACCGCTTTCCCATCGCCCCGTCCATGTTTGACTTCGCGCAACATGGCACAAGCGGCGCCTGGTTGAGTGAACTCGTCCCACACACCGCCCGCATCGCCGATAAGATCTGTTTCGTGAAATCCATGGTCACCGACGCGATCAATCACGATCCCGCCATCACCTTCTTTCAAACGGGCTCCCAAATCGCTGGCCGACCAAGCATGGGCGCTTGGGCTAGTTATGGACTTGGCAAAGAGAACGCCAACCTTCCCGCCTTTGTCGCCATGACCTCGCGTGGCCGCAAAGGTGGCCAACCACTCTATGACCGCCTCTGGGGCAGCGGTTTCCTCCCCACGGCTCACCAAGGCGTCAAGTTCCGCGGCGGGCGCGACCCCGTCCTTTTCCTGCACAACCCACCCGGTGTTTCCCGGGAAACGAAACGCGTCATGCTCGATGACCTCGCCGAGCTCAACCACCATCGCCTCGATCTCGTCGGCGATCCTGAAATCGCCACCCGCATCGCCCAGTATGAAATGGCATTTCGTATGCAGTCATCCATCCCTGAACTAACTGACATCGCAAACGAACCCGCGCATGTGTTAGAAATGTATGGCCCGGACGTGACCAAGCCCGGCACCTACGCCTCCAACTGCCTGCAGGCCCGCCGCCTCTCCGAACGCGGGGTTCGCTTCGTCCAACTCTTCCACATGGGCTGGGATCAGCACGGTGATCTCCCCAAACAGATCCGCAAACAATGCGCTGACACCGATCAGCCATCCGCAGCGCTCATCCGCGACCTCGAAATGCGTGGACTCCTCGACGAAACGCTCGTCCTCTGGGGAGGTGAATTTGGCCGCACCACCTACTGCCAAGGCGATCTCAAGCGACACAACTACGGCCGCGACCATCACCCGCGCTGTTTCACCATCTGGATGGCTGGCGGCGGCGTCAATGCCGGCACCAGCTACGGCCGCACCGATGATTTCTCCTACAACATCGAAGAGAACCCCGTCCAAGTGCACGATCTCCACGCCACCATGCTCCACTTGTTAGGCATCGACCACCGCAAGCTCACCTACCGCTTCCAAGGCCGGGATCACCGCCTCACTGACGTCCACGGTAATGTCATCCAAGCCCTTCTCGCCTAACATGAAATGGCTCCTCACCCTCCTCGCTTCCACCGCGCTAGCTGCCGCAGCTCAGCCACTCGCCATCGACCCGCAAACCGGCCAATACCGAGACCTCTCCTACGAGGCCTTAACCGAACAAGGCCTCTCCTGGGAAGAACGCACCCGGCTGTTCGGCGGAGAGACCATCCACTATCACGAACTCTCAGACGCGCAACGAACAGCCAAGCAGCGCGAACTCGACGAACTCCTCACCAAGATCGATCGCCAATGCGTCGCCCAATGCGAGACGGACATTCGCACCTGGCTCGACCAACAAGCCAAGATCCTGCCATCCACCTACAACGGCCCTGACGCACTCACCATCAGGGCGGGCGCCATCCTCTTCTTCCGCGCCTACGAAACCTTTGGCGACCGGAAGTACCGCGACGCGGGACTCGCTCGTGCCGACCTCATCTTGAAGGCCCAATGGCCACTCGGACATTGGCCTTGGCCAGGGAAGACGGAGAACTTCATCCGCATTCAGGACGGCTCCTCTACCGAACCTTTCTGGATCATGCTCTATGCACACAAAGTCAGTGGCCAAGAGAAATACTTCGAATCTGCCCGACGCTGCGCCGATGTTCTCCTCTCGGTGCAACGACCCGGCGGTGGCTGGGGCGATCAGTGGTCCTTTGACGGTTCGAAGTCTGGCAACTCCGGCGTCTACCACGGCATCTCATTCAACGACCGTGCCACCAACGCACCCTTTAGCATCATGGTCATGATGTACAACATCACCAAAGACGAGAAATACATCGCCAACCTCCACAAGCTGTGGCCCTGGATCGTCAAAGCCAACCTCGGCGAACGCGACCCCGTCGTCGGCTGGGGCGACCAATACCATGACGACGCCACCCCAGCCCGGGCACGTCGTTACGAAATCGAACTCCCCTCGACCTACGCACTCACCCGCGCCATCGGCCCACTTCTGATCTGGCATTATCTCATGACGGGCGACGAAGCTCAAATGGACCTCCTCCGCAAAGCCTACACCTGGCATGAATACATGCGGCTCGAAGACCTCAAGCCGGAGAATTGGAAACTGCTTCTGCAGTTGAACAACCATCAAACCGAGCAAGGACACTATTACAATCACTACCGCCCAGGATGGCCTAGCGCTTACCTACCCGATGGTTCCAACTGGGGCGGTGTCACCAATTACAACATCTTCATCTGGTTTGGGATCGATGACAGACGCAAACAGAAGTATGCCGACTTCCTTCCGATCCAAAGCCACGACGCCACCGTGATCAAAGACGGCAACGAAACCAAGCAACGCATGACCCTCAGCGCCGATCAAGGCTGGCTCAAGATTTACGCCGCGGATCACAGATACTTCGGGCGGCAACAATGTCACTGCTCCATGGGCAACGACCTCAGCCAGATCCGTCGCGTCTTGCTCGAGCACAAACGCGGCGGGCACGCCGCACTCTTACGCTATCACCATCAACCCACCATTTACACCCCTGACCAGTACCTCCAAGCACGCATCGATGCCGCCAAACGAGCCATCGACAAGCGCAATGTGAGACTCGCAGCCAACCCAGGCAAGAAGGGCATCCTCGCACTCAGCGATCCAGCCGCCTTCATCGGGCAGAAGGGCCGTTGGTACGGAGACAAATACCGCGAAGCCGACGGACCCGGTTGGCCCACGAAATGGGGCGCTGCCTATTATGACTATCTCCAGAACGAGAAAGTCTACGAAGGCAAAGGCGGCAACGTCGCCTGGTACCAGTGGCAACTCGTCCACGACACCCTGCTTGCCGACAGCAAGATCACCGCTGACGCCGCCGCGAGCGGAGGCCGCGGCCTCCAAGGCGTCGCCACCCACACCTGTCTCGACTCTTGGGACGCCCTCGGCGAATGGCGGATGGCCTGCCACGAGTCCGAAAACCACTTTGACCTCCCCCTTACCCCATAGTGCTGGCTTTCAATGGAAACACTAACATACAAACATCGTGGCTGTGGCTTCCAGCCGTAGTAACCACAGCAGCTATACTGAGCGAAGCTCATTCTCTGCTCAGATCTTTCTGTTTCATGAAACACTCTCTGCTTCTTCTCTGTCTGTTTCCCTTCTCGATCCTCGATGCGGAGGTCAGGCAGATGATCGCGCATCGAGGAGCGGGTGCGGAGCGACCAGAATGCACCTTGTCCGCCATCGAACGGGCCATCGAAGCCGGAGCCACGGCGACCGAGGTGGACGTGCGCACCAGCCGTGATGGCCAGCTCTTCATTCTGCACGATGCCACGTTAGAGCGAACCACCAATGGGAAGGGACCCGGAAGTAATTTGACCCTGGCCGAGTTACAAGAACTCGACGCCGGATCGTGGTTTGATTCGAAGTATCGTGGCGAGCGTATTCCGTCACTCATTGAAGTGGCCCAAGCGTGCTACGGGCGAATCGATCTTTTGTTAGACCTTAAAGAGCAGGGCGATGACTACGACCGCCAAGTAGCAAAGGTGATTCTGCAACATGGGGAGCACGGGCGGACGATCGTCGGCGTGCGCAGCATCGCGCAAGCGAAGCGTTTCCGCGAGTTGTTGCCGAAAGCGAAGCAGCTAGCGTTGATCCCAAACGTTGAGAGTATCGAAGGCTTTGCCAATGCAGGAGTCGATACGATTCGCCTGTGGCCCCGATGGTTGAAAGATGGCGATGCGCCGGTCAGGCGTGTGCGTGCGACCGGTAAGCTGCTTCATTTGAATGGCACGGTGGGCGAGTTGAGAGAAACCCGCGAACTACTGAAACATGACCCTGATTCGCTTTCTTCAGACCATCCGCAACGATTGCGGGATTCGTTAGCGAAGATTGCTGCGGAAGCCACGATCTTTAGCGCCCTGATCCAGAAGCTCGACCACCAGCTCGCCGCCCAATGCGAACAAGCCGTTCGCACATCCTTGGACAAACGCATCGCGCGTTACGGAACCTACGGCCTCTACCCTCACAAAGACCGCGACTGGACTGCCGACACCATCAACGTCGATCTCGAAGAAGGTCACTTCCCTAACGCTGCCGCACGATTCCTACGCGCCTACGAAACCTTTGGCCACGACCCCTACCTCCAGGCCGGACTCAAGACCGCCGACTTCTTCATCCAGATCCAGCACGAGAACGGCTGCTTCCCCACCGCCGCCCGTGTGGCCAGAGGCGGCGACGCCACCGCCATCATCGGCCGCAAACACAAGCACCCACTTGGCGTCGCCCGCATAGAGGACGCCCATCAATACCCTGCCTTCTGCCTCCTCCTCTACGCTCACAAACTCACCGGCCAAGACAAGTACCTCAAGCACGCTAAGAAATGGGGCAACCTTTTCTTTGAAAAGATCCAATACCACGAATGGGGATGTTCCCCCGACTACTGGGACGGCAAAGCACGTCCCCTAACGGAAGCTCAAGTCGAAGGCGATGACTGGGACTACGGCATTCCCAATGGCGGCTCCTACAGTGACCACGCCACCTACGACGGCTTCATGACCACCATGGTCATGTACCACCTAACGAAAGACCCCAAGTATCTCAAATACAGCTCCAAGCTCGGCCAATGGATCTTCCTCACCCACCGAGGCGAAGGCCACACCCGCGGCTGGGCCGATAACTACAACCGCCTCAACCAACCCGTCCCCGCGCGGCATCACGAAGGCTTCAACATTGATCCCCGCAACGCCAATCGCTTCACCCTTCCCATGATGATGTGGTTCCACGTCATGACCGGCGAAGCCCGTTACCGCATCCTCTTCGAGGAAACCATCGCCTGGCTCCGCTCCATGGAACAACCCCACGGATCGCGCGCCCCGAAACACCCCTGGCTCAAAGAAGCCTCATTGAAGCCCATCGGTTGGCCCTCCGAATACCTCTCCGACGGCACCGAAGCCTGGACCACCGGTTACGAATCCTATCGTTATGACCAACCTCACACCTGGCCCCAGAAACTCCAAGACCTCGGCCTTACCCATGGCGGTCATCCCAAATACACCACGCTCAAAGTCGAACTCTCGGGTGCCGAACAAATGTTAGCCATCCTAAAATCGGAAGGTCTCCCCGGCTGGGGCCGACTCTTCCAGGGAAACGCCCAATGGACCCCCGAGCGATTCCTGACAAAACGCGAAGAAGCCGCCCAACGCTGCCTCGCCACCACCACCCTACCAGAGTCCCTAGAAGCCAAATGGCAACTCGTCTGGGATCACCGACTCGCCACCGGCAAGATCCATGTCAAACACGCCGTCCACGGAGGTCACGGCCTCTTGAAATGGACGGAATCCTTCACCGATCTATGGAACGTCCACTACGACTGGACCTCCCGCATCCTCCCCATAGATAACTGGCTCGACGTCCCCATCCCGGAACTCCAAGGCTTCCTTGAAGCCGAAGACGCCACCCTCACAGGCGCCCAAATCAGCCAACAAGCCTGGGGCCATTCCGGCAAAGGTTACGTCCAACCCACGCCTGGCCCCACCAGCATCACCTGGCAAGTCCACTACCCCCAAACCGGCACCTTCAAACTCGTCATCGTCTGGGCCAACGGCTCCAACCAAGACCAGCCCATGGACCTCATCATCAACAACGCCGCCCCTCAACAACAAGCCTTCCCCGGCTCCAACAACGCGAACCAATGGAACGCTCACGTCGTCCAGGTCGAGATGCAAAGCGGCACCAACACCATCACTCTCCAATCCGAAAGCGGCGCCCCTCACATCGACATGATCTACTTCACCGAACCCATCATCAAACCGATCCTGTAGTGCCGACTGTCAGTCGCCACCCTGCCATCCATGACGCAGAGAACCCGCCATCCCCTTTGATCCCATGACCACGCCTAACTCCCAATCCCGCCGACGCTTTCTTGCCACCACCGTCGCTGCCGCTGCCACCGTGCAGATTGTGCCACGCCACGTGCTTGGCGGCCCGAACCACACCGCGCCTTCGGAAAAGCTCAACATTGCCGGGATCGGCTTCGGCGGAGTTGGTTCTTACAACCTGGCCATGTGCGCCAAGACCGAACACATCGCCGCGCTCTGTGATCTCGATCACCGCTACGCGAAGAAAGTCTTCGATCAGTATCCCGACGCCAAACGCTTCAAGGACTACCGCGAACTGCTGGGCAGCGATGTCGACTTCGACGCCGTGGTGATCGCCACCCCGGACCACACCCACGCGGTCATCTCGGCAGCGGCCATGCACGCTGGCAAGCACGTCTACTGCCAAAAGCCGCTCACCCATGACGTCTACGAGTCACGCCAACTCGCCAAGATCGCCAAAGAGACCGGCGTCAGCACCCAGCTCGGCATCCAAGGCCACTCCAATGAGGGGCTGCGCCTGATCAGCGAATGGATCTGGGACGGCGCCATCGGCGATGTCACGGAGGTTGAGGCCTGGTGCAGCATCTCTTACGTGCCCCACGGTCATGCCGCGTGGAGTTCACCACTTGGCGACCGACCGAAGAGTGGCGAGCCTGTTCCTGATGGCTTCGATTGGGAAAGCTGGATCGGCCCGGCACCAATGCGACCGTATCACTCTTGTTATCACCCCATGGTCTGGCGCTGCTGGTGGGACTTCGGCTCCGGCATGATGGGCGACCGCGGCGTGCACACCATCGACGCCATCGTCTCGTCGCTCAAATTGCCCGCCCCCGAGTCCATCGAATGCACCCATGTGAAAGGCGGCAACGCCGAGGTGCACCCGGAAGCCGCCCGCATCGAATACCGTTTCCCCGCACGCGAGGGCTTCCCCCCGCTCAAACTCACCTGGCGAGAAGGCGAGGACCCACCGCGCCCGAAAGAACTGGAGGACGGTCGCGAGTACCCACTAGAGGGCGGCGTGATCTACAAGGGCAGCCAAGGCATGCTCATGAACGATGTCTACGGAGGCAGCCCGCGACTGATTCCGGAAACGACGATGCAGGCCTACAAGCGCCCAGAGAAGTCCCTAACACGTGTCGAAGGCGGCCACGAGCAAGACTGGATCCGTGCCTGCAAGGCTGGCAAGGTCGACGGCGCTGGCGCGCACTTCGGCTACGGTGGCCACCTCACCGAAACGGTTCTTCTCGGCAACGTCGCCAAACGCTTCCCACACCGGAAACTGTTGTGGGATGCGGAGAACCTTCAGATCACCAATCACGCAGAAGCCAACGCCTGGATCCGCCGCCCCTACCGCAAAGGATGGTCACTGGAAAAAGCAACGTAGTGCGCGGCTTTCAGCCGACTCGCCGGCCAGTGATTGCAGTTGCACCATCGCAGCTCCGCCCGCCATAACACAGCCCATGAAGACCGAAACATCGCGCCGCCATTTCCTCTCCCGCTCAGGCCAACTCGCGCTGGGAGCTTCGCTTCTTCCCGCTACCGCGCATGCCATCGAGAAAGACCGTTTCACCATCGGCCTATCCCAGTACTCGCTCCGCGCCATGTTCGCAGGCAAGTCGCTCGATCCACTCGATTTCGCCGCCTTCACCGCGGACACCTTCGGCATCCATGCCATCGATCTCTGGGAAGGCGGCCTGCCACCGGACAAGCTCGCTGACGCCACCTACATGGCCAACCTCCGCGCCAGTGCGGACAGGGCAAAGAGCGATCTCTTCCTCCTCATGGCCGGCACCTTCGACGCCGCGCCCGACAAGTACGAGGCCAGCGTGAAGAGTTTCCTTCCCTCACTCGACCGCGCACAACAACTCGGCGCCCGTTACCTCCGCGTCTTCCTTCGAGCGCCTGGCAACGATGCCGAAGTTGGTGCCAATGCCAGTGAAGAAGCACTAAAGCGTCTGGCCGACGAAGCCGCCAGGCGAAAGGTCACCATCGCCATCGAACCAGCTGGCTCGCCGCTCTCACAGAAAGGCGCCTTCCTGGCCAAGGTCATGGAGAAACTAAAGCACCCGCACTGCAAACTCATGCCCGACTTCGGCAAGCAGAAGAACAACGTCTACGACGGCACTGAAGCCATGATGCCCCACACCGTGAGCGTTTCCGCCAAGATGCATAGCTTCGACGAACACGGGAAGCAACCCGACTTCGACTACATGCGCCTCATGAAGATCATCGCCGACTCGGGCTTCAAAGGCATCATTGCCATCGAGTGGGAAGGCAATCGCCTCAAGCCCGTCGAAGGCGTGAAGGCCTCACAGAAATTACTAGCAGACGCGATTGCGGCATTGGGCTAGGCGCCCCCGCTACCAAGATTCGCGAACTAAGTCCGCCGTGCGGCCAAGCAGATCCACGGGTTGCAAACCCGTGCTACGGCTGGTGATCGAGGCACCAGAGGATGGCGTTTTGATAGAGTTTTTCGACATTGGGATCTTCGAAGCTTTTGCGGGCACCGATGGTGGTGACAAGGGCGCGACGGTTGGCGTTGTTGTCGATGGTCCAGACGAGTGGATGAGGGCTGCCGCGGAGGCGGGTTTCGTCTTTGGCGGTGAGGACTTTGGCGTGGTTGTGGGGGCTGACGTTTTTGAAGGTGGCGGGTTGGCGGCCGTCGAGGGCTTGGCCGATCATAAGTGGGGTGCAGTCGATGCCTAACGGATTGACGGCGTAGTGGAAATCGGGGGTCCAGAAGCGGGGGGCGAGACCCTTCATGACGGGATGTTTGGACGCCATGACGTAGTTGACCTGGCTCGTGCTGTGACCGTGGTGCCCACGGTAAGGGGTGCCGAAGTGGCGGGTGGGGAAGGCTTGGTTCTCTTCGGCGAGCTTGGAGTCTTTGGGGAATTGGAAGAGATGGGTGGTGGTGCGGATGGCGATGAAGGGTTTGTCAGTCAGGTGCTGGTCGAGGGCGCGGTGTTGGGCGGGCTCGAGGTTGGCAAAGCGGATGGAAAGAATGAGGAGATCGGTTTCGGGTAGGTGCTTGGCGAGGTCGGGGAAACGGTGGGGCGCTGTGCTGCGGTCGAGTTCGAGGTGGGTGAATGATAGGTGATGTTCGGATTCTAACTGTTTGGCGATTTCGCTTAATGAGGTATGGGTGCCGTATTCGGGTTCGCCGGTAAGGATGAGGACTTGGCTGGTCTTTGCTTTGTTAGGTTCACCAACAATGAGGGTGCCTTGCATGATGCGCCAGTGGCCGGGGACGGTGCAGAGGTAGGGGTAGGCGCCGGGTTCTTTGGGGGTGCGGAACCGGAGGACGACCTTCTCATGGGCATTGGCCATGGGAGTGGCGTGGAGCACTTCGGGGAGGTCAGGGATCCAGTCGCGGTCGATGCCCTTGGGGGCCGTGAGGAGTTTGTCGACGGCTTGGCCGACCTTGTCGAGCGAGCCAGGCGTGCAGAGGACGAGGTTGTGTTGGATGGCGTCGGGGTTGTCCAAGCGGAGCTCGATGGGGGCGTCGGCGGGGACTTGCAGAGTGGCTTTATTAAAGCGGAGTTGGTCGGGGATCGTGGCGATCTCGAAAGGGATGAGTGTGAGGGCGTGGAGCCGTTGGAGGGGTTCTGGCGCGTTGCGGAAGGTAGCGATGGTATTGAGCAGGGTGACGCTGTGTCGGAAGGAGGCGGACCCGCGGTCAGCTACGGGAGTGGCTTCGAGGATGGGGAGATGCGCGGTGAGAAGGGCTTCGGCGCCTTCGGAGGCCCACGTCTTCTGTGGTTGTGCGAGGAGGGCTTCGGCGGCGGCGGCGTTGAGCTCTGGCTGCGCCATGTGTTTGGCGAGGAGGTCGAAGATGGTGGCGTGGTTCTCCGGGATGCGCCCGAGGCAGAAGAGGGCGGCTTGTTTGAGCATTCGTGAGGTTTGTGTGAGGGCGCGTTGGGCAGAAGCGAGGTAGGCGGCTTTGTGGTCGGGGTCTTGTAGGCGGATGATGGAGCGGAGGGCGTCGGGGTCGAGCGGGGGTTCGGTGAGGCGACCGGAGCGGATTTGGGCGGCGAAAGCAGCTTGCCGCACGGTGGCGTTACGGGACTCTAACAGACGGTCGAGAGGAGTGGTGGCGGTGATTTCGGTGGTGTCGAGAATGGTGAGCCAGTCGTCGAGAGAGGGGCGTTGTTCGCGGTCGAGTTCGGTGATGATGTTGACTAACAGCTTGGCGGGAGTGGTGGTCTGTGTTTCCGCGAGGTGGTGGAGGGCTTTGAGCCGGAGGGTGGCGTTGAGCTTGGTACGGCGGATGAGGGATTTGAGGACCGGTTCTGTTAGAGGGAGGGTGGCTAGTTTTTCGGTTGGGATGGCCATGGGGTGGCTCGTGAGCGCGGGGGCGAGGGCTTTGCGGGCATTGTTAGAAGCGAACTTGAGATAGTCGTCTTGAGGGTGATCGTTGACGTGTTCAAGGACGTCGATGGCGATGGAGGGATCTGCCCAGGTGGAGGAGACGACGGTTTCAAGCCTGACTTTGGGGTGTGGGTCGTTGGCGAGACGTCGGAAGTGGGTATGGGCACCGGGGAGGTCTTCGCTCCAATAGCGGAGGAGATGAGCGGCGGCGGCACGGGCGCGGTGGTCGGAGTGGGTGGAGACGGTTTGGAAGAGGCTGGGGTTGATCCAGCCGCGTTGTTGATGGAGCCAGAGGGCTTCGGTGAGATGATGCGCGTGATCGGGATGAGTGGGGTCGAGGGCGCTGAGCCATTTGGTGAGCGCGGGTTGGAGGGTGTCTGCGGGGAGATCCCAGAGGGCGCGGCGGGCACGGTAGCGGGTGCGGTTCTCGTAGGCTTTGAGAAGGTCGAGGAGTTGGGTGACGCTGGCACCGACGATCTTGGCGGGGGTGTCGAGGGGGCGGTCTTTCCAGGTGATACGCCAGATGCGGCCTTTGCTAGAGTCGCGACGTTCATCGCGGAGGGAGTATTGCATGTGGCCGAGGACGGGGTTGTACCAGTCGGCGACGTAGAGGGCGCCTTCGGGGCCGAGTTGGAGGTCGACGGGGATGCAGGCTTTGTTGTGCGCTTCGAAGACTTTGCCGAGGCGATCGTGTTTGAAGGTGGTGCCGTTTTCCGTCCAATCGTGGAGGAGGACGCCTTGGAAGTTTTTGTATTGGTTGGAGAAGACCTTGCCTTGGAAGTCATCGGGCCAGTGACGGCTGGAGATGAATTCTTGGCCGCAGTTGCGGTTGTCGCGGTTGCCGTAGCGGGCGTTGGCGACATTGTCAGTCTCGGGTTGGTTGATGAGAGAGGCGTTGTGATGACGGGCGACGTAGAGGTGCTCGCCCCAGCGATTGATGGCGTAGCCCCAGGGATTGCCGCCAGGTGGGAGACGAGAGACGATGTCGAGGCGTCGGGTGCGTGGGTCGAAGCGGTAGATGGCGTTGTCTTGGCTACGGCGTGGGCCGTGGATGGTTTCGATCTGGGTGTGATGGAAGACGCTCTCTTGCATGTAGAGTCCGCCGCCGGGGCCCCAGACAAAGTTGTGGATGGCGTGGTGGCAGTCTTCGCTGCCGAAGCCATGGAGGAGGATGGTTTCGCGATCGGCTTGGTCGTCGCCATCGGTGTCTTCCAATAAGACAAGGTTAGGTTCTTGCGAAACGTAGACACCGTTTTTGGCAAAGGCAAAGCCGAGTGGAAGGTAGAGGTTTTGGGCAAAAATGGTGCGTTTGTCAGCCTTGCCGTCGTGATCGGTGTCTTCGAGGATCAGGATCTGGTCATTGGGCCGGACGCCCGGGAGGGCGTGTGGGTAGGAGGGCATGGTGGCGACCCAGAGTCGGCCGGCGGCGTCGAAGTTGATGGCGACAGGGTTGCGGAGTTCGGGGAAGTCTTGTTCGGAGGCGAAGAGGTCGACTTGAAAGCCATCGGCGACTTCGAATTGGGCGCGTTCTTGTGTGGGTGTGAGGGCGGGTGAGGTGCCGCCGCGTTTGCCGGGCAGGGTGGCGGGGATCTGGACGGTGGAGGAATCGTCGATCTCGGTGGGAAGCGATTCGCCGCGGGCGGCGCGCCAGAGGCGTTGGTCTCGAAGATGGGTCATTTCGAGGAGTTTCTGGCGTTCGAGGGGAAAGTTGACGGTGCCGTAGGGGTTCTTGCGATCGCCGTGAATGTAGAAGCTGTTCACGGTGCGGTACCAGTCGAAGAAGGTCTTATTTTTTTCTAACACTTCGTTCTGGATAGCTTCGAGCGGTGCGTTGGCTGGTAATGGGGCGAAGAGTGCGTTTGTGAGGATGTCTGGGGCGAGTTTTGCGTAACCTTCGGCGGTGAGGTGGATGCCGTTGATGGTGTACGTGCTTGGTTTGTCTTGTTGGTAGAGTCGTTGTGAGGCAGTGTGGAGATCGACGAAGGGGATGTTGAGCGTTTGCGCGACGTCACGCATGGTTTCGGTGTAACGCTGAAGGAGGTCGTTGCGTGTGGGGGTGTCAGGGACGGTGGCGCCTTCGCAGGCGAGTGGGGAGAAGAGGACGATCTTGGGTGTGCTGGTGCCGTTGTACTGCTTGCTTTGGAGGTCTTTGAGGAAGTTTGTGAGGTCGGTTTCGAAACGGGTGAGGCCTTCTTGGCCGTGATAATCCCAGGTTTCGTTGAAGCCGTAGGAGGCGAAGATGATGTCGGCTTTGGTTTCGGTGAGGTAGTGGTGGATGTCGCCGAAGTCTTTGGGGCGTGGGCGGCGACTGACGGTGTCCGCAGGCCAGGCGAGGTTGCGGACGACGAGGTTGTGATGGGGATAGCGGGCGTGGAGGCGGGTTTCGATTTCGCCGAAGTACTGCATGCGTTCGGCGAAGGTGTTGCCGACCCAGACGATGTGATCGCCCTTTTGGAGGTCGAGCGGGGCGGCGTGGGCGATGCCGGTGAGGAGGAGGAAAGCGAGGAGGCGGTGAAGCATGGGTGTCTGGGATTTGAGGTCGACTCTAATGGCGGTGACGAGTGAAAGTCACCACTGCGATTGCAGAGATGTGATCATCCGGGCTTGGTTCGTGGGCTTCGGATTGCTAGGCATCGGCTGATGCTCAAGTTCTTTGCTCTTCTTTCGGCGCTGGCGATGCCATGGCCATTGGCTGTCGCTGAGGAATCTCAATCCTCGCATCCGTCGACGCATGCGGAGGTGCGTTTGGCGTCTTGGTGGATGGCTCGGCATGCGGAGAAGATTGCTGAGATTGAGCAGGCGAATGATCCGAAGGTGGATAAGAAGATCGAGTTGTTGATGGTCGGTGATTCGATCACGAACAATTTCGATAAGGGAGGTCCTGGTGAGGCCGTTTGGGCGACGTACTTTGCTCCGCTGAACGCACTGAATCTTGGCTTTGGTGGGGATCGAACGAATCACGTGCTATGGCGTTTGGATCATCTACCGGCGCTGAAAGAATCGCCGAAAGCGGCGTCGTTGTTGATTGGGACGAACAACATTTGTTGGGGCAGTGATCAACCCAAGCAGGCTGCGGAGGGAGTGCAGGCAATTGCTCAGCGGATGCATGCGATGTATCCCGAAATGAAGATTCTGGTGCTTGGTGTTTTCCCGCGTCGCCCGAATCTCGATCATCCGCATCGCAAGCAGATCATTGAACTGAATGCTTATCTTCCTGATCTGCTTAAGGACATTCCGAATGTCACGTTCATGGATATCGGTGCCAAGTTCCTTGATGAGAAGGGCGGGCTTTCTAAGGCGATGATGCCGGACACGACTCATCCGAGTGAAGCGGCGCACACGATCTGGGCGGAAGCGATCGTGCCGACGTTGAAGACGATGATGGGCAAGTAGAGGTGTTAATTCGCCTTGTCGGAACGGCTCGACTTCGGAGAGGGCAGGCCGTCATGGATGGGTAGATGAAGATGATCGGTGTTTCTCTCTCGGTGCTGCTGCTGCTTTGTCTGTGTGCCTATGAAAGTCGAGGTGGGGATCTTGCTCGCGGGCTGGTGGCGCATTGGACGTTTGATGAGGGGGACGAACAATCATATGAGCAGTCCGCCCGAGGTCACAGCACGGGATATCCGTTTGATTGTGGCGAAGCTGAGAAAGCGATTGCCGTCGACGAAGGTGTTAGTTTTAGGGATCTTCCCTCGAGGTAGTGGCGATGAGGATGGTGCGCGTCAGACTAGGGTGCGTT
>Ga0222717_10001443_pt1 | contig 19437 bp, 24 predicted proteins | sample C33_18DmetaG_FD_165053 | JGI IMG/M metagenome (GOLD analysis project Ga0222717, IMG submission 165053) | Estuarine water microbial communities from San Francisco Bay, California, United States - C33_18D | ecosystem: Environmental > Aquatic > Marine > Unclassified | place: USA: California...
CAGGTGCACCAGTTCCAGCAGGATCATAACTCACGTCACCGACACTAGTTGGAAATGCACCTACTAGTGTGTATTGACTTACTCTGTTCAATTGTGTGTCTAATTGTACCAGGTCAACAATAGATGTCTCCCTAGCGATGAAGTAATTACCAGTACTAGTAGCGTCATCAAATGTGTCTCTTGTCCAGTTAAGCAGCAACGATCTTAAACTATCAACTCTGTCACTGTAGAATGTCAATTCATACTCACCAGTATATGACGCCCCACCAGGTACCTTGAAGTTCAAGCCCATGAAGGGTATGTCGGTTGTGCTGATTGTTCTACCGGGTATACTACCACCTTTGGCATATACTAGGTCATCCTCTGTTATAGTTACGCTTCCATCACCGTTTTGAATGTTGAGAACACGGAACTGGAAATCACGACTGAAGTCACGTTCTTGTGCTACTCTATAGAAATCTGATATTGTTTGTCTTACATCTGGCATAAATTGTTCCTCCTAATTATTTAGTCTTATGATACCAATTCACTGAAGTCTTGACCAGTTCGTGTTGCATAGAAGTTCACAAGTATGAATTCTGCAGCTCTGGTAGGCTTAATGTATATATCAACAACAAGCTCGTTGCGATCGATAACATCAGGTGAGTTATTACGCTCGTCACATACTAACAAGTAGTCGTACATACCTTGCGTGTTTTTCACCTCTTCAAATATTGGTCTCAATACGTTTATCACCTGTGTTCTGGTGAATAGTGTGTTCGGTTCAAAAACAAAGAACTTGACTGTGTTCATCACAGCTTTTTGCAAGTATAAGAACAATCTTCTAACGTTGATTCTATCGAATGCGCTTGGTTTAGATTGCATTGTTTTCTGACCAAAGATCGCAAAACCTTCGTTAGGAAAGTTTGCAATTGGATTGAGGCCAATCTTGTATAATTGGTCACGTTCTTTTTGTTTTGGATAAAATGCTAGATCCTGTACTCCACTTACTAAACCTCTTGTGAATCCCGCTGGAGCTATCCATGGGTAGAAGTTACTATCCGTGTTGGCCATCGCAGCTGCAGCAAATCCACTCATTGGTACCCACACTCCTCGATTTTGAGCCTTATCATTAGTGAATCCCCAGTTAGCGTATGTGGAACAGTAACTACTGTTCTTTGTACCACCAGTCATCATGTGTCTTAACGGCCAATACACGTGTTGTGAAAAGTTAACACCAGCTTCACGTTGCTTACTTGTGAGTGTTTTACTGTTTCTACCTTGTACAAATATGTATCTCAACGGGTCGGCAATAAAGATATTGTCCTTACGTGCAAACTGACTGAAACTCTTGAATGTATCAAAAATTGTGTCGTAATTTGTCAAGAAGCTAATCTCACTACGATTGTCGATGATTTTGGTTTGATATAAACCACTACCACTCAAACCTGTGCTACTCACAACATGATCACCGATCGGAAAGAACTCTTCATCATCAAAGTAACCCTTTGTTCCTCCATCAGACCCAACGTATACGGTACCTAAGCCACCTTCTACAGTGATGTCTATTGGGAACAGGTCAAAGTTGTCTGCCAGTTCGAAAATCCGGTCTAGTTTAGCCGGTATATTACCAGTTTCTTTGGCTTCAGCAGCTTGCTTACGATACACACCATGTGGGTATACGTTATTAGCATGCTTGATCTGAGCATCACCGGTTCTTTGCATGGACTGCCATGATTTGATATATAGTCTATCTTCTTGTTCTTCACGCCCGTTCAAGAAACCTTGTGATACTTTGAAATCATTAACTTCACGTTTTTCATTCTCCGTTTCACCAGCGCGTGCGGTCTTTTCAGATTCTTCAAGTTCTTCAAAATAACGAACATCTTTTGATGGTAAAACACGGATTTTTCTTGTTGGAAATCCGTTTTCGTCAAGCCAATTTCCGGCGGTTTTTGATATACCCTCATTCATCTTCAAGTACAAGCTGTTGCTGTTCTCAGCTTCACCCTCGATGTAATATGATACAGCTGTACCACCAGTTGAGAGGAATCTTTCCCGGAAGTAATTAACACTACCAATTACGCTGTCTGCTACCATATAATCAAGCTTTGTAGCATCAGGCTCCAGTGTGGATTGTCTGACCTTGAACACTGCCATTGTCAACACATCACTAAACTCTTCTGTATTCAAGTCAAATTCACTAAGGTTTTCGATAACTTCACTCATACTACCATCCAACCCGACTTGTTGTTTGTTTCCATATTGGTCAAACAAAAATCCAGCACTCAATGAGAAGGTCAATCGGCTGCGTGTACCATCTTGTTCATCTGGTACATCAACATACCCACCAGTGGTTCCACCCAGCTTCTTACTGAGTGACTTCAATCTACCAACACTATCAAAATCACTCGCAGGATTCAGATTTGTATTGTCACTTAAACCGATGTAATATCCTTCGAATTTTTCATTGATAACAAACTTCTTGTCATTAACAATGATAAGTCCTGCACCACCTTTGGTTAACAAATCATTATATGATGTGAACTTCTGGTTGCTGAGCTTTCCAGCTTCAGTTTCTTTCAACTTTACCTCACCCTTGATGGTCTTTTGAAAATTGTCATTGTCCAGCTCAATGTTACTAGGTTCACCTAAGTAGTAGCGATCACTAGCAGCAAGATCCCATCCAACACCGTTAACTGCTTCTGCAATTAAATCAGCTATTTCAGGTATTTTGTATGAATCGAGAGCCGGTACACTCAGAGGGTCACCAGCTTCTGATTCTGTCCAGAACATGTCATCTTGTGAGTATGAACTCAAAGCAACACCGAAAAGTGAATCGTCGTTCATTCCAGCCAATACACTATCAACAGCATCCTTGAGTGTTGTTGCTGTGTAATCACCTTCTGGTTGTGTTTCACTGAAAATCCACTCTCCTACCGGTACAACCTTGGTGCTAAGACTCTCATCTTGACCTCCTGTTAGTGCAATCTCTGCACCATCATTTAAAATGTATGAACCTTCACCAGTTAATGATGCATTAAAGCTCAATTCTGAAACAAGCTCATCAACAGATTTAACACCATCACCAATAAGTGTTGTGTTTGTCGATGCTCCAGATACATCAGATTGGAGTGTGTATACCGAATCTAAGACTGGTGCACCAGGTGCAGAAACACCAAGTGTTCCTGTGAAAGTTGATCCTAATGCAACAACATAGTCTCCACCACCGTCAACAGTTCTTAAATCTGTTGGGAACCAGGCGATCTGTCTTGTATCAGCAGCTATTGTTGCTAAGCTGTCGTCTGTAACATCAACTGGTATTGGTCGAGGTATGACTGGATATACTTGAACACTGTATTTATCAGCTACTGTGGCACCTGCTCCTGTACCATATGGTAGTCTTGATACCAACACATTAGCTGGGCTCTGAAACACCGCCTTCACTGTGTGGTACATGTACCTCTCAGCTGCGTTTTGGGGAAGTCCATAGACTTGCTCAAACTCGCTCAAGCTGCTGAGTGTCAGCAACTCGTCTGTCGGTCCTTGGTTAGCGAAACCAGGTATGAATACCGTGGTTCCGGTGGGTAATTGTGGGCGCAAAGAAAGATCTACTTCCTTGACCTCTACTCCTGGTGATTGTATTGTTCGTGCCATAATTGTTACCTTCTGAAATTATTTATGGATCTTTGACCAGGTTTTGTTAAATTTCTATAACAAAGTTGGAGTGAGCTTTGAAAAAGAGAATTCAAACGTGGTTTCTATCTCTTCTGCTGATCTATAATTGTAATCGATCTCACCTAAACTGACCGGTAACACTCCGAGATAATCGAATCTAGCCACCTTCTTGTTATACTCATCTAGAGCATACATTGTAGCGGTACCTTGATATTGTTTGAAGATTGAATCCTTAGTTGTTAAGTTTTTACTCTTCATGAAAACACCTTGATCATCGTCATTCATTATATCCAACCACTTCCATATCACCCAATAGTTGTTGAATCGATTGTCCACAGTGAACATCACTCGAATGTTACTATACTCAGGTCGAGAATGTGCACTGAACTTCATTGTTTGTCCACCATATCTAATATTACCACTATCAACTCTAACTGCAGGTAGCAATGCTCCATACACACTAAACTGCAATGTGTCTGGGATGACATGGTCATCATCTCGGTTATCTGTAGAGGTGTAAGTGATATCTTTCATGGCTTCCGGCATGGTCAACACAAAAGCAAATTTATCCTTGCGGCTCTTATTTAAAACGGATTGTTGTATCAATTCACTCATAATAAATTCCATCCTTGTGATTCTAATTCTTGTATGTCTCTATCCACATAATCTATCTCGGATCCACCCATTGTCTCACTATCTATATAGATGGGCATCGCACTGTATCTGTCTTTATCCCGCTCATTACCATACAAACCAAGTGTATCGCTGAAATTTCTGATACCATAATCCAATCGTGATAAAACTGCCGGCTTGTTGTTTTTATCAAACTCAACCACCTCAAAAAATTGCTCCGTTATGGATGTTTCTAGTATCATGAGTGCCCAAATCAAACTCATCACCCGATCATCATGTATACTTGATCCTTTGACTGCCTTCCATGTACCATTAGGGTACCTTACAAAAGTTTTGAGTTCATCTAGTGTTTTGGTGTCTCTCAACACCACAGAATACACCTCACTCAACCAGTACTTCATGTTAACAACACCTTTATACTTGGTGTTGGTGTGTGCAATGACTCCAGGTCGTTCAATAGGTTGATTTTTACTGGGTGTGTAATTGACTATATTCTCATAACCGTGTACATTTTTAAGGGTATCGACTACCTGTGCACCACAATTGTTTCTCTCGATCAAAGCTGGTGGTTCACCCCATTGTTGTAGTATTTCTAGTAATTTGGTTGTAAAGTTGTATGGACTTATGCTGTCATTATGATAAACTGCCACTTGCTCCACTTCTGTCAAATCTGTTATATCAATGACCTGTATTACACTAGCAGCCTCACCAACACCTTCAGATATATCCACACCTACCGCATAACTACGAGTTGAATCCGGTAATTTCCATACTTTATAGTGACCATCCTCAAATAGATGCTCTGGTTCTGATAAAGTCAATGAACATTTACGTACCAGCTCCTCATCCAGCACACTTTCACCTGTCTCTATAAATTGACACCCGAACTCCTGATCAAATATATCTGTACTTCCCAGCGATTGTATGGTGTCTTGTTTCCACTTATCATCTCTGCCTGGTATCTCCCACCAATCAATTCTACTGGCCTTCCAGTTGTTTTTACCACGAATCGCATTACTATACAGTTCATGAAACAAGTTTCCAGTACCATTCGGGGTACTCGCAATGAATATCTTACTCTTTTTACTTGATGAGATGATTGGATATACCGATTTCCAGAAACTCTCGACCAGATGATTGTCGATGAACGCAAGCTCATCTAGCACCAAACAATTACAACTGTCACCTCGACCTGCATCACTACTGGTGGTACTGATACCAATACTACTACCGTTCGTCAACGTCATGCTCGTCTTACCATATTCAACCACCCCGGGCTTGAGCCAGTTGGGTAATTGCTCATATGCCAACCGGATTCGTTTGAATATGTTTATGGCGGTCTGTTCTTTGTTGGCTACAACCAGTATACGCTGATCTTCACTGAAACATGCCACCCATAATGTGTATATCGTCATCATGGTCGTCTTACCCACCTGTCGTGATGCTAACACTATATTAAAGCGATTATCTCTCAGAGCGCGAAGAACCTTCTTCTGACACTTAAAGAGTGTTATCCTCTCACGACCACGATCAAGATTTATTATTGTGAAAAAGTTTTCAGCGAAGTATAGCAAGTTTTTCTGACACTTCTTGAGGTCGGTGACCATCTTAGCGGTCCACTCAAACTCAGCCTTGTTGGTAGGCAAGTTGCGATTCCCCATGTACATGTGTTTTGGGTCAACATCTTGTTTTTTCTCCGGTTTTTTAGATTTTGTGGTCATTGATCATAAGTATTTATGTGAATGATACACGAGATATACACGGAATTGAACAAGCATACGGTTTAATCGCAGAGAACGCGGACAACAAGGTCTGGAAATCTGGTGATTGCCCGGAAGCTCTAGGTGACTCTGAACATGCCGGTAAGATGGCTCCAGAGACCAACAAACCAGAAGGAATGGAAGAGAACATCGCGACTCCAGAGGGAGAATCTGATGACAATCAGTACTATATGAACAAAATAAGTGAGAGACTCAAAGAAAACTCAAAAAAGTCCGGGAAAAAGGTCCAGGAGCAAATAAATACTTCTAGAATTATGAGCGACGAACCTACAAATATCTTTGATAAATTATATTCAACAATAATGGAAGGTGACGATCCATTCGCTGACTTAGACAGCATGGGTGGTGACGACCTCGGTGGTGAGGATGAACTTGGAGGAGACGAAGAGTTAGAAATCGGAGGCGATGAGGTTACATTAAGCTTACCTCGTGACCTTGCTGAGAAACTACATGACGCACTTATGGACCAATTGGGTGATGGTGAAGAAGGTGAAGAACCTGGAGAAGAAGGTGATCCTTTTGGAAGTGATGACGAGATGTTAGGTGACGCGGTTGTAAGTCAACCAGACCCAACACCATTAGGTGGACATGGTGACAGAGATCATCCTGACGCAGGTAACACAGGTTCTGGAAGCAACAAGGTGAAGAGTTCCAAAACAGGCAGCCCTACTGGAGGTAGTGCACATGGTGGAAGCATCAAAGAAGATCCAGACCCTAAACCATTAGGTGGACATGGTGACAGAGATCATCCTGACGCAGGTAACACAGGATCTGGTAGCAACAGAGTTAAGAATCACGGTAAAGCTATAGGAGACTAATAAGAGAAACAATTTAACCCCCAAATCATAAAAAGAGCCGTTCATTAGAACGGCTTTTTTTATAAATACTTACGATGTGTATATATGAACAGAAATTCTGGGAGCTGATGAACGAGTTCGAGGATCTCCAGCAACAGAAACAAGACAAAGCTAAGAGTCCGTGGCACCGTAAGGAGGCCCGGGGTGGGGATGCGATGAACCAACATCAGGTTGCTAAACGTTATCAAGGAAGATATACTGGTGATGGTGAATTCACATATAGTGGTGAGCTTAACAATAAGATTGAATTATTGAGAAGCAAACAAAGTGACATTCAGATACTATCAGATGTCGATGTACAGCACATACTAAAAAATTATCCAATTGATGAGCTTCCCAAGGATAAGCCTAAGGGTTTGAGTAATACGGGGATGTTCGTGTATTGGGACAGGTTGAAAGACCGATACATTCTTAAGCGTGATGAGTGAACTGGAAGATATCTTCAATAACAACTGTCTTCGTTTTCTAGACAAACAGGTCAATCAGAACGAGAGGAACAATTATAAAGGTTGGTGGTTAGAGCAAATATATCAATATGGTACTGTTGTTGACTATTATGTCAATGGTACGAATCTTGAGAACACTGATGCTTTGTATGGTGAGGCACCAGATCAGCAATTCAAGGACCCTAAAAAGTTAATCCTGGCACTCACATTAAATGAAAATTCTGTTGTCTTGCAAAAGTTTGGGTTGGTTGCTGATGATGAATTGACTGGTTTCTTGCCGATAGAGAGTTACACTCTCGCCATGAGTTCAGCTGAAAACCCTAACCCAGAACCAAAATCCGGAGATGTTATTGAACTTACAGAGTTTGGGTCCAGCCGCCCGGGTAATAGAGGTGCTAAGAAATTTGAAATAACTGACAGGCTTGATCAGGATGTCGAGCAGTTGAACCCGTTGCTAGGTCATTATGTCTGGTTAATCAAGGGTAAGCGGTTCGATTATAGTTATGAGCAAGGAATCACTAGTGAACCTGGCTTGGAATTACCCACCGATGATACATATCATGGCGGTCTTAGTGGTGATACACAGTTAGAGGACGATCAGCTGTTCTTCAATGATATTGACAGGGAAGGTAGAAACATCTTCGATTACAGTGTGTATGGTGATTATGATGATATCTATGGCGGTTATGGTGACTAGTCTGTCATGTTCTTGTAAACATCATCATAATTCGGTAGGTTTTCATTTCTCAATTCAGATATAAACCTCTCTGCATCTGTTATTGTATCAAATTGTAATTCGGTTCGAGACATATCACTCGAGTTAAACACATAAACCACTTTGTCTTGATCCTTGTATATTCTCGTGAGTGTGTAATCTGTATCAGGTTTTAATAACTCACGATGTTTGGTGTATAGGCTTCTCTTTGGACTTGATGCTCTTATTTGAGAACTAGTCATTCCTGGTCGTATTGGTCCACCTGGGCGGATCGCTGAGACTCTTATTCTTGTTCCGGCGATGTAGTGCATCTTTTCTCTTTGGAGAGATCATCTTGAATCTCAAACAACATACTTTCAGTTCGTTCGTCGATATATTTTTGAATCGCGATTGGCTTGACCCAATTTACAGCATCTCCCCGTACACCCATCTGCTTAGCTTTGGTGTCGATTATATCGACTGCTTCAATCAATGAGAACCATCTACTCACTTCATACTCAGACATTTTATATTTTTTATTCTTAGGTGATGTGAGTTCGATGAACGTTTCTTTGTGTTTATTAATGTTTATCATGAAAGTAATTGCGGGTGATTTTTAAAATATATCCCATTAGTGTGGATATCAATCTCTTATCCATTGTTGAGTTGATATTGTATTGCTCTAATGATTTTGTTATTTGTTGTATTCCTTTTGTTAAGTTTTTTAGATTGAGTTTCTCTTCTTTCGATATATTTTCGTTGTTACAGTAATTATAAACTATATCGTTAAGATTGCACAACAAATCAATATTACTATAATCCTCACCAACCACATAACTAAAGCCCTTGTGATACGACTGCTTACTCTCATAATCTCTGGTGTCGAAAAAGTTATTCATGCATTTACACAGTTGATCGAATGTCATTTTCTCCGGTGGGTTGCTCGCGCTAGGGGAAGAGTTTGGTTTTTCAACCGCTAGTTCGTCCACCTTATTTCTCTTGCTGTATTCTGGATTTTGCATCATCTTCTCCTTTGTTATATGCACTTATCGAGAGAGTTTTCTTGTTTAAGATCTCTGTTTGTTGTGCAATAGTCACATCAACGTATACAGAGTTCATCTTCTCACAACTCTGACACTTAAAATCGTTAGTTTCATCCATTCTCATGGGGATGAAATTCATACTACCACAATACGCACAACTAGCATCTACACCTTGTTGTGACAATAGTTCTGCCTGTTTGGTTCGTTCTATCTCCACTCTGGATGTCATTATCACTTGCATCAAACTGTTCCACAGATAAAATACAACTAGTTGAAGTAAAAACGCAACAACAAATGATCGGATAAATTCAACACCGAAAATATAATACGTTAGAGTAGAACACACGGTCGAGACGACTGCCGTTACTGATAACGACAGTAATATACTACGTATCATGCGTGATATTCGGGCGAGCTTGATCCAACACCAATGTTGTCAATGTCTTCGACGACGTCTTGGATTGCTGCTCCGATGGTTGTGAGTTTCTTGTGAATTCGTTTAATTGCTTCATATGCCTTCTTATTGTCTTTAATTATACTATATTTTGTCGATTCGGCAACTTCACTCTTAATCTCTTGTGTTTTCACAAACAGGTCTCCCAACCTATCACTCAAGCCATCCTGCAAGGGGAATGGAAGGCGGTTTGGAGCCTTACCCATCTCACTCTCCCAGTCGTTAGCTTGTTTTATCAGATCCATTAACGTTACTTTGGCTGGCTTTAGTGACATTGCAGATTGCCCTGGTCCCTTGCCGGTGCCCATGAAGTTGTTAGATCCTATTTGTAGATCTTCAAACAAAGTTTGTTTTTTGTTTATTTCTTGTGACATGTTCAATAAATACTTATACAATTCGCATAAATAATTATAGATCATGAACGTTTTTCAAAAGAAATTTTTTAATATAATAACCGAAGCTCCGGAGCTTCCAGAACTTGACCCAACAGCACAACTCACGCAAGACCCAGCTGGGGAGGCAGAAGCGGCTAACAATACACTGGATGGTGGTAGTATAGAGCAGATGAGCGCACCAGACAATCCGGAGATTGCATTGAAACACCAACAAACCCAACGTACCATACAAACACTAACCACATGGATAGGTGAAGTTGAGAATTTTATTGATTATCTCAATGGTACAGAGGATGGTTCGATTAATTATGCTATAAACAGTGCAGATTGTGATAGTATATTAACAGATATACAGCGAAGTGAAAGTAAGAAGATTTCTAGACTTGCTCAAGATCTTTCTAGCCTAGGAGAATCACTCAAACAGTATCTGTTACTAGCCAAGAGAAAAGAATCCGGAGCGGATTCTATCTAAATTGTTTCAATTTAACAATACCCTTCAGACCACAATAAGTGTTGTCTAGTAGAAACTTTTCCGTGACTTGATTTATATTGAAGTATAAACACAGGTCGTTTATATCCTTGAATCTCTGCCCGATATCCTTAGGCCATAGAAACACACAATGACCTTGATGTAATAGTGTTTTTGTCTTCATCAAGCTAGCATTATCCAACCATTGGCTATCCAACACCCATACAGGTTGAACAAGGAACAATTTATCCATCTGTTTTCTCTGAGCTGGAGTGAATGTTTGTTTGCTCTTCTCTTGTATACCAGCAACAGCGACTGAATTCTTTATAAAGAATGAGTCTATCGGACCTTCGGTTATGAACACATTTTCTGTACTCGCATGTACGTTGTCATAATTGAATAATGTTTTCTCACTGTTTTGTTTTGAGAGATACTTAGGTCGGTCTTGGTCTGTCTTTAAGATTGTACGTGTCTGGTAAAACGAACACACATTACCCTTGTCATAGAAGGGTATTATCAGTCTGTTTTTATGTACAGGATCAGACAAACTCACATATAGTGACCTTGGACGGTTGATAGCGGTATTCAACCTTCGATTCACAATCAACTGAGCTGACTGTATTACTACGTCCTGATTTGAATAGTATTTTAATTGTGATTTATCAAATAAATTTATACTGTCTTGAGGTAGGTCATTGGTAGGTGGTCTCACTACAGTCTTGGTGTCGATGTTCATGCCGTATGAGTAGTCACACTCATCTACCTGTTGCGCTAGCTCACTATACGAGCATTTTTCGACTTCTAGTATCCAGTCAATAGGCTTACTATACCAACCACAGTTATGACAACAAATCTTTGTGTCCTTTGGTATGTAATAACATCGACTCTTTCTCCCCCAACTTGAACCTTCTCTACAAACCGGGCATCCTCCAGTGTATGTGTTTGTTGATTTTACATACTTAGGGTATCCAGCATGTTGGTAGAATTTTTGTACTACAAACTCCTCGGGTACTATCATATATTATATGATAACAACTGCACTAATTATAGACAACTATTTGTTATTATCTTCTATACTTATTACACCCTTTTTCACAAACTGACCACTATCCGGACAGATCCAATACGCTTCTGTATAGATCTTGTTGTCTGATTCACGTTTCCTTATCTGAGGCCTTATCGGCGCTCCGGAATATGGTGAGTTTATCACTATTGGTTGTACATATGATATATTGCTCATGTCATTATTTATGCAAGTCTAGTTTATTTACAATGTCTTCCAGTGTTTGTTTAATGTTAACATTAGAAAATGCTTGCTTCCATACTGATAAGTCTTTAGTTATGTTGTTAATATTCATATCCTCACAGCATTGCTCAAACTTCTGAAAATCCGGTTTGGTTTGCTTGTGTTTTGCGTATTGTTCCTGATATATTCTCACATCATCAGGGTGCTGTTTGTGGCCTTCATGCAGGTCGATCATTTTCAGGTTTGTGAAATATGGTCGAGTCCGTTCTTCACCTAATTTTTCTACCAATTGATCATCAGTTTCACACTCATTTAACAATTTAATTGCTGTCTTTTGACCTACTCGATCTACACCGGGTAAATTATCTGACTTGTCGCCAACCAATGATTTGTAACGTAAAAATTGACTACGATCCACCCCAACAACATCCTTGAAGTTTGTGTGTGTGATCGAAACGTCTTTGATCGGACTATAAACAAATGTCTTTTCATCTACCAATTGCAACATGTCTTGATCAACACTAACCACAACCTTGTCAGTCTGTATCTCATCACATAACCATGAAATGACATCATCCGCCTCAAGTATACCTGGGTACATGTTTTTAACACCCAGGTGATTCAAGAGGTCTGTGGTTTGATCCTCAAAACTGAACACATGAGCATTTTTCTCTACATTGCGAGTACCTTTATACTCGGTTTTCTTGTTCATCCGCCGGTAGTTCTTTACACCTCTGACCAGTCTCTTGTCCCACACAGAGTAAACATTTGTACAATCAAACATTTGTACATATTTTTTAATACTCGTCAAAAAAATATATGACGGGTTGACGTTAGTTCTTACATTCTCCGCTATCCATACTGCTCTGTGCAGTAGATTGCTTGAGTCTATTAATATCGCTTTTGGTTTTTGCTTCATTATACTGTGCACAACATATTTCATGTACATTATTGGGGAGTTTCTCGATATAGTCAACTATTTTGTTTTCAATACCCTGTTCAAATTGGTCTTTAGGTACATTTACAGTAGTATTGTATGGTAACACCAGAAAGTTATACTTGTCATCAGTCTCACTAACAAACACAAAGAAATGCCCCTTGTATTCACCTTGCCTAACAGCAAATATACCTCTTTTGAGGTTGTTTGCCTTGAATAGTCTTGTTAGAGATTCAATCTTCACCCTTATGTCTAACCATATTCTGGACACACCGTTTCAAACTGTGCATGGTGTCCGGTAGTTTCAATTTAAGGGAAGATATCTTACTATCATCTAAAACGCAGTTTGATCTCTGAGTTTTTGTGTTACTGTATAACACATCCAGTTCAATTTGCTTCCACTTGGGATTACCCAGCCCATACTCTCTCAATACTTCCACTATCTCGCTTGTTTTGAGTGGTTGTGGGTTGACTACATTGTAAATGCCATGGGTGTGTGTTTGTGGGTTCATTTCATCTAAGATATCAGCCATGAAATACATTATATATCCACAAAAATCTTCTAGATTTGTCAATGAGTTGAGCTGATCTATGATGTTATCATACTTGATTAACTTGGTTAGTACATTACGTTCTGACCAAGTTGAACAGAATGGCATGCGTATTCTGAATATAAATACCTCTCTATCCTTTAACATCATCTCACAGGCATGTTTGGTTTTGCTGTACCAGCTACTATTCGGATTGAGTAATCCGAAGTTTGGTTCGTCAACCTCAGTGAATCTCTTCTCATACCCATCATATATACATCCACTCGAAACATGTATCAATCTAACACCTGCATCCTTGCACGTCTTCTGGATATTCACCGGTACAACAACATTATAATACCAAGTATCCTCTATGTTGTCTTCACATGCATCTACATTGGGTCTCCCAGTGTAACCACATGTATTGATAACAAACTCATACCGTGCTTTATTTAGATGTATAAACAGCTTGGCTCTATCAGTATAATCAAAATCTGCTCGTGAGATATGCGTCACTTCATAGCATTGCGCTAAACATGATGCCAGTGCTGTACCGACATACCCTTTCCCCAAAACTAAGACTCTCATCAAATCATCGAAATATTACTAGGTGGCTCTATATACTTACTCAAAAATTTCTGTAACAAGGTGCCTAATGAATCACTATCTTTTTGTGACGGTGCATTCACCAAACTAACCGGGCTTCCATCCACCGTGTACCCTAACAACACAAAACAGCTCAAATGCTCTTCAATGTATGAGTTTATCGCCGAGATTTGCTTCTGATTTAAATTTTTTTCTTTTATAAACTCATCTAAATTCTCTTGCAACGCTCGTCGAATCTTTTCTTTATATATATCTCTAGCAGAGTCTTCACTCTCTGTAGACTCTTTCTTCTGATCCTTCTTGTTTGTGGATGATTTCGATGATCTTTTTTTCCTAGGCTGCTTTTTTGGCGGTTTATCGTCGGATTGTGTCATGTACATGGTTACTTAATCTTTCTTGGTATAAAGGCTATCATCTGGTGTTATTGACTTATCATTTAACATGTTAATAACAACCTCCATACTACTGGTCTTGAGTGTTAGGTTTTTCTGGAATCTCATTCCACCGTCATTAAACTCAAACTCAGGAAGTGCACCTAATTCTTCACGATTTACCGCACATGTCACAAAGACAGACTCAATACTCGGATTGATCATGATGGTCCATTTTCTAGGATCCTCTAGAGAGTATTTGTTCATCACATCCCATACAATATACCCATTATCCTTGAGCCGTTTTTTGAAATATGATAAAGTCTGTATTTTATTTTTCATTACAATAATTTATCCAACATAACCAGAGGAAACAATCATTATTTCACTACCTTGTGTGTTTATTTTAAAAATAAATACATTTAAGTCCTGATTCACATGTATCGACAGCTGCTCGAAGCGGATAGTGCTCAGGATCCGGATGGTCTCGAAGCTCATGGCTAGATCTTTTGTCAATTCACCTGTATAGTTTGTTGATATCTGTTGTGTGTAGCTATCGACGTTATGTCTTTGTTTATCAGTTAACGTCACACACACTCCTCCGTCCTGTAGATGGAAATATATCTTGTTGGTTTCTGTGGTGAAGGTACTAGCTTTGATCAATTGATTGATCATGCTGATATCAACATCAAACTTGAACGAAAAGTCGATTTTTTTGATCTTGTTTATATCCACTGATGGTGGATCTATTATACCATCCTCCAACAGATGGTATTTGAATCCCATGTTAGGTGATTTGTATTCAAGGTTGTTGTTGTTAAACTTTAGTTCAATATCATCATCATTAATACAACCTAACACCTTTATCAACTTGTTTATATCCGGGATGTTGAGGAACATAGTGTCTTGCACCTCACTTTTTTGCGGAATAGTACAGTTCACAATTAATGTACCGTCACTGCTTGTACTTATAGCATTGTACTCTTCCGGTCGGACACGAATTACCGTATTTTCCGTCAGTTTTCCGATTGGAGAGAGAAAATTATTGATCAATGCACTCTTGTTATCGATCTTTAGTTTTGTCATTAAGTTTAATTGTGATTGTTTTAGTTGCTTTGGCAAGTTCGGTAGTTATTATGTCGAGTATTATACCAGGATCCTTAAACTCACCAGATATTTTACTCGTTGTAATGTTGTAACTGATACCACGCTTAAATTTTATTGGTACTTTGTATGTCTCGACTATTTTTTCTAGAGCGAGAATACGTTTTTCAAGTTTAATGATATCATCAGTTTGAGTAACAGTTACCGGGTGTGTTGGAGTCATGACTGGAGCTGGCACAGTAGATACTGGTTGATTTTGCACTTGCTGGACCACCGGTGACGTAACATTATTACGTGTATTTATCGGGGTCCCGGTGGTGTTGTCACTAACAAAATTAGACAGTGCCTGCTTAGGGTCTAGTCTCGCGGCTGGTGGAGCACCACCAACATTTCTCTTGTCAATCTCCTTGAGTGATCCGGAGACCTGACCCAACAAACTCGCTACCGCCATTACATCATCACGACCCACTGGTCTTTCGTGATATTGCTCTTTCGAGTCTGATGTTTTATCAGACATCGTCTAAACCTGCCAGCAATTGCTTTACCTTGTCATCCTCCAGTTCACTATCCTCAGTACTGTCAACTTCCGGTTGTTGCTTTTGTTCAGGTTTGTTGAATGACATGGGTACTTCTTCATCTAAATCTTTATCAGTAGATGGTTTTGAAATACTCACTGGTGCTGCAACAGACTCGGTCGTCGATGGATCAATACAATGAAAGTGTTCATCAAGCATTTGTTTAAGCTCTTCATATGTTTTAGATCTGAAAGTCTCATCCAGTACATGGCAATTATCATACATCTCTTTGGCTCTTGTTTCAGTCATTCCAGGGATCGCGGCGGGCATCAGAAACTTACTAGAGACATATGTAGGATAGTCTCCCTGTTTCTCACATCTCACTCGAAACGTGCACCCATTCTCACTCAAATCAAAGATCCTCTCTCCGAACTGATCTGAATCCTCTCCGGTAATCCCTTCCATCATTATTTTATGCAATTGTTTACCGAATCTCAAAATCTTCACTGTGTCGTTGTTTTCAGGATCATCTGGATCGTTGACAACATACGCGTTCACCAACCAATTTTCACGCCTGAAGATTGAGTCTGATTTAGCCTTCTCTTCAGCAGTACCACTACGGAAAATTTTCATCCGGTATTCAGAAATAGGGTCACGATCACCCCACGTCATTGGACTCAACGCTGTTACATATTGTCCGGTGGAAAAGCTGGTCCAACCATGACTGAAATAATGATAAAATGTCTTGCTTGGATCTTCGACATTTGGCAACAACCGGACCTCGTACGAGTTACCAGGCTTGGTGCGTAAAATATCTGCAGTCTTATTGCTACTGCCTTCTTTAGTTAGAGCGTCTTTGATGCTCGCGAACATAGATTTTGTGAATGTACTCATTTTCTTAATTTTTATTATATTTGGTTTTGTCTGTTATATCAACTTATTTTTTCTGTTTGTTTATTTTTAAATAGTGTTCTGTGAAATTCTTGTGATGTTATGTTTTTGAATTTTGTTTTATGTAGTTTGTAACAATTGAACGCCTTGGCACTTGTGTAGAATCTCAAATCATAATTTGGAGTGTCATCTTGTTTGTATATTTCATACGGAGCTTCGAACCATTCATTTATTATGATATTATCGAATCTTTTGAACATATTTGCAAGTTTTTTAAGTGGTAAATATTCCGGACGGTCTTCAAATGATGTCCAATCTTTTCTCAACCGGAAAGGTTTGTTGTTTTTTGATCTAGTTGTTGCCAACCATGTGTTATAAACCTTCTTTTCGAAATCAGTCACTTAACGTTTAACTTTGGGTTAGTTTGTAGGTAGTTTCTTATGTACTTTGACCTGTGTAGTGTTGGGTCGTGGTCTAAAAAGCACTTTAATACATCATAATCAGTTTCTACATCACACAACATCTTGAACATTTCACGTAATTGTGGTTCTTTTAACATACAGAGAAATATATTAGGTAAGTTCAACTTCTTGTTCTTGATGATGCATATATACGAACAAAAACTCAAAAATATATGCATGTATTCGTTATCATACGCCATCTCGACTGGATCAGTGTTCGTTAACGAACTTTTTACATATGAATTCATACTGGTTGTAGCATCTTGGTTAGTGTCATTATTTGATCTGTCATCTTTCCACCGGAACTGTCTCTGTGACCTCCACCCTCTGCGATTGCTTGAGCCAACTTACCCAGGTCTAATTCTGGTACCCTTTCTTTGTTCTTGCGGAAGCTAACTCGCTGTGTTCTCAAATTCATAACCATGCAAATATCACAGTCATGATTGTTAATCACATGATGAGCTACTTCATTCAGGCTTTTATCCGCTATTGTGGCGTGTATTTTATATTCACTACCACTTATGGGTATTTTACCCTTGTATATTTCTAGTTCAGATATGATTCTATTAACCTTCCGATTATTTAGGTGTATCATGTTCATGTGCGATTTAGTGAATCCATTGAAACCACTACCAAAGTCACGTGTGAATTGTTCAGCTCTATCACCAACGTAATTCCACACAATTACATTTAGGTTATATGAGTCCTTTAACTGTAGTTTGTAGCTGTCGTAGTCATCAACGAGTAATACCAGCTTTTTTTGTTCATCAGACAGATTAACATCTGTATATTTCTTGCTGAATATACGATACAACAACTTACAACAACTCGTGTAGTCTTGTAGTATTGTTGTGGCTTTAAGATATTTATCTTTATTCGAAATATGTGTGTCATGGTGATCAATTATAACAAAATTCTCATGATCAACCAGATCTAGATTGGATTGTGAAACATCCAAATCCATTATAAAAATTTTATCAAACTTCTTAGGGTTATTTCTCACCGACCACTTGGTGAAGGTTTTCCTGAAGTTTGATTGAGAGCAAATTTCATGTTGTGCGTCAAGTTTACCTGTAAACCACCTGAAAACCTGCATGCTACCCAGTCCATCTAAATCACAGTCCGTAAACACAGCTATCTTATTCATATTTACTATATTTATCGGGTGATCTTCCATGTTCAACTGTCGTTCAGCATACCTAGAGTGCCTATAGTATCGGTCATATCTATACTCTGCACCTGTTCACTTGCTTCCTTGAGAGTCAGCGTGTCGTAGTCAATCTCCATGATAACACTACCGTAATTTTCACCGAATCTGTTCTTCATCACTCCCAACTTCAACACACCCATCTCAATGTCTTCTTCCTCACGCCATATACTGAATATTGCATCAGCTGTTGCTGCGAGACCGTAACTCTCACCCACTGTATCCAATCCAGGGTTCACCTCACTATACCCTGACCTGTTTAACTGTGTTGCTGTTATCACAGGACACTCAAAGGTATAGCTCAATGCTCGTAATTCTTCAGTCGCGTACTTTATACGCTCATAACTGTTGGTACCTACATCACTCTTGAGTAGATTTACATAATCAACAACGATTGCATCAAGCTTGACACCTCTGTCAATTAACTTCTTGATATATCCCTTGAGATGTCGACACGTCACTGTACTCGGTGGGAATTCCTTGACTATCACTTTTGCTTTACCGTTTTTTTGCTTGTATTGCTTGACACAACTCTCAATATCATCTGTTCGGTGATGCAAGTCACGTATCGGTATCTGTGTCAAGTTGGTTGTAATTCTTTTCGCGTAAACCAATTCACTCATCTCCAAACTGATCAACAAAACCGTTCGACCTTGATCTGCAATATTACGAGCAATATTACCCAGAAATATACTCTTACCTATATTGGTTTCTCCGGCGAATACATATATGGCGCGACCATTTTCGAGAAAACCTCCATCCATTTTACGATCCAACCACGGCCACCCACATGATATGGTACTATCAATGGTAGTCAAATCTTTGATATGTCTGTCAATCTCATCCAGGTAATCTAAACCTAAATCTGCGGCTAATGTTATGTTACAAGCCTTTTCAAACTTTGTTAGTATGTCACTCGTATTCACGTCTTTGTCAGATTGGTCAGCAACCTCTAAAAGAGTGTGATATACCGCCTTTTCTTTCAAGAACTTTTCTGTATTCTCGTACAGCTCAGTCTTGTTGAAATTCTTATCAAAGTTCTCGAACAAAGAAACAACTGTTTTGAAGCTTACTTTCAGCTCTTCAGTCGTGAGATAACTCTTTATCTCGGTTAGTGTAGGAGCCACACTACGTTTGGTG
>Ga0222717_10001444_pt1 | contig 19435 bp, 16 predicted proteins | sample C33_18DmetaG_FD_165053 | JGI IMG/M metagenome (GOLD analysis project Ga0222717, IMG submission 165053) | Estuarine water microbial communities from San Francisco Bay, California, United States - C33_18D | ecosystem: Environmental > Aquatic > Marine > Unclassified | place: USA: California...
CGATACTGTACAACCACACTCTAAAGCGCACCCACAAGACCCAGCCTTAGAAGCTGAAAAACGTAAGGCTGAAGATGAAGCTGAACTTGCTAAAATTAAAGCAACAAAACCTTCGCCTCCTGTGGGACCATCAGATTCTCTCAAAAAGCTCTTACAAAAAACAGATCAAAGAGAATTTAACCCTGACTCAATTAGTTCTCTATCATCACAAATCACTAAAAGTGAAGATTCCGCTAGTGGCATTCCGGTTAATGAAAAACTAGCCTCCGAATTAAAAAAATACACTGATGTCCTATCTGCTATAGGCAAACTAAACTGTGAGAAAGAGCTTCTTGTTGAAGATGAAGACATTCCAGAAGATATATCTACTGAATTGGCTAAAATTACGAGCCAATTATCAAAACCACTTAGCACTGATAGAGTTTTAGCAAAGGCTAAAGTTAATGAGGAAAAAGCAAAAGCGGCAGCTGAATCGGGGAAACCCTACCCACCAAGAAAACTCCCTGAAGGTGAGATGTACGACCGTGCCATCGACCTTGTTTTATCGGTTGATAGTTTGGTTACAGCTAAATCTAGAATGCGCTATGACATGGCAGACTTTTTTGCTAGCAATATCTGTCGAGATAAGCACTATAAAATATTTAAGTCTATAGGTGTGGATGCAAATTATTTGTATGGAACTTTGTATTTTCACATGGCTTTAACAACCTATCGAGAACAATCGTACACAACATTCAAAGCTAAAGCAAAAGAATATGCCTCCATGACAGAAGGCCAAGATACAGGAAAGAAAAAGTCCGGTATAGGTGGTTTGTTTAAAAAGAAAGAAGAAGAAGCAACTGTTGTCGAAGTACCCCCAGAACAGCTAAAACTTGCAAAAGAAATCATGGACCTTGGCTGTATGATCTCTCAACTAGATAAAGACTTATCCACATTCGAAGTAGAACTTTGTAACGGCTTTTGGAGTATTTATGAAGAGTTATGCTACATTATTCTCATCGACAAAGTTAAAAACAATACTTTCTTGAGGTATATTCGATCATTTTTACGCTTTGGGCTAATAAGCGAATATAAAGGCATGATCAATGAAAGTCAGAAAAATGCCATCTTCGCTGCATGCAAAGAATCTAAAAGCGAATTCATCCATGAAGAAGGCTCCACAAATATTATTTATCCAGATGAATCATTATTGCAAATGGCTAAAGGTAATATTCCTTATAGCTTTGATGAAGAGCTCGAACTCAACGGACAAGGAACACCTGCTTACAAATATGATAAGGCAGTAAGAAAAATCTTTGCTTCTGATTTTAAAATTAAAATTTATACTCGCGAGATTTCGAAATGGCAATCTAAAATTGACAAACAATCAGAAGCCGTGAAAGCTTCCGAAGAGCTTTTAGGAGAGCAAGAAAAGGGCACCAAAGAATACAAAGTTATTCAAACGAGTATGCGCGAAGCAAAAGCAGAAATGTCGCGAGTGACTAAAATCGTTGAAAAATTTCAAGAAATGATTGATAAAGAACAAGAGATTGTGGATGTTCAAAATGAAACAATCAAAGGCATTAGCTACAATGTTGATTTAAAAGAAAAAGCTTCCATCGAAGCAAAATCAATTAGAAAGTTCTGTAAATTACTTTCAAACTTAAAAGAAAATTTCTTTCCATTTTTGCTCAGAGATAATTATAAAGTAGAATCAAATAACTTATTCACTCGCAAAGTTACAACAGATGTGGTTTTAGGACACGAGGAAAACGACCCTTTCATTTACACAACAGATTTAGCTAACGCTCAAAACCCTCGCAAGCAAGTTCTTATTCGATACTCACCCTTATACCAAATTCTTCCTTGTATGGGCACGATGGGTTTTTGTGTTGCACCTAGTAATTCACAAGATACGGGTAGATTTGTATCGCCACTCATGTCAGCTCAACAAATACCTCTTGAACGCATGATTATTGATATTAGCGCTGATTTTAGATATGATACAGCCAAAGAAAATGCAGGCATGGATTTAATGACCAGTGATACCATATGTGCAGCTTATGCAAAAGTACGTTGGGATTACCGCAAAAAAGGAAAAGAATTCCGTGAAAAAGCGGGGATCTATAACGATATGCAAGACAAGAAAAACTTCAAAGTTCACTACCGACTTTATATGGAAAGCATGGACGAGAGCGGTAAAAAACTTTTCTTCAAATGCAACGAAATGTACGAAGGTTTTGTTAAATACATCCCACTCCCAAAAGGTAAAGAAAAATTAAGTAGAAATTAGTCTACGATTACTTTAAAGTTTCATTTTAAAGTATAAAGTGATTTTTATCTAAAACTTTTCGTAGAGCCTTGCCTTATTGAAAATACAACAAACGAGTAAAGACCTAAAATTTACAGATGTACCTAGCTGAAAAACCTGTAAAGTGTGATTATTTTCTGTTCGCAAATAAAGCGTTTGAGGAATACCGCAATTAAGTGTAGCTGTAGTTTTTAAGTAGGAAATTTATCGATTCGGCGTTGATGCCGTCCACCTTCGAATTCTTCTTCTAACCATATTTTTGTGAATGTTAACAGATCACTCTCAGAAAACTCTTTTGCTCCCAAGCACAATACATTAGATCCATGATGGTTTCTTGTCGCTTTAGCTGAGCTAGCACTATAAACTAAAGCTGCCCTGATACCTTTAAATTTATTTGCCATCATACTCATCCCAATTCCATTCGTGCACGAAAGTATCACGCGATCAACTTTTGAATCAATTAAACTCTGACAAGCTTTTAATCCAAAATCTGGATAATCGCATGAATCAGTGCTATCAGTACCAAAATCAATCGTTTCGTGACTATGGTTTTCTAAAAATTCAATGAGATTTTTTTTAAAATCATAAGCACCATGATCACATGCTATAGCTATTCTCATTTTTTCTGATCACCCAAATAAGGCAACCATTCTTTTGTGAACCATTCTGTGAATTCTTTTATGCCATCTTTAAGTTGTGTGGATGGAGAAAACTCTAAATATTTATTGGCTTTTGAAACATCAGCAAAGGTTTCTTCTACATCACCAGCTTGCATAGGCAACATTTCTTTAGCAGCTTCTTTTCCCAAGTAAGACTCTACATACTTAATCAAATCACCTAATTCTTCATTCTTACTATTTCCCAAATTGAAAATTTCACATTTTGAAGGCATCGACGCATCTACAGACGCATTTAGACCTGCAACAATATCATCTATATAGGTAAAATCTCTTTTCATTTTTCCATGATTAAAAACTTTAATCGCCTCACCTTTTAATATGGCATCTGTAAATAACCACATCGCCATATCAGGCCTACCTACAGGGCCATAAACCGTAAAGAATCTAAACCCAATCGTTTCGATTCCATATAAATGTGAATAAGTATGCGCCATTAATTCGTTTGATTTTTTAGTTGCAGCATAAAGTGAAATAGGAGTATCGACCTGCATTGTTTCTTTAAACGGAAATGTTGTTAAGCCTCCGTAAACACTTGATGAAGAAGCATAACACAATCGTGGGATTTTGTTATGACGACAGATCTCTAAAATATTTAGAAATGCTTCAACATTATTTTTCGTATATGAGTATGGGTTTATAATACTGTACCTTACTCCTGCCTGAGCAGCTAAATGTATAATCACATCTACTTTAATATTTTCAAATGCATCTTCACATTGATCCTTTTCACTTAAATCACATTTAATAAAAGTAAAACCTTCTAATTTCTCTAACAACTCTAAACGATATTTTTTTAGCCGCACATCGTAATAATCATTGAGGTTATCAATACCAACAACGTGATTTCTTTCAGCTATCAATCTTTTCACTGTGTGAAAACCAATAAACCCAGCTGCGCCTGTTACTACTATATTCAAGTTTTATTCCTTTTAAACGAAATCATACCACGGTCGCTTTCTTCTTTGAATGCATTCAGTATATCGAGGTATTCATTCTCTCCACTCAATTGATTTCGAAATAATCGATATGCATCTTTTAATTTCACAACTTCTTCTTCAGACCAGCCTCTTCTTTTAAGGCCAATAGAATTAATCCCTAGTATCACTGCTGGATCACCCTGAACTAAAGCATACGGTGGAACATCTTGCCGAATACCACTTAATCCACTGATCATGGCATGATCACCAATACGACAAAACTGATGTGAACCTGCATTTCCTGAAAAATTAATAAAGCTTCCCAATTCGACATGGCCTGCTAAGAGCACATTATTGGCAAGGAAATTATGGTTACCTATTTTACAATCATGACCAACATGAGCAGCAGTGAAAAAATTATTATCATCATTAATCACAGTTCCCAGATCAGTTAGATGACCTCGATGAACCGTTGAAAACTCCCTAAATGTATTGTTATTACCGATTGTTAATTTTCCACCACCTTTGAATTTATAATCTTGTGGGTCTCCACCTATGATGGTATGAGGATAAAATATATTATTTTCACCTATAATAGTCTCGCCTGTAATAATTGAATAGGCTCCTATTTTACATCCCGCGCCGATGGTAACATTATTACCTATAATCACACCATCTTCACAAATGACTGATGGATGCACATCACTCATGATTAAAATTTATTTGGAAAAGCCTTTTAAAAATTTAAGTTGTTCGCGTAATTGCGGCAACTGAGCAATAATTCCAACTATTTTTAACCAATCTTGATGCGGTAAAGCAGGAAAACCGCTGAACAAACCATTTTCAGGTAAATCTTTTGTAACACCAGCCATCGGACCAACAATTGTTTTCTTTCCGACCTCTAAATGGTCTCCTATTCCAGATTTAGCAGCAAAAATCACATTATCATCCGTTTTCACACTACCTGCTATCCCAACCTGTGAACAAATAACATTGTGTTTGCCAATATTTGCACCATGTCCAATTTGAGCTTGATTATCTATTTTAGTTCCTTGACCAATAATTGTCGATCCTAATGAACCTCTGTCAATCGTTGTATTAGAACCAATTTCGACATCGTCTTCAATAATCACATCTCCAATTTGAGGAAATTTATAGTTACCACTTTCCGTTTGATCAAAACCAAAACCATCAGACCCAATCACAACTCCAGGGTTAATAATAATATTATTTCCTAATACTGTGTTATCTTCAATACAAACATTTCCACTAATAGTAACATTATTGCCAATCGTAACATTTTTACCGATCCGTGTTCCACTTGAAATTAAACAATTAGAACCAATTTTTGAATCTTGATCAACATACACAAATGCTTCAATTTTACATGGCAAAGTAATGATTGTACTCTCATCAATATGAGCTTTTTCTGAAATTCCGCTATAATCAATTTCAGAAAGGTAATATTTTTTTAAAACTTCTGCAAAAGAAATATAAGGAGATTCACTTTTTAAAAACGTCTTTCCATTTTCAGGTAAATCTAAATCTTTTGGTACAATAATAGCTGAAGCTTTTGTAGTCGATAGGTTTTTTAGATATTTTGTGTTTCGAATAAAGCTCAGAGTTCCATCATTCGCATCAAAAAGACTACCAACCCCATTCAAAACTAGGTCTTCGTTACCGCAAACCTCTAAATTAAATTCTTCAGCAAGTTGACCTGCTGTTTTATTTTCCAGCATTGTCAGACCTGCTGTTTTCCAAATACCTTGCTTGATGATTCTCAGATCGTTCGATTAAAAATTGAACCATTTCTTTTACTTCAGAAAAAGAATACTCTTCACTGCTTTTAAATTTCTCAATCACTTCAGATAAATTCCCTGATTTTTCACTTATTAAAACTCTGAATGTCTCTTTCAGTGCAGCTATTGCTCCGGGAGAAAGGTTATGCCTTCGGATGCCAACTAAATTTAACGCACGATAACGACATGGATTTCCATCTGCCATAATATAAGGAGGAACATCTTGTGTTACTTTAGATAAACCACCAATATAAGCCATTTTTCCTATTCTACAAAAATGGTGGATCCCTACCATACCTGAAGTACAAGCATAATCTTCAATTACAACATGCCCGGTTAAAGCAGTATAAGAAGCCAAAATAATCTCATTTCCTAAAATACAATCATGAGCAATATGAACATAACTCATGATTAAATTTTTATCACCAATAACCGTTTTCCCGCCTCCACCTTCTGTACCTCTATTTATTGTAACATACTCACGAATAACATTATCATTACCTATTATTGTTTTAGTTATTTCGCCATGATATTTTTTATCCTGTGGGATATCTCCAATCACAGCACCATGATGGACATGACAGTTAGTTCCAATTTCTGTATATTCTAAAATGCGCGTATTGCTGCCAATTTTAGTACCACTTCCAATCGTGACGTTACCTTCAATAACAGCATAAGGGCCAACCTCTACACCTTCTTCTAAATGTGCATCGTTGGAGATGATCGCTGTTGGATGTATTTTACTCACTTTTCTACTACCATAAATTTAAGTTCAGCTTCACAAGCAATTTGATTTTCGACTCTTGCCACCGCTTTTACAATCCCAAGACTTGATTTTATATTTTTTGCTATTACCTCTAGGATAACTTGGTCTCCAGGAATTACCTGGCGACGAAATTTAACTTTATCAACTCCTGCAAATAAAACCAATTTATTTTTGTTGCTTCCTTTATTGTAAATAAGCACAGCGCCAGTTTGTGCCAAAGCTTCTATTAGCAATACCCCTGGCATGATTGGTTCAGTAGGGAAATGCCCTTGAAAAAAAGATTCATTATAAGTTACATTTTTAAGACCAACAACACTTTTATTTTCCTCATAATGTGTTATTTTATCTACCAAAAGAAAAGGGTATGCGTGTGGTAAAATCTTTTTTATTTCATTAATATCTAAAATATGGTCATCATTTGCATCAATTAAAGCTTTTACAATCTTATGGTTACATGAATGGCCCGACTTATGGCAAATTATATGACCTTGAAGTGGCTTTTCTAGAAAAGCTAAATCTCCAATTAAGTCCAATATTTTATGATACGCCAACTCATTTTCGATTTTTTGAGTTTCATTTATTGTTTCAAGATCAACAATTAGAGTATTTTCTTCATTTGCACCTTCTCCAACTTCTGGTATTGATTTTAATACATCTACCTCAAATTTTCTACAAAAAGTACGCGCTTTGGCAACAGTCTCTAGATAGTTTTCAGTTGAGTGTTCATAAGTTACATACTGATTAGGGTACTTTTCTCCTGTTAAAGTATAACTGACAGATAACCCTTTTTTAGAAGGTAAAATCGTAATATAACTATCTTCCTCACTGTATATTGAAATGGGTTCTTTTACAACATAAACGTCACGTTCCGTATCCTGTTCTTCAATTCCTGCCTCAATTAGCATATTACAATACTTGAGCGATGAACCATCAGCAGCAGGTGGTTCATTTTCATTCATTTCAATGAGAATATTTGATATACCAAGCCCCTCGACTGCAGACAAAACATGTTCAACCGTTTCAACAACAACTCCATTATTTGATAAAGCTGTTCTCAACTGTTTATCAAATATATTTTTAGCTGCAACTTTAACTTCTTCGCTTTTTAAATCATTTTTACAAATCCTAAAAACAATCCCATGGTTGCTTATAGCCGGGTGAAACGTAATCTTAACCTCTTTCCCTCTATGAAGACCTATACCTTCAAGAGAACAAGGTTTTGAAATTGTCTTTTGTTTAATAGCCACTTATTTGTTGCTTTGTTTAAATTTTAAGTTGATCATATTCAAAATATCATTTGTGATATCCATCTTTTCACGATTGTAAAAAACTAGCATTTGTTTTTGCTCTCCTGTACTATCATGGATATACTTTCGCATGACTAGATCAAATTTATTATCTTTACTATATATTTCAATCGCTTTATGAATGTCTTTCAAAACCTCATTTGTGTATTCATTTCGCTTCATTCCGAGCAATTCATTTAAATATTCCTTATTAACCTTATATTCAACTTCTAAACGACGCATTTGGCTCAACAACCGTTCTTTTGTTGAAGTTCCAGCCAACATCAATTCTTTCTTTACTGCAATTATTTTACCTTCCAATTCTTTCATGTTGATTTCTTCTTTTTTATACCTTTCTTCAAGTTTGTTGATTAAAAATATACTTTTTTCATATTTCTGCATCAATTGTTTTTCATCAACAATACCAATTTTTAAATCAGCTGAAAAACAATTCAGTTGAACCAAAATTAAAATAAACAAAGTAGTGAAGATTTTCATGCTTTCCCTCAGATAAAATATTTAAAAAAAGTTGCCGAAATTAAATGAAAAAGACTCAAGCTCATCACCAACTTTACTTGATATTGGCTTTGCAAAATCAAGCGAAATAGGAGTTGGACCTAACACATCTAACTGAATCCTCAACCCTATGCCAACTGAACTACGCAATTCATCAAATGAAAAGTTAGAAATTGACCTAAACGCATTCCCTTGATCATAAAATATAACAGCTCTAAAAGTCTCTTCGCTAATGGGAATATTGTATTCCAAATTAAAAACAGAAAGAAAATTACCACCAATTTCAAAACGTTCCCCATTGTGTATCTCGATTGGGCCCAAGCTTCTATTTTCAAAACCTCTAACTGATCCCAAGCCACCAACAAAAAATCTTTCAAAGATAGGTACAGAAGTAGAATCAGCATATTTATCAGAGTAACCAATACGGAGTCTTGAACTCAATACATGAATGTTTTTTCCAGAGCCAAACTCAAACATTTTTTTATAATTTTTCACTTCAAATTCAGATTTGTAAAAATCTTGATTACCACCCAAATAACTTCCTGCAATTGAAAATGATGTTTTCAAATACATCCCTTCAGTTGGGAAAAAACGATTATCCCTTGAATCGTAAACCCAATCATTAACTAAACTAGAAACTGTATTTTTACCTTCTTGCTCTTTAATCGCAGGGGAAACATTTGTCTGAATATCGCTAATATTAATTTTTGAAAAATTGTAGGTTAAATATCCTTCAAAGTTTTTAGCAAACTCTTTGCCGACTCGAGTATAGAGACCATTTCTCTTTTCTTCAAAATCATCAGCAATATCGCTTTCAGTATGAAACAATCCAAAACCCATTCTAATTTTTCTATTAAATACCCATGGTTCACTGAAATCAATTCGGAATTGTCTGTTTTCAGAACCTGTTTTGATGGTTGCCTCTAAGTTTTGACCATCCCCTAAAAAACCATCTCCAGTGAAGAAACTAAAAGGGCCTGCGCTTCTATCTCGCCAATCAAAATTACGTTGAACATATTTAATTTGACCAAAAACTGATTCTAAACTACTAAATCCAAGTGCAAAATTAATTGAGCCTGTTTGTTTTTCTGTCACATGAACAACTGCACTCGCAAATCTATCACTAGAACCTGGTTTCAGACTAATTTTTGCAGTTTCAAAAAAACCTAAATTCAAAAGATTTCTTTCACTTTCACGAATTAGTTTTGTGTCGAGCCTATCTTTTGGATAAAAAGTTAATTCACGACGTATAACAACTTCTTTTGTTTTAGTATTTCCAGTAATAACAATTCCTTCTAAAAACAATTGCTGTCCTTCATTTATATCAATCTCTATAAGAATATGTGAATTATTACTATCAATAATTGCATCTACTCTTACACGTGTAAATACACGGCCAATTTCACCGTAATAACTATCCAATTCATTTTCTATTTGCCATTTTACTTTTTCTGAATAGGGAATTCCAATCTTTGCAGATATTTTAGAAAACAAAGTATTATTATCTACAATTTGGTTGCCATTTAGGTTAATTTTATCTATAACATATAAAGAACCTTCATCAACATCGATATTAATATATAACCAATTTTTGTCTTTTGAGAAATAACTTTTACCCTGTTTAACAACAGCATCTAAATAACCCTGAGTCTTATAATAAAGCTGTAAGTTTGATAAGTCACTTGAAAACTTTTCTGAATCGTATACACCTTTACCGAATAACCTATCAACTTTAGTCTGCATTATTTTTTGTAATTCAGCACTCTCTATACGATGATTACCTTTGAATGTTACTGCAGCAATTTTTAATTCATGGTTTTCAGTAATTTCATAGTTTATATGGATAAACTGGTTATTTTCATCTATAAATTTCTTTGTATGCCTTACTTTAGAAAATAAATAGCCTTCATCTTTATAAGCTTGTTTAATTTTAGATTCATCTGACAAAGCAATATTTTTATCGTATCTTGAACCTATATTACCAATCAAATTCTCATCAAAAATACTTACTTTTAACCTTTTATTACCTGTAAAAGTACGTTTTTTAATAATTGGTTTCTCTTTTACAAAGAATATTATCTGAACTTTATCACCAACAATTTCCTCTTTGACTTCAATTTTAGAAAACCTTCCAAGTTCGTTTAACCTCTTAATATCTTCATTTAATATAATCGTTTTTAACTCACTTCCTACACGGCTTCTAATATTTTTAAATATTAGGCGATCACTACTAAGCGAGTTTCCTTCAATTTTTATTTCAGATATAATTGCACCACTACATTCATTTAGTGCAAAAGCAATACATAGCACTATAAAGGCAAAATGCAGTACTTTTTTCAAGAGATTTAATTGGTTAGTATATAAACTACTCTTTTACAACCCAAACTTTTAAGTCTGCAACAACATCCATTTCTAGATGCACTTTGACATCAAATACACCAATTGATTTTATTGGTCTTGGGATTTTTATTTGTTTTGCATCTATCGTCACGTCAGAGACTTTTACAGCTTTAACTATTTCTTCAGGTGTAACTGAACCAAATAATTTATCATTTTCATCAGCCTGAACAGCAATCGTACAATTTGCTTCAGTAAGTTTTTTAGCTAGCTCTTGAGTCACGACTAATTTTTTCTGTTCAATAACTCGGAATTTTTCAATTTCTAGTTCAATTGATTTTATATTTTTTCTAGTAACATTTATAGCATACCCTTTAGGCACAAGATAATTTCTTGCATACCCCGGTTTCACATCAACCAACTCACCTGTTGACCCTAAATGTTCTACATTTTCTTTTAATAATACTTGCATCTCTTAATCCTTACGAGTTGTACCAATGTATGGAATCAAACCCAAATATCTTGCACGTTTTACAGCAATCGCTAATTGTCTTTGGTTTTTAGCACACAGTCCATTTTTTTTACCAGAAAATAATTTGCCATTTGGCATGATTGATTTTTCTAGTATTTTAACCTTTTTATAATCAATATCACCGATAAATCGACGTGTTAATTCTGGTTCAATTCTACGTCTTTTCTTATTAAATTTAGATTTCAAACTTTAACCTCTTCAACTGTATCTTTAACTTCTTTGCTTTCTTCAGCATTATTTTCACTGTTCGTTTCTTCTTCTATTTTATTCAATTCTGAAAGTTCAAATCCTTTACTAGGAAGAACAATTAATGCACGTAAAATCTCATCAGTGATTCTTATTGTTCTTTCAATTTTACTTATAACCGAAGGGGCTGCATTAAAATATGTTAAAATGTATGTCGCATTTCTAACGTGATTAATCTCATATGCCAAGGCTCGTTCTTGCCAAACATCCATATATTCAACTTGCGCATCATATTTGCTTAGGACTGATCTAATGATTTCAAAGCCAGCTTCTTTGTCTTCACGAACCAATGTTTGAGGCATGACAAACATACCTTCATATAATCTGTTCTTTGTCGCCATATCTTTATGTTATAATTGTTAGTTTAAATAATAGTTATTAGGTACTAGATTCTTAAAAAATCTAAATGTAAAATATCTCTAGAGATTGGATGCCTTTGAACTTCACAGATTGAAACCTTTAGATTTTCACCATCACAATCTAAATTAAGTTCTTGTTTAGCAACATTTCTAAAATAATCAGATATTGATTTTGTATCGACTTTAAGCTGTTTTACTTCAGCAGATTTGCCATATAGAACTGCTGGAGTAAATCCATTATCCCTCAGATCACCACATGCTCGACCACCAGTTTCTTTTCGAATTTCAGCTTTTAAAGTTGCTTCCATGATATTTAAATAAGATCCCAAATAAAAAAAAGCTGATTGACCACAACTGTCTACGGGTCAATCAGCTTCAATAAAATGAAACCTAATCCAAATTGGATTAGGTTTCCTATAAAAAGCCCGGCAACGACCTACTCTCCCGTAGTGCAGTACCATCGGCGCAGGGGAGCTTAACTTCTGTGTTCGGAATGGGAACAGGTGTGACCTCCTCGCTATAATCACCAGGCAAAAAAACTATATTGATGAATGTCTCAAAAGACGATATTAGAATAATTAAAATATAAACAAGCCATAAGGCCAAAGAAATATTGTGGCTAAGTCGATCGAACATTAGTATCGGTTAGCTAAAGACATTACTGCCCTTACACATCCGACCTATCAACCTGGTAGTCTTCCAGGAGTCTGATAGGGATATCTTGTTTTGGAGTTGGCTTCACGCTTAGATGCTTTCAGCGTTTATCCATGCCCAGCATAGCTACCCTGCACTGCAGTTAGCACCACAACAGGAACACCAGCGGCTGGTACAGCCCAATCCTCTCGTACTAGGACCATATCTCCTCAAATATCCTACACCCACACCAGATAGGGACCAACCTGTCTCACGACGGTCTGAACCCAGCTCGCGTACCGCTTTAATGGGCGAACAGCCCAACCCTTGGGACCGACTACAGCCCCAGGATGCGATGAGCCGACATCGAGGTGCCAAACCTCCCCGTCGCTATGTACGCTTGGGGGAGATAAGCCTGTTATCCCCGGAGTACCTTTTATCTGTTGAGCGATGACCCTTCCACTCGGAATCACCGGATCACTAAAACCTACTTTCGTACCTGCTCGACTTATGAGTCTCGCAGTCAAGCTCCCTTATGCTTTTGCACTCGACAAGCGATAACCAACCGCTTTGAGGGAACCTTTGTACTCCTCCGTTACTCTTTCGGAGGAAACCGCCCCAGTTAAACTGCCCGCCTGACAATGTCCTCTGCCCTGATTCAAGGGTCAAAGTTAGGATGCTCATATAAGCAGAGTGGTATTTCACTGATGACTCCACTAAAGCTAGCGCCTCAGTATCAATGTCTCCCACCTATACTACACAACTTATACAAACACACAATGCCAGGTTACAGTAAAGGTTCACGGGGTCTTTCCGTCTAGGTGCGGGGAAGTGGCATCTTCACCACTACTACAATTTCGCCGAGCCTCTCGTTGAGACAGTGTGAAAGTCGTTACGCCATTCATGCAGGTCGGAACTTACCCGACAAGGAATTTCGCTACCTTAGGACCGTCATAGTTACGGCCGCCATTCACTGGGGCTTGAGTTCAAAGCTTCGTCCGAAGACTAACCTTTCCCCTTAACCTTCCAGCATTGGGCAGGCGTCACACTATATACTGCGATTTACATCTTAGCATAGTGCTGTGTTTTTGCTAAACAGTCGCTATCACCTATTTACTGTGGCCCCCCTTAGCTCCATCCGTAAAGGACTTCACCAGAAGGGCACCCCTTATCCCGAAGTTACGGGGCCAATTTGCCGAGTTCCTTAACGAGAGTTTTCTCGAGCACCTTGGTCTATTCGACCTACCTACCTGTGTCAGTTTTAGTACGGGCACTTATATCACTGCCTAGAAGGTTTTCTTGGTAGCATAGTATCAATGAGTTCGGCTTGCGCCTCCTTTCGTATCTCAGGCTTCACGAGGTCCGGATTTACCTGGCCCTCGCCCTACATACTTAAACTTACATCTAACAGTAAGCTCATCTAACTTCCTACGTCACTCCATTGGTCATAACGCTTTATAAGTGGTACAGGAATATTAACCTGTTGTCCATCGCCTACGCCCTTCGGCCTCGGCTTAGGTCCCGACTCACCCTGGGCGGATTTGCCTTCCCCAGGAAACCTTAGGTTTTCGGTGAGAGGGATTCTCGCCCTCTTTATCGCTACTCATATCTGCATAAGCACTTCTACATCGTCCAGCACTCCTCACGGTGTACCTTCAACCTAACGTAGAACGCTCTCCTACCACGCATAGTAAACTATGCATCCAAAGCTTCGGTGTATTATTTAGTCCCGTTAATTTTCGGCCCAAAGTTGCTCGATTAGTAAGCTATTACGCACTTTTTAAATGGTGGCTGCTTCTAAGCCAACATCCTAACTGTCTTAGCAACTTCAGATCCTTATGCACTTAATAATATCTTGGGGACCTTAGCTGTTGGTCTGGGCTGTTTCCCTTTCGACCCTGGAGCTTATCCCCCAAGGTCTGACTCCCGTGATAAGGTTATTGGTATTCGGAGTTTAATCAAGGTCAGTAAGCCGGTAAGCCCCATCACCTGTTCAGTGCTCTACCCCCAATAACTATTACACGAGGCTATACCTAAATATATTTCGGAGAGAACCAGATATCACTGGGTTTGATTAGCCTTTTACTCCGATCCGCATGTCATCCCCTAAGTTTTCAGCCTTAGTGGGTTCGGTCCTCCACGCGCTTTTATACACGCTTCAACCTGCACACGGATAGATCACGCCAGCTTCGGGTCTACTGCATACGACCAGACGCGCTATTAACACTCGGTTTCCCTTCGGCTCCATGCTGGAAGCACTTAGCCTTGCCATATACAGTAACTCGCAGATTCATTATGCAAAAGGCACGCTGTCAGACATTGCCAATAAAGGCCATAGTCCTCCAACCGCTTGTAAGTGTATGGTTTCAGGTACTCTTTCACTCCCTTACTTAGGGTACTTTTCATTGTCCGCTCACGCTACTTGTTCGCTACCGGTCGTCAATAAGTATTTAGCCTTGGAGGGTGGTCCCTCCGAATTCATACCGGGTTTCACGTGTCCGGTACTACTTGGGTGCAATTAAAAGGAGATTCATGATTTTCGCATACAAGACTATCACTTTCTTTGGTTGGTCTTTCCAAACCATTCCGCTAATCATAAATTTTCTTACTCCTCTGCAGTATAGTGATACTACAAATAACTGTCCCACGACCCCATAACAACAACGCTCACTAGCTTGACATTGTTATGGTTTGGGCTCTTTCCGCTTCGCTCGCCGCTACTAGGGAAATTGATTTTTCTTTCTGTTCCTACAGGTACTGAGATGTTTCACTTCCCTGCGTATCCTTCATTAACCTATGTATTCAGTTAACAATAACGGAGGTTAATCCGTTGGGTTGCCCCATTCAGAAATCTGTGAGTCAAAGGTTGCTGACACCTCATCACAGCTTATCGCAGTCTTACCACGTCTTTCATCGGCTATTAACGCCAGAACATCCACCATACACCCTTAATAACTTAGCCACAATATTTCTTGTGGCCTTCTCAACTCGTTTATTAGTTTTTTAATTTTCTAAAGGTGTCGTTTGATTATTCATCAATATATTGTCAAAGAACGAAGACACAATAAGTAATTATACTTATGTAATCTTGGATAAAAGATGATAGTAAAAGCTCGAATGGTCTGATCTTGCCTGCCTTGCGCAGGCCGTTCCAGATATACTCATCTGGAAAGGAGGTGATCCAGCCGCACCTTCCGATACGGCTACCTTGTTACGACTTAGTCCCAATCATTGGTTTCACCGTGGACGACCGCCTCCTAAAAGGTTAGCGTTATCGTCTTAGGGCGCCCCCAACTTTCGTGGCTTGACGGGCGGTGTGTACAAGGCTCAGGAACATATTCACCGGAGTGTAGCTGACCTCCGATTACTAGCGATTCCAACTTCATGTAGGCGAGTTTCAGCCTACAATCCGAACTTAGGCTTCTTTTGGTGATTAGCGCCATCTTGCGATTTAGCAACACTCTGTAGAAGCCATTGTAGCACGTTTGCAGCCCTGGACATAAGGGCCATGATGACTTGACGTCGTCCCCACCTTCCTCCGGTTTAACACCGGCAGTCCCCATATAGTCCCCGCCATAACGCGCTGGTAAATAAGGGTAAGGGTTTCGCTCGTTAAAGGACTTAACCTAACATCTCACGACACGAGCTGACGACAGCCATGCAACACCTCTATAGGTTCCACCTTACGGCGTACTCCGCTTTCACGGAGATAATCCCTACAGTTCAAGCCCAGGTAAGGTTCTTCGCGTTGCTTCGAATTAAGCAACATGCTCCACCGCTTGTGTGAGCCCCCGTCAATTCCTTTGAGTTTCAACCTTGCGATCGTACTACCCAGGCGGAGCACTTAACGCATTTGCTGCTGCAATGATGAATCAGATTCCACCATCACACAGTGCTCACCGTTTACGGTTAGGACTACCGGGGTATCTAATCCCGTTCGATACCCTAACTTTCGTTCCTCAGCGTCAGTCACTCGCCAGAAAGCTGCCTTCGCCATTGGCCTTCTCCCAAATATCTACGCATTTCACCGCTACACTTGGAATTCCGCTTTCCCCTCAAGGACTCCAGATCTACAGTATTGAGTGCAGTTCCTGGGGTAAGCCCAGGGATTTCACACCCAACTGATAGGTCCGCCTACGAACTCTTTATGCCCAGTAATTCCGAACAACGCTTGCCACATACGTATTACCGCGGCTGCTGGCACGTATTTAGCCGTGACTTCCTCTAATGCTTTCGTCATCTGATAAAATATTATTTTATCATTATTCTTAACATTTGTCAGAGGTTTACAACCCTAGGGCCTTCATCCCTCACGCGGCGTCGCTCCGTCAGACTTTCGTCCATTGCGGAAGATTCTCGACTGCAGCCACCCGTAGGTGTCCGGACAGTGTCTCAGTTCCGGTGGTGGGGGTCACCCTCTCAGGTCCCCTACGCATCTTTGCCTTGGTGAGCTCTTACCTCTCCAACTAGCTAATACGAAATAGACCGCTCTCTCAGTGTAAGGCCCGAAGGTCCCCTACTTTCTTCTATATCACTGCGCAATATAGAACGTATCTGGTATTAGCATTCATTTCTAAATGTTACCCCAGTCTGAAAGGTACGTTATCTATTCATTACTACCCCTTTTGCCACTTTACTCGCACCCGAAGGTACTTTCTCGTTCGACTTGCATGCCTGATCCACGCCGCCAGCGTTCGTTCTGAGCCAGGATCAAACCCTTTTGTTATGGTTTAATTTCCTGTTCTTTTTATAATTGCCATCTATGCAGGCTAACCACATAAATGGACTTTGTTGAAACTTCAAATATCTCTAAGAAATATATGAGGTCACACTCAAGCTTTTTACTATCATCTGTTGTCAAAGATCACCGAACAGCAAGTTCGCTGTCTAGCGGGCGGGCCATGGTAACGGGGGCATAAGCTTTGTCAAATACAATTTTCAATGCTTTATTATATACGCCTTTTATTTTTAAATAATTATAAAACAATGACTTATATTTATTCTGGCAATTTTAAAATGGGATTTACAATAAAAATATGTCGTTTAAATTAAGTATTGTTATTCCAATATTTAACGAATTTGAGTTAATTCCTGAACTTGGAAAAAGACTCAATGATTTCGTTAACTTAAAGGAAGGTTTTGATGACTATGAAGTTATCTTTGTGAACGATGGAAGTTCAGACAATAGCCTAAGTAAACTTATCGAATTAAACTCTGCCAACTCTAAATTTAAAACACTTAATTTAAGCAGAAACTTTGGGCACCAACTTGCTATCACGGCAGGTTTAGAACATGCTCAAGGGGACTGCACCGTTGTTATGGATGGCGACTTACAAGACCCACCTGAACTCATTAAAGAAATGATTATTAAGTATAAAGAAGGTTACGATGTTGTTTATGCTTGCCGTAAAAAAAGAAAAGGTGAAAGCTTTATAAAAATAGTTACAGCTTCAATGTTTTATAGACTATTAAAAAGTTTATCTGGCATAGACATACCACTGGATACAGGTGACTTTAGACTCATGAGTAAAAGAGCTGTGGAAAACCTAATGAGACTCAAAGAATCACATAGATATGTCCGTGGGCTTGTTTGCTGGATTGGCTTTAAACAAATTGCTGTCGAGTATGAAAGAGACGAGAGGTTTAGCGGCGAAACTAAATATCCATTTTCAAAAATGTTGAGTTTTGCATGGGATGGTATCACTTCTTTTTCCGCTACACCTCTCAAATTCGCTTCATGGCTTGGCGGTGTCTGCATCATACTCAGCATCCTTTATACACTTCAGGTTATTGTTTGTAAAATATTTTTCCCTCAGGTCTTAGTTGAGGGATGGAGTTCCATCATTATTATCGTGTTATTATTAGGCGGAACTCAACTTTTTATACTAGGCCTAATAGGTGAATACATAGGACGCATTTCAGAAGAAGTAAAAAAGCGTCCGCTTTATATTGTAGATAAGTTTTACGACTAAATTATTCTTTAATTTTTGATTTATAAAACAATGTTTCCGCATAAGGATCATCTGCAGATATAATTCCAGTGCATACAGCTATACCTTTAGGTTTGTATGACATAACTTGGTCTATACTAGCTCGATTAACTGCACCAATAGAAACATAAGGCAAGGCTATATTTTCATTAATTTCACTTATATAATTCAACCCAACAGCTCCACGGTGTTTTTTTGTATCTGTAGGGAATAGCGGACCTACACCAATATAAGTATGCCCTTCTTCTTCAGCTTTTTTAGCAACAGCTAGAGCGCTCGTCGATCGCCCAATCCATTGCCATGGTTTTAATAATTTTTTAGCATCCAATATATTTAAATCTCCCTGACCCAAATGTACGCCTGTAGCATCAATTAGTTGAGCAATATGAATTTTATCATTTATGATTAATGAAATATTTGAATCAATCAACTCTTCTTTCACCATTCTTGCCCAGTCTATAAACTCACTGTCTTCCATGTTTTTTTCACGCAATTGAATTACATCAGCACCTGCATCACGAATCATTTTAACAACATCAAGAGAATCTTTTTTACATAGAGATTGAGTGACTAAAGCATAAAGACAATTAAGAGGAAAAGGTTTATGCAACACGATCATCTGCTCTAGATCGTACAGTTGGTATCGAAGTTTTTCGATTTTTTTTGCACTATCAATCGATATAGCTTTTAATGTTTCTTCAATAACTCTACACGACTGCTGGGCACGTTTAAAATTAGCTTTAAACAAATCGGATTCATCACTGCGATCATATTCATTTATTCCTTCCACTTGTCTTCCATGATCGTTTTGAGCAAAACGGTTTGAAAGCAAGTTTAAATCACAATCATTTACAATTGAAACAACAGCATGCCGTAGCCCTTTAATTTTTTCAAAAACCAAATCAGAAGATGAGTTAAACCGAATATGATCCTCAATAACGCGCAACCCTTCGGTTAAGCGATTCATATTTGCATCTAAAATTCGCTCGACTTCAAAGGCCATAATGTATTCTACTTATTGTAATATTTAATTAATTCGATGAATAGATTTTGATTTTAAGGCGAACGTGTCTAGTTTAACTGA
>Ga0222717_10001445_pt1 | contig 19420 bp, 15 predicted proteins | sample C33_18DmetaG_FD_165053 | JGI IMG/M metagenome (GOLD analysis project Ga0222717, IMG submission 165053) | Estuarine water microbial communities from San Francisco Bay, California, United States - C33_18D | ecosystem: Environmental > Aquatic > Marine > Unclassified | place: USA: California...
GAAACGCGGCGATATTATATTCACAAGCTCAGTTGCCGCCGTGACACCGGTTGTCTGGGAGCCAATCTACAGTGCCTCGAAATATGCAGTGCAAGCTTTCTTGCACGCGACCAGACGCCAGGTGATCAAACACAATATTCGCATGGGGGCGATCTTGCCCGGCCCGGTGATAACGCCGCTGCTTGATGACTGGCCGAAAGCGAAAATGGATAAAGCGCTGGCCGCAAACGCGCTGATGGAGTCCAAAGAGGTCGCCGATGCAGTGATGTTTATGGTGACCCGCCCGCCAGGGGTTGTGGTGCGCGACCTGACGATCTTGCCGCATGGATGCGACATCTGAACCACCAGAAACGTTCTACGCCAAAGAACACTTTAAGACAGAGTTGGAATATAAATGCCGAAAAACGAAAATTTACTGAACCGCTTCAAGCTAGATGGCAAAGTTGCTCTTATCACTGGTGGTACTCGTGGTATCGGCCTGGCCACTGCCAGAGCACTCGGAGATGCTGGGGCACGGCTTTTTATTAGCTCGCGCAACGATAGCGAAGAGGCGGAAAAGACGCTTGACGCATTGGGATACGATGCCACATTTATTGCCGCCGACCTAACCGACCCTCAAGCACCGGCTGCAATCATTGCTGATGTTCTGGAACAATCGGGCCGGTTAGACATTCTCATCAATAATGCCGGCGTCGCCTTGGGCGGTGATTCAGTAGAATTCTCTGACGAAGATTGGCAGCGCGTGATGTCGCTGAATGTTGATGCGGTCTTTCGTTGCTGTCGCGCAGCTATTCCAGCAATGAGGGCGCAGGGCGGTGGGGCAATTGTCAATGTCGGGTCCATGTCCGGCATTGCCTCCAACATTCCGCAAAATCAAGTGGCCTATAACAGCTCCAAGGCGGCGGTTCACATGATGACTAAAAGTCTCGCCAGCGAACTTGCTCTGGACAATATCCGCGTTAATGCTCTCGCGCCCGGCTACATTCAGACTGACATGTCTCAAGGCGGCATCGACAACCCCGAGTGGTTCCCGATCTGGAGAGACATGACACCGATGCAGCGTGTCGGCCAACCAGAAGAGGTGGCGATGGCCGCGCTCTTCCTCGCCTCTCCTGCGTCAAGCTACGTAACGGGCGACATTCTGGTGATCGACGGCGGATACACCACGCGATAACACCCTCAAGGGACGAATTTGAAGACAAATGACCAACACACAACGACTTGCGGGAAAGACCGCACTCATTACCGGCTCGGCGCGTGGCATTGGCCGTGGCTTCGCTGAGCGCTTTGTTCGGGAAGGCGCCCGCGTCGCCATAACCGATATTGATCTTGATGCTGCACAGAAAACAGCGTCTGAAATCGGTGACGCAGCAATCGCGCTGCACATTGATGTGACCGATCAGAGTAGCATCGACACTTGCGTAGCCGGTGCTGCGGACGCCTTTGGCGGTATCGATATTCTCATCAACAACGCCGCGCTTTTCGATGCGGCCCCAATCGCTGACATCACGCGCATCAGTTTTGACCGGCTCTACGCTGTGAATGTTGCGGGTACGATGTTTACGATGCAGGCGGTCGCCCGCCACATGATTACGCGCGGTAAAGGTGGGAAAATTATCAATATGGCTTCACAGGCCGGTCGGCGCGGCGAGTCACTTGTGGCGGTTTACTGCTCGACCAAAGCTGCCGTGATTTCACTGACCCAATCCGCAGGTCTGAACCTCATCGGGCATGGTATAAATGTGAACGCAATTGCCCCCGGCGTCGTTGACGGCGAACACTGGACCCATGTTGATGCAATGTTCGCCAAGTTGGAGAATAAGAAGCCTGGACAGAAGAAAGCTGAGGTCGCAGCAAGCGTGCCTTATGGCCGTTTCGCGACACCAGATGACCTGACCGGGATGGCCGTGTTCCTCGCTTCAGATGATGCCAATTACATCGTCTCGCAGTGCTACAACGTGGACGGTGGCCAATGGATGAGCTGACGTGCCCACGCGTGCGACCTGCACTTTTTAGGTGTACCTGCCAGAGGCTAACCGCATGAAGAAAGTCGTGGTTATTGGCGAAGTTTTGGTTGAAATCATGGCCGACAGCATCGGCGATGGTTTTCTTGAAGCAATTGGACTTACCGGCCCTTTCCCGTCAGGTGCACCCGCAATTTTCATCGATCAGGTCGCACGGCTCGGTCAGCCTTGCGCCATTGTCTCGGCAGTTGGAGATGATGACTTTGGAATAATCAATCTCAACCGGCTTTCTATGGATGGCGTGGACATATCGGGGGTCGTAATTGACCCGGATCGCCCCACAGGCAGCGCCTTTGTGCGGTATCATGCGGATGGGTCCCGCGATTTTGTTTACAACATAAAACACAGTGCTTGCGGGACGATCCCAAGAACGCCCGAAGTGACACAAGTTCTCGATGCCGCAGATCACCTCCACGTCATGGGGTCTTCGCTATCCAGCCCCGAATTTGTGGCGCTGAACCTTGAGGCCGCCCGCAGAGTCAAAACCAATGGCGGGACAATTTCCTTCGATCCAAACTTGAGAAAGGAAATTCTGAGCGCGCCCGGACTACGGGACGCCATGGCCGATGTCCTGTCCCTCACGGATGTGTTCCTTCCAAGCGGAGAAGAACTAACGCTCCTCACCGACTCGACCAATCCAGCTATTGCGGCGAAAGAGCTTCTGGCGCTTGGGATTCAAAATGTTGTTCACAAAATGGGGTCGGGCGGTGTCCGCATTTACGACGCGAGCGGCGACCGTTTCGTCCCCGCCTATTCGGTTACTGAAATCGACCCCACCGGCGCAGGTGATTGTTTTGGCGGTGCGTTCATTGCGCTTTGGCTTCAAGGGTTGGACATCGACAAAGCCGTTTCCCTTGCCTCAGCTGCCGGTGCGTGTGCCGTTCAGCATCGTGGTCCTATGGAAGGTGCATCGAGCCTCGAAACGCTTGTTCGTTTCGTCAAAGAACACGAAGACCAACGAAACATCGCTGGGGGTTGAGCGCATGAATGTCCACGGGAGCTGTCAGACGAATGAGAACTCGCATCAGATTGCTGGCGCAACCTGAATCTATGCGCTAAATAGTTGTCGCCACTCAGTAAGAGCGGCGGTTCGATTGAGCTTGAAATTGTCTTGTGAGTAGACGTGGCGCTCGTGGAGCCCCTCAAAGCCAACTCAACCCCACGACCAACCCTCGTAGCGCCTTAAGCGAACCACAGCGGCCTCAGCAGGCAAACAGCTGCGTAACCACGTGCAAAACCGCACATGTTTGCAACGACGCGCAGGCGTGCGAGCGCGTGGCGGAAATCGACTCGCCAATCAAGTGTTGAACAGGGTAATTCTACGTGTTCCCACGCCACTTTGTCTCGCTGAGATTTACTCATTATTTAAGGTATTTGGCTATGTATTTGAAAAGATGGTGCCCCCACACGGACATTGGTTCCTTAGTACGGCATCAGTCAACACACCGACACAAGCGATAACAACAGCTTAACTACAGCCACCTGTGTCTGTCTAGGGCACCTTTGGTGGCCTCTGTGGTGGCCTGAGACAAATAGGGTCCCATGGATAACAAATAAGGCCCCAGGGCCTTTGGTTATCCTTGGTTTCAACAAAAGGGGACTAAAGGGGCTGTTGGTATTCTTATTGTTGACCATTCGTTAACGATTGCGTCTGTGCGCATGTTGCGCATGAGTTTTCTATAGACTTCTTTGGTAAACCTAAGCTGTCTTAGGGTTACTGAAAGTACAGGCGCAACGGACGCACAGGTGCATTTCTTGGGATTTGGTGACGAGAAGCTAATAGTTAAACTTTACGTTGAACATGAAGCATCACAGCCAAGCGGATGATCTCTGGGCTCATTTTAAAGTACCTGAATGGGGAGTGTTTTGTCATTTGCGGATTCTACAAATACACCCTGCCCGCTTCAACCGAGTTTAATCTGACAGTACCGCTGATGCTATTGAGCGAAGCCAAAACCCGCAACAGGTCAATCGTAGGCCGCGTCCACAATAAACTCGACCCTCAGTTCTGCACGGGCTAGCTTGGCTTCGCCGCAGGCACGGGCTGGAGCGTGACCATCAGGAACCCAGGCATTCCAGACTTCGTTAAGACCAGCAAAATCTGACATATCTGCCAGCCAGATCGTGACACGCAACATCTGTTCACGACTTGAGCCTGCCTGCTCCAACAAAGCATCGATTTTTCCCAGGCAGATTTTAACCTGCTCTTGGATCGTTTCTCCCTCACCTACTTGGCCAGAGAGGTAGGCAACCCCGTTATGCTTTACAATTTTTGAAGACCGGACACCGGCCTCAATACGTTCAATCATCTTAAGTCCTTTTTATGGCGCCATCCCTTTCGGGCTTGTCGTCGAGTATTTTATAATGAGCCGAACTCATAGACACCATCTTCCAACCAAAGTCGTTTCCTACTTCCGCTCAAATAGTGTCTCACTGTGTCAAGTATCTATGGTGGATATTTGCTAACCACCCCCTGGGGCAGATTCAACCTCACATGTTAAAGTCAGATGCATTCACCACCGTCGATCACCAACGCATGGCCCGTCATAAATGTGGACATGTCTGAGGCAAGAAACAGGATTGCGTCAGCCACTTCGTCAGTTGTACCCCAGCGACCCATTGGGATTGTCTGCGATATGTAGTTTTCAAGTTTATCTCGCCCTCCCATTTGCTTTTCAAAACCGGCATTGAATGGGGTGTCGATGAAGCCTGGACAAAGTGTGTTAAACCTTATGTTGTGCTTCGCATAATCGGCCGCCATTTGCCGCGTCATCGCCACGACCGCGTGCTTCGTCGTGGCATAAGCAATCATTTCAGAGTCATATTGCACGCCAGAATTGGATGCCGTGATGATAACGCTGCCGCCTCCCAACGCCCGCATATGCCCCACGGCAGCACGTGCCGCAATAAAATGCGAGCGTACGTTCAGACGCCATGATAGATCCATGCCCTCCAGCGGAACCTGCTCAAGATTGCCCTCAATTTGGTATCCTGCGTGTGAGTGTAGAATATCCAACCGACCATGTGTCATGACGGCTTTGTCGATTGCGGCCTTCACAGCACTGTCATCTGTCACATCCAAAGCGGCGGAATAAGCGTTCGCACCTTCTGCTGTTATCGAAGTGGCGACTTGCGTCGCTTTCTCATCGTCAAGATCAGTTACTATCAAAGTTGCGCCTTGCTGTGCCATTGCGATCGCACCTGCGCGCCCGATCCCGGAACCAGCTCCGGTGACCAGAGCGACCTTGTCTTTCAGTAGGGGAAAATTGCGCCGATCCACCAGCGATTGACCCGGTGTCAATTACTTTTTCCTTCGCGTTGTGTGTTCGCATGCATACGCTTCTTGGCTTCCCGCGCGCGTTCGGTCCCCTCAGGGCTGCCGTCGTGAAAGCTGCCGAACCAGTTGTCCCAAGGCATCTCTGCGTTGCCGTAGTTACACTCGAAATACCTGTGATGTAGTTGGTGGTGGAACGACCCGACCTTTATGTGCGCTTTGTCTCCCAGCACCAGGTTTTCAAATCCGGCATGAGTGGTAGCGGTCGCCAGCACCTGCCAGTAGCCCAAAAAGATGAAATGGATCGGATGGGCGGGAACGACAAAAAAAATCAAAAGCAAACTCATGTAGCCAATATGCTCGATCGGATGCATAGAAAAGCCAGACCACGGCGCGACTGAGACACTGCGGTGGTGTACCGAATGCACGCGCTTGTAGATCCACGGAATGTGTAAAGCACGGTGCAGCCAGTAAAAATGGAATGATTGAATGAGGGGAAACAACAGAAATAACGCGAAGAACCAGATCGGATTGCTTTGCACGGTGATCATCGGTGCATAGCCATTGGCATAGCCCATCCAGACAATGGCATCGTAAAAAGTCCAAATCGTGACACCGGACAACAACGCATATGTCACGTTGTCCCAGTATTGATCATTCCACAGAAAAATGCGCGCATTCTTTGCGAGCCCGCGTCGATCATACTTGAAATCGTCACCCTGTCTTTTCCACCCATAGAGCCACAGATGCAAACCTTGGGCAAAAATAATCAGCATGATCAGGTTGCGCGTCCAAAGCTGTAGCACCCATCCCCAACTCAGCGTCTGCATGTGCTCTAGCGGAGGTGCCAGCCAAGCCCAGGTGGCCCAAGCCATCAACGCGTAGACCGTAAATTCGGTGACAGGCAACCAGCGGTCGGCGAACCACTTAACCGTCGCAACTGGCTTTGGCGGCCATGCAAAAAGCGGATTTATAGCAACGGGCAGGTCTGGATGCCAATTCCATGCCTTGCTCGTGCCGGATTTCAAATGCTCATCAGTGCCTGACATCGCAAAACCTCGTAAATTGTGGACTTGAAGCTTTTTTACGTGTTTCAGGCGAAAATAAAACGCTGGTATTTGTCTTCAAAGCTAATAACCTAATGGAATGAGCCAATATCGCAAAGACCTGCCACCGCTTGATAACCTTCTGTTTTTCCATGCGGCCGCAAACAACCCAAGTCTGAGCAGCGCCGCCCAGGAGCTGTTTGTCACCCAAGCGGCCGTTAGCAAACGCATTCAGCGTTTTGAAGATTGGCTTGGAACACCACTCTTTTCACGCGACAATAATTCCTTGCAGATTACCGAAACAGGTAAGGTGTTAGCGGCGGATGTTGAGATTGCGCTGGATTTCCTGAAACTTGCAATTGCCAAGGTCCAAACACCAGGAGAGCCTGTGGTTCGTATCGCCGCAAATGAAACCAGCTCGATGTTCTGGCTACACACGCAACTCCGGGAATTCTCGCTGAGCGACAGCTCGTGCAATGTGAATGTTGTGACGACCGAAAACACAGCTGAATTGTTGTCGGACCAGAATGATCTTGCCGTTTTGTTTTGCGATGGAGATGTTCCTGGCTGGGAAACCACCAAACTATTGGGTGGCGAACTGATGCCCGCAGCTTCGCCAGAGATTGCCCAAAAGGCAGAGGCTCTGGCGATGTTTGACAGCGGAATACCCGCTCAGAACGCGCCTGCTCTTTTGGAATTTCCCATCCTCACGCCAGATTGGATCAATTGGCAACGCTGGCTAGAGCAAAAGAAATTTGCCGAAGTTTCATCATGGCATAGGGTCGACTGCCACAGCTACATGCATTCGGTCGGCAAGGCAATCAAGGGTGAAGGCATCCTCCTTGCCTATTCGGATCTGCTCGACCGCGAGTTTCGGACCGGCAAGCTGGTTAGGATTGGAAATGCCGGGCTTACACCAAGAAAGTCATACTTTTTGTGTTACAGGGCAAACGCGCAACTCTCGCCGTCCGCTAGGCAACTTTGGAATTTTCTGACCAACGTCGCGGGTATAAGAAGTAGCGGGACTTCGTTTCCCGGCACCGAATAGCAGTTGCGTCCGCAACTAACTATTTCATGGACTGTTTATGCAGCAAATTAAAACTATGACAGACGATTTGAATAAGCGGTCAAAGTGAGGCCGGCAAAAAGGTGTTCTTAATCATGCGCTTCAGCGTTGCAATTAGCCGTTTTGAATGAAACGGGGCACCATATAGTGCCCCGTTTCACAGCCAGCCTCATAAGGGAGATCTAAAAGGCCTGCAACAAAGTCAGATTTATCCGTTCATCCACCAACGTTTGATGAAATGCCCGCCGTCCATTTCCCATCCACCGCCGATTTTGATTGAGTTAAAAATTTGTGCTCAATCGTGACTTCATGAACTTAGGCTTTCCAACCCAATTGGTCAGGATAAATCTCATAGCTAGGATGCATTTCTGCGCCCACAACACCGTCTTTGTGGTGACGGTTGAGACCTAGCCAAAATGGCTGAATGATCACGCCTTCGTCCTGCATGATCTTTTCGATTTTGGCCATAACTTCGCGACGTTTGTCAGTGTCAACAATCGACAGAGCCGACTCTAGCAGGCTGTCAAATTCAGCATTGTTAAAGCCAGTTTCGTTCCAAGCTTCACCTGAACGATAAGCCAGTGCCAGCACCTGAACGCCAAGTGGACGTTGGCTCCAGTTTGTAGAGCTAAACGGATATTTCGACCAATCGTTCCAGAACGTGGAACCTGGCATAATGGTCCGTTTCACCTTGATGCCAGCGTCGCGCAATTGCGCGGCAACAGAGTCAGTGGTGTCCTTGCGCCAGCCACCATCGATTGAGATCAAATCATGCTCAAAGTCAGCCAAACCAGCTTCTTCCATTAGCGCTTTTGCTGCGGCACCATCCACAACCTGCTTAGGCAGGGCTGCGTATTCAGGGTGCAACGGCGCAACGTGGTGGTTTTCAGCAACGCTGCCGTTACCGGAATAGCCAAGCTCGAGGCAAACAGCGTTATCGACGGCCATTGCCAATGCACGACGAACACGTACGTCAGCATAAGGTATTTTGCCGTCAACTTCGGCTGTTTGTTGACAACGAATAACAATTGTTTGCGCTGTGTTCACCGAAGATTTGGTCCAACCTGACAGGTCATCAAAGATGTCGATAAAATCGCCGGTAATCTCGTACGTCATATCGAAGTCATCAGCATCCGCACCCGCAACAATCGCAGATGGTTCAGTGCCAAGGTCGACAAATTCGATCCGGTCAAGGTAGTTGCCTTCAGACCAAGAAGTGTGGTTCGGATTTTTGACCAGAACTCCACGAACGCCAACTTCCAAAGATTCCGGCAAATATGCTCCGGTGCCAATGGGGTTGGAAAGCATTGTATCACCTGTGTGTGATGCGTGTGTGATCGCAGCTGGATAGTCGCCCATGCCAACAATGATTGTGATGTCAGGACGAGGCAGCATCAATTTTACAGTGTGGCTATCCACAACCGTTATAACACCTTCACCGGCCTTCCCAGAATCGGCATCAATCAAAGTTGCCATTCGAGCGGCCATTGAATTACCTTCAACGCTTTTGTCTGCCCAACCTGCGATGTTGCGTGCAACATCTTCGGCTGTGAAGTCGTCACCATTGTTCCACTTGACGCCTTTGCGGACGCTCAATGTGTATTCGGTGCCGTCGTCGTTTACTTCCCAACTCTCAAGCAGACGGCCTTCAATGGAACCGTCGGCGTTGATGCGTACAAGATATTCCAGCCAACCACGTGTAAAGTTCGCGATTTGTGCCCAGTCGTAAGTACGTGGGTCTTTAAGCGCGCGTACTTCTTGCTGAATTCGCAATTTTCCGCCAGCTTTTACATGCGCAGCAGCGTGCGCAGGGGCCTTAACACCGATCAATGCGTAAGCAGCTGCGGTCGTTGCGCCCAGAGCTGTTGCGCGTGTAAGGAATTCACGACGACTAAGATCGCCTGTTTTGCATTCCTCTGCGTACATCTTAACGGCTGAATGCTGCTTGTTTCCGCTAATTGTGTCTTTAGACATGTGATATTCTCCTTGTTTTTAGGTACAGATTGCTAGTTTTCCGTTTTCCCAGTTTTTTTCCATTTTTCCCAAAGCCAAATGACGTCACCGCCTGACAATAATTTGCGATTCTTATTGAGGTTTGATTGCCTCACACTTAGAAGTGTATGTTTTTTGACTATATTATTGATGGCTGACACCCATTCGATCATCGCCAGTTGCACGAAGCGTTCTGTACTGGCATCCTCAAGCAGCTCCTGCAGTTATAAAATGTTGGTATTTGTCTCAAAAACGCATAACCTCAGGGAATGACAGCATATCGCAAATCCATTCCGCCACTTGACCTACTTTCCGGCAGTATCTTCGCTTTCTAGTCAGTCGATCCCTCAACAGAGGAGCTCCTTCCGCCTATATTTTTTGTCCTCATATTTCCGCCATTACCCAAAATTTGCTTCATAGACCCGCAGCCAGTTGCCCGCTGTTAGAAGATGGATTTCTTCCTGCGAAAACCCCCTGCGCTCTAGCGCGGCAGGCAACAGGCCCATCTTGGAAATGTCGGGCAGCCACTTTGGCGGGGGCGGCATCAGGGCCCTGTCCTTCGCGCCCGCACCATATTGGTCGCTTCGTGTCCAACGACCCTGGCGCATCCAATCCAGCTCCGGTGTGCCAACATAGTGGCCCGCATCGGTGCCAACACCGACGTGCTCCAAACCCATTATGTCAACGGTGCGCGCCATCATTTCGGCCCATCCGTCTACATTGTCACAAGCCTCTTTAGGTGTGATGTTCGGATAAATGGCTAAGCCCATGATGCCGCCGCTTTCAGCCAGCGCCTTGAGCACGGTGTCGGATTTATTACGTAAATGCGGCATGAGACTGCCAGCATTGGCATGTGTCACCGCGATTGGTTTGGAGGATGCTTCGATCGCATCAAGCGTGGTCTTTTCGCCGACGTGGGAACAGTCGACCATCATACCGTATTTGTTCATCTCACCGATGATTTCCCGGCCGAACCGGGTTAAGCCGGAATCATGTGGCTCATAGCAACTGCCGCCGATATCGTTCTGAATATTGTAGGTCAGCTGCGCCACACGAACGCCCAGTTGGGCGAAGAGTTCAGGGTATCTGATACGGCCCTCGAACATACCGGAGTTCTGAAATCCCAGGAGAACCCCAACCTTACCTGTTTTGTCAGCGGTGTGAATATCGGCCACATTGCGGCAGATCATCATGATGTCGCTGTTGGCGCGCTCCTTGTCTAGCCAGTCAGCAATGGCATCAAGGCTGTTGATCGCTCCGCCCCAGAACTCGACAGTGTTCGTCACGCAGGTGAATTCGCCAGCACGCAAGCTTTCGAAAATCTCGCGTCGAAAATCGCCGCATTGGAGTCCATCAATTAGCATTCGTCTTTTCCTTTTTTCATTACCGGTTCCACAATAAATTCTTCAGTCAGCAGCGAAGTATCCATATCTTGATCCTCTTCGCCATTTTCTGCCCCAACGAGGGTGCCGTCCTCGGCAAGAATGACAGGGCCAGTGTGCAGTCGGGACAGTTTTGTGTCGGGAGCCTGGGCCGCGTTTGACGCATGAAACAGCTCGAACCATAATTCATGATCCGTCGGAATCCCATGGTGACATATTCGCAAAAGCTCGTTTTCCCTGAGCACGTTTGGTTCAACCACGCAGGCAACCGCGGTGCCGCTCTGCGAGATTTCCATATGGGCATCCAGATCATACTTCTGGATGACCGGGCCAACCACGGCGAGTTCTTCTGCAGCCACAAGGTTCACGACCTTGACGCAACCCTTGCCGTGACGCCGATCCATTTCCGTCAGGAGGTCACTCACCTCCTCGGCGACCGCCCAGGCATGCTTACCATGTGCATCGAGGCAAAGATCCGTCTCATCGCCGGAGATTGTACTGTGTCTTTCGATGCCAAACTTGAGCACATCTATGCTGTCGAGAAGGCGTTCAAAACCAGACAGGCCCAGCGAAGCGGAGTAAAGCCCGGCATCTGTGAGCGCCGGGCGGCGTCCCGCTGGGAAACCCTTCCATTGCAGCAGCCTGTCAATTACAATGCGGGCTTCCCGCAGGGAAACGATGCAATCAGGACCATTTACCGCTGTCATGACGTTGCACTGCCTGGGCGGGCCGGATTTGCCCAGTCCATATCCGCCGATCCACTGGCAATTTCTTCGGGTAGCGGAGCGCCCTGGAAAAGGACGCCACAGATGCCGCGATCCATCGCATCCACAGTTTTATCGAGACCATGCAGCCCCGAATTCAGCAGTTTTGTGATATGCGCAGGAATGAAATCGCGGTGCATAATGTCGGCGTGCGGCGTGTGATAGGGCAGCCCGCTCAGCGATTGTATCCGCGTTACGATCTGACGCAGGTCGGGATTGTCGATCAGGAACCGGGAAACACTCTGCCTGCGCGGTGCCGCAACCAGAGCGGCGTCAAGCTCAACGACCAGGCGTGGCACGTCCAGAACCAGCTCGTGTTTTTCATCGATGTCGGTGCGTGGGCCCCTGCGTGGCTCTTCGGCATTACGTGATTTGTACCAGATGAAATACCGGGCTTCTGGAGCATCAAGATCCAACTCGAACGCCCAGGCATATTCGGTCCTCAGTAGGTCTTGTAATTCGTTAGTCGACATTTCAGGTGCGCCAACGACTTCTTCGTTGACGATCAATGCTCTGACCTGCTGGTCGGCATAGGTCGGCACAAGGTCGATCATTATGGACAATAGCGTTTCGGCTGTATGCGGGTGATATCCATCCTCAACCGAGGCACAGAACGCACTGAAAGGCGTGGAAACTTCAAGCGTGCCGGCTTTCAACTGGTTACGTAAACTGCACAGGTCTGCGTGTACGTGTGACAATTCTGCGGCCAATTTGGCACCGCTAGGATAGCGGGTGTAGTGCGTTGTATCCTCTTTGCGGTAAGTGATCGCCCGTTCAGTGAGTGTGATAAGGCGGTCCAGCGGCTCGGGATCCGCATTCAGATCGAGCATCTTCGCGCGTGCGATACATTTTTCACGCACTAGTATCCAGCGGTTGATCAGCTTTGGCCAGTTGTTGGTGAAGTGCATCAACCCCATGGCCGAAGCATTTCCCACTCCCAGATAGCGGGCCATGGCCGGGTTCAGCTCTACAGCCGTATTGCCGCCTGCCTTTCGGGCTAGATGGTTCATCAGGTCGATGGAAAAAACGCGCATCATGTATGCGGAAAGCATTTCTGCGGCCATTGACCCGCGGAGCGGATGGTCAGATTCGAGAGCGCGGAATGTTCTGGTGCCAAACATCCCGTTTCCATTCACGCCTGTGTTGCGCATCGCATACCCGGCGTTCCACAACTTTTCTTCATCGGGTTGACTGCCTTTCGCCAGTGCCGCGACACTATCGTCGAAGAAGCGTGCACTTCGATTGGCGCGGAACCAAGTCAGTGTGCCGGGCGTGGCGCGGCCATGGTAAAGCTTGGGAGCTTCTTGCCGCAGGGTTTCCAAATCCGCGTCTGAGATACGCCCTTCTACCAGCGCGGCCATCATATCCCATGCGGTGCCGATGATGCGGAGCGTGCGCCCCTTTTGGGTCGGTTTGAAGGAAAGAACTGGAATTGAGAAGACCCAGTTTCCTGGCGCCTCAATTAGGTAGAGAGCCTCTCCCACGCCCTCCACATTGATGTCGAACTTTACCTTTTTGAATGACCAGCGCTCCTCGATCAATTGCTGCATGAACGCGCGTGTCGCACTGATGCGTGACGGTTGCAGCGCCGCAAGGCGCTCGGGATGCATCATTAGGGCTGCTGGGCGGAGCGCACAAGACTCCAGCGTCTCGGGCGCGCTTTGGATTGATCTAACTTGTCTTACTGTCATCACAGCTCCAAAAATGTTGATGTATTCATATGAAATACTAGGTATACTAATTAAATACTACGTGCGATATTGAGGAAATCAAGCAAAATTTTAGGCGAGATGCCTTGCGCCTCCGCAAAAATTCACCAATCGTTCCACAATTCAGCCTTGGGAGAACAACCATGACAAAATCTGGCTCCGAGACAATGCCCAGAGGTGTGCGCAGCCTCTCGACGGCAGCGAAGGTCCTAAAGATGCTTGACTTTATCGCCTCCAAGCCAACTCCGATGCGCCTCAGCGAGGTTTGTTCGGAACTGAAAATGGCGCGCGCTACCGCATATCAACAGCTTAAGACACTCACTGATGCGGATTGGCTGGAATTAAGGGATGACGGTAGTTATCAACTCTCGCCACATGTCATCTCGGTTGCCTCCATGGCGCTGCGACACATGCATGCGAACGAACGTGCACAGAATATTCTTAAAGACCTGGCTGAAGTGACCGGCCAGACAGCATCGATCACGTTCGTTCAGAGCGGTTCGCCCATCATCACCCAGAGTGTTGAAGCAGACCAGCTGATTGTTGCCCGACAATGGGTTGGCACCAGGCTCGATCTGATGAGCTCGGCTTCAGGCAAGGTGCATATCATTTTCGAGGATCTCAGAATCGAAACAGAGCTTTGTGCCGAAGCCCTCGCCAGTATTCCAAAAGAAGAAGTCACTCAGATCCAGTCGGAGCGGATCGCATTTTCGGAACCCGGAACTGGGCTACTGTCCGCCGCAACACCGGTTCTGGGCACCGGCGGTTGCTGCATCGCAGCACTGTCAATTGTGGGCCTGAAGAACCTCAGCGACATGAACAACTCTCGCGCACCGCTCCTTGAAACAGCAGAACGCCTGGCGCCCCTCCTTGGGACCTAAAGCGTTTCAAAATATCTGACCTCTCAGGTTCTTACCGAAACATTTTTTGGCATACCAGGATGTTAGATCGCAACCTGCCGTCTCGGCGAGTTCAGACCACTTTAGGAATGAAAATGCTACTCGGAGTGCCCAAGGGATCAGATCGTTTGGTTCAATAACATTGTCCTCCAGAATTTATACTTGAATTCCCCAAAATGGCAGATAGTATTGATATAGGATATCTTGTATTCTAATAGAATGCTATAATAAAATACTTCCTGGGGCGGTGATGACAGTAAGACATATTGGACCAAGCCGTAGTGCGCTCCGATCTGATGGTGCGTTTCCGGCCGCGCAGCAACCGCCATGCATAAGTGCTTCATGCGCGTTAGCTCCGCAAATGGCCGAGACCCGCCAGTCATTCAAAACAGAACGGCTCAGCATCAAGCCGGGTGGGTCGGGAGAAGTTCTCTCCCAATTTAGGGGTCAATAGAAAAAACGTACGTGGTGCAACGGTGAGCACTGCGCCACCACTTTAGAGGATAGCAGTATGGATAAACTTGACTTCTACATCAACGGAGAGTGGGTAAAACCATCTGAGACCAAAATGTTGGATGTGATTAATCCGGCGACAGAGAGCGTCGTAGCAAAGATTTCATTGGGCTCTTTGGCAGATGTGAATCTGGCGGTCAGTTCAGCAAGAACTGCGTTTGAATCATATTCTCAAACTTCAGTGAGCCAACGCATAGAGCTGCTTACGTCGATCAGAGAGGTTTATGAGCGACGGGTCGATGATGTCGCCGATGCTATTCAAACTGAGATGGGGGCGCCAACAAGCTTGGCAAAAGGTGCGCAATCAATGGTTGGCCTTGCCCATATAAGTGCAGCGACAAGAGCCCTCGGCAAACATGAATTTGAGTACCAACATGATAAATTCATAATTAGGCATGAACCAATCGGAGTATGCGGCCTCATCACCCCATGGAATTGGCCCGTGAACCAAGTGTTTGCGAAACTCGCCCCATGCATTGCAGCAGGGTGTACAGCTATTTTGAAACCGTCCGAGATTGCGCCACTTTCAGCGATGGTCATAGCTGAGATTTTTCACGAGGCTGGTGTGCCAGCCGGCGTCTTCAATTTGGTGAATGGTATGGGCCCCGTCGTCGGTGAAGCCATGTCTTCTCATCCGGGAATTGATATGATGTCCTTTACGGGGTCAACACGCGGTGGGGTTGCAGTGGCCAAAGCTTCTGCTGATGGTGTTAAGCGAGTCAGTCAGGAGTTGGGCGGCAAATCTGCGAACATTATTCTGGACGATAGCCATTTTGAAAAATCAGTTCTTACTGGTGTGGATTTTTGCATGGGGAACACTGGCCAGTCATGCAATGCACCAACACGAATGCTTGTTCCAGCACATCGCAAAGCCGAAGCGTTTTCTATAGCAACGAAGCGTACCGAACAAACCGTTGTTGGCGATCCAAAAGCTGATGGTACGAATATTGGGCCACTTGTGAGTGATGTACAATTCGCAAAAGTTCAGGAGCTCATTGAAAAAGGAATAAGCGAGGGCGCAACTCTCCTGGCTGGTGGAACAGGCAAACCAGCGGACCTTGATACAGGTTATTATGTTAAGCCTACAGTTTTTGGCGATGTGACAAACAACATGACCATAGCAAGAGAGGAAATCTTTGGCCCCGTGCTGTCGATAATTGCCTACGAGGACATCGATGACGCGGTATCCATCGCAAATGATACAGATTACGGACTTGCTGCTTATGTCGCGGGCGAGAACAAGGAAAAATTGACCGCTATTGCCAGAAGGCTTCGCGCTGGCCAGGTCCATATTAACTATGGAACTGGGGGGGCGGATGCTCCGTTCGGTGGTTACAAAAAATCCGGCAATGGACGAGAAAAAGCCGAATGGGGATTGGAAGAATTTCTGGAAGTTAAGGCGATAATGGGCAGTTAGAGCATGCACACCTAAGGCTCTGTAGACAATAATACTCCAAGAGGAACTGATGTTATGAGCACAGTTTACGATGCTAATCGCTGGAAGCGCTTTGATGATTGGGACGGGCGTGCATTACGCCTGGACAAGTTCGCGGTGGAAGATCCAGAAAACGGGTTCTCGGCTTTTGCTGGTGCTGCAGATCCCAAGCCGGGTCTGAAGATCAGTGGCGGCAAGGTCGCATCAATGGACGGTGTGGCCACTGAAGACTTCGACTTGATCGATGCGTTCATTGCCACCTATCATGTCGATCCAGAAATCGCCGAGGAAGCCATGGCGATCCCCTCGGAGCAACTGGCGCGGATGCTGGTGGATATGAATGTGCCGCGCGTCGACCTAACCCGTCTCGCCCGTGGCCTGACCCCAGCCAAGCTGGCCGAGGCGGTGGCGCAACTGAACGCCATGGAGATTGCTTTTGCCTATTCCAAAATGCGCGCCCGCCAAAGCCCTGGCAATCAGGCCCATGTGACCAACGCTAAGGACGATCCCTTACAATTGGCCGCCGATGCAGCGATCGCCGTTGCACTCGGTTTTGATGAGATTGAGACCACCATGCGTGTCGCGCGCAATTCATGGTCGAACGCATTGGCCTGTTGCGTCGGCTCCGCCGTGGGCCGGGCCGGAACGCTATTTCAATGCTCTAGCGAGGAAGCCGAGGAGCTCGAGATCGGCATGGCTGGGTTCACCTCCTATGCCGAGACGGTTTCGGTCTACGGCACCGAAAGTGCATTCATCGATGGGGATGATACGCCCTGGTCCAAGGCCTGGCTTGCGGCGGCCTATGCTTCACGCGGGATCAAGATGCGCTGCACATCGGGCGCCGCCGCCGAATTACTGATGGGATTTCATGAAGCAAAATCGCTGCTTTATCTCGAAGCCCGCTGCCTCTGCCTGCAACGCGGCATGGGATCGCAGGGCACGCAAAACGGCGGTGTCGACGGCGCGCCACTGGCCGCATCCATGCCCGGCGGCGTGCGTGAGATCATGGCCGAGAACCTCATCGCGGTCTGGCTCGATCTAGAATGTGCCTCAGGCAATGATGCGCGCCATTCGGAATCAGATATGCGCGTGGCGGCCAAGGTCCTGCCCTACTTGATTGGCGGCTCCGACCTGATTTGTTCAGGCTTCGGCTCGATCCTTAGGTATGACAACTCCTTCAATCCCTCGTCGTTCAATGGCGAAGAACTTGAGGAATTCCTTGTCCTGCAACGCGACTTCGAAGCCGATGGCGGACTGACTTCGGTTGAGGATGCGCGCGCACTTGATCTGCGCCGAAGGGCAGTTGAGGCGCTATCGCATGTGCTTAAGGACCTAGGTTTAGCTGAGGCTACAGAGATGATGAAACGCTCGGTCGCAGCGGCCTCGGGCTCCAATGACACCAATACTTTTGCGACCCGCGATGTGGGACTGATCAGCGACAAAATCACCGGCAACGGGGTGACCGTGCTGGATATCATCCGCTCGCTGCATCGAGGTGGGTTCGTGGACGAGGCGGAAAACCTGCTCTTTCTGGTCAAGCTGCGGGTGTCGGGCGATTACTTGCAAACCTCTGCCGTGGTGCGGGATGGCCGCGTGATCAGCGCGATCAATGACCCGAACAACTACACTGGCCCCGGCACAGGACATCGCCTGTCTGAGGCGCGCCGCCAGGAGCTCGCCGCCATCCGCGATGTTCTTGACCGTGAAGAGGTTCTGCGTGCCGAGGCGGCAAGTGAAATGGGTGAGGCCAAAGCCATCCGATATCAGAGCATTGGCGTCGCCGATCCCGGTACTGATACAACCGAGATCGTTGTTGGCGTCAGCCCTGGGTTTGGCACCAAAATCTTCCGCACTCTGGCAGGCCATCGGCTCAGCGCTGTGCAGCGCGCGCTGAAAGCCGGAATCGAACGCGGCGGTGGCACCATGCGGCTTGTGCGTTTCTGGCACACGGCGGATACCTCGTTCCTTGGCCTGAGTGCTGCACGGCTGTCGGGCACAGGCATCGGCATCGGCATCCAGTCCAAGGGCACGGCGGTCATTCACCAGAAAGACCGACTGCCACATAACAATCTAGAACTCTTCTCAAACGCGCCCATTACCACACTTGAACACTATGAAATGATGGCGTTCAACGCGACAGTCTATGCCAGGGGCAAGCTGCCCGATCCCATCATCGTCCCTACCCAGGGCGAAGCTCTGGGCGCGCGATTCCATGCCCGCGTGGCGCTGATCTATGCGATCGAAACAGACATGACGGAAGACGGTGCTACGCCCGAGGACCTGACAATAACGTTTCTGGAGGACAGCTGATGGCTGACACACCGCTCACCGCCAGCGATTACCCCATCGCCGAAACCCAGCCTGATGAGGTGATAGGAAATCGCGGCAAGGCTCTATCTTCGCTGACAATGGAGGCCGTGTTAAGCGGCGACATCAGTATGGAAGACTTACGTATCCCACCTCGTGCCTTGAAACAGCAGGCCCAGATTTCCGAATCAGTAGGCCGCTCCACGCTCGCCAGAAACTTTGAGCGCGCAGCAGAGATGGCACAGATTCCACAGGACGAAGTCATGGCTATTTACGAGTTGCTACGCCCCGGCCGGGCCGCTTCAAAAGACAGCCTTCTAGATGTGGCGCAAAAGTTGAGAGACGAACTGAATGCGCCCCTGTTGGCGGATTTTATTGCGGAAGCCTCGCGTTTCTACGAAATGAGAGGTCTTTTCCAAAAGCGTTATTAAGGTGCTAGGAGACGATTTAAAACTCGCATCGGGTTGCTAGCGCAGCCTAATTTTACGCCTCTAATTTCTGGCGCCAAGGTGCTCGCAGACGCATCCATTTCAGCATCGGCAGCGTAACTTCTGACAGCCCCTATTCGGACTGGACTTCTGATTTGCCGTAAGCCTGTGTGTTGGTGTGCCCGAATGCCCTCGGGCTTTGCTCAGTGAGCGAAGTCAAAGGGAGTAAGGATATGGGAATTGATATAGCTGCACTGGACACAGCGGGCCGCGATGAACTTTTGGAGCACTGGCGGACTTTGATTAGAAGGCCGCCACCGAAGCATATCAGCCGCGCCTTGCTGATCCAAATATTGGCCTTCGAGATACAAACCGAGCTGTATGGCGGGTATAGCAAGAGATTAAGCCAGCGCCTCACCCGCGCTAGCCTGCGCGATGTTATGCGCCCCGCCTTTAAGCCCGGTAGCCGCTTTGTGCGCGAGTATCGCGGGAAGACCCATGTTGTTGAGGTGGGAGAGGATGGCTGCTTTGCTTGGAACGCGCAGCGCTTCAAGTCCCTGTCTGGCACTGTCAGACAAAAC
>Ga0222717_10001447_pt1 | contig 19400 bp, 34 predicted proteins | sample C33_18DmetaG_FD_165053 | JGI IMG/M metagenome (GOLD analysis project Ga0222717, IMG submission 165053) | Estuarine water microbial communities from San Francisco Bay, California, United States - C33_18D | ecosystem: Environmental > Aquatic > Marine > Unclassified | place: USA: California...
AGTGACGGCTTACTAACCAGCATTACAGAGTCTGCCAACCTTACTATGTGCTTTGTCATTAAGGCTCCAGCCAATACAATCGTTGGTGGAACTTTAAGGACTTCGGCCAACGCATCTGACGGGATGAGCATATACAAATCCACCAGCAACTTGTATTTCAATGAGCGCGGCGGCACATCACAAATAACCATTGGCGGTATAAGCGTCTCGGATTATTACTTTGTGGCTGTGTCTTTGGATTCTTCCGATAATTACGTAGGCTATCTTGGAGACACCACTGCCTCAACGGTAGTTACAGGAACTGGACCAGGTCGAAACGCAAGCAACAGAGCCTTAGGTATTGGGGACGCATGGTATGGATCAGCCGGTTTTGACAACGCAATGGAAGTTTGCGAAACCATTTTTTTTGACTCGGCCAAAACTGAAGCGGAACTGGACGCCATCTACGCCCGAAGCGTTAGCCGCATGAGCGCGCGGAATATTACGATACAGTAAGAACACTCCAACATCTTAAATATGGACGCGCTTACCACCTTTGAAGTCATGACGTTGGCCGGCTCCATCATTGGGGTCTACGTCAAACTCACGCAAGAGATAGGCAAACTCAAGGGCCGGGTGGTGGCATTGGAGAAGACCGAGACAGAGGTGAAGGCCATGTTGACGGAGCTCCTAGCCTCAGTCCAAGAGATTAAGATTCTCCTAGCCAAGAAGGGCATCGAATGAGATACTTCACCTATGACGAGTTTGATTCGCCGGACGCGCCGGGATCGGGTCACGAGATGCAGCCGCAGTTCTTGGATATGCTCGACGACGCCCGCGAATTGAGCGGCGTCCCCTTCGTCATCAATTCCGGATTTCGAACTTCGGAGCACAACCGCGCCGTCGGGGGAACCCCGGATAGTGCGCACCTTACGGGTTGGGCGGCAGACATCCGCGCCACTTCTTCCAATCGTAGGTGGATGATTATCGAGGCTCTCATTCAATGCGGGTTCACTAGGATTGGCGTGGCCGACTCCTTTGTTCACGTAGACTGTTCCCCATACAAGGCGGAAAATGTCATGTGGTTATATTGAATGGTGATGATGACAGCAATCCTCACACAAGTCGCCGAGAGCGCATGGTACGTCGAGAACTTTTGGCCCTTGGTTATCGCCCTCATGGCGTTCCTCAAGGCCGTCATGAACCTGGTACCGACAGACAGCAAAGCCCCAGACGTGTTCGGCGTCTTGGATAAGATTGTGAGTGCGCTCATCCCTGACCGGCTCAAGAAGTGAAGCTCTTGTCCATCCTTAAAGGGCTGGACATTACCGAAGCCTTCAAGACAAAAGGCGACCTCAGAAGGTGGAGCGCAAAGCGTACCATCGGCGGAGTGTTGGCACTGACGGCGTCGGAAGTAATCCTCGTTCATGGCATCAGTTGGGAGGCGGTGGCGCTGGCTGGAATTGCCATCGTCCCGATCACCGCGTCCATGTTCGAATGATTACCCAACACACCCGCAACCACTACACCGTTACAACCCCGGACATCGTAAACGACGAGCGGCAATACGTGCTCATCTTGTCCGATGTGCACTTCGACTCTACCAAGTGCGACCGGGAGATGTTGACCAAGCACCTGAACCAAGCCCTCGAAAGAAAGGCTAGGGTGTTTTTGAATGGTGACTTCCTCGATTTGATGGGCGGCAAGTACGATCCGCGCAACACCCTTCCCGGTGGGTTGCGTCCAGAGTACCGAGGGCAGGACTATTTCGATATTGTAACCCATGACGCGGTTCGGTTCCTAGAACCATACAAGGACATCCTATCCGTATACGCTCAGGGAAACCACGAGACGAACGTTCGCAAGCGTCAGCACACCGACCTATCAAAAAGGGTTGTGGAGGGATTACAGGCGCTCGGAAGCCCTATCCAGCTCGGAGGGTATTCCGGGTATATTCGGTGGCGCTATATGTACCACACGGAAATGAAGTCGTACATGATGCACTACCATCACGGGTACGGCGGCAACGCCCCCCGAAGTAAGGGCGTCCTCCACGCGGATATCGACGCGGCCAAATTCCCTGACGCCGATGTCATTGTTCGCGGCCACGATCACAACAAGTGGCATCTACCAATCACAACCGAGCGCATCACGCAAAAGATGACCGTCAACAGGAGCACGGTCCACCACTTGCGGTGTGGCAGCTACAAGAAACTTGGCGACGGGTATAGTGGGTGGGAGGTAGAGAAGGGCTTCTCTCAGCCCCGGCTCGGTGGATGGTGGTGGTACTGCGTCAAGAACGGCAAGAGCTGGGAGACCGGAGTTGAGGAAGCCCACTAAAAGAAAAACCCCCGAACGTTTCCGGGGGCTCTCCTTTATCAATGCTTGAAGGCGCCTGTCCGCCCGCTACAATATACCTTATTTCTTGAACGGAGCCAAGAAGGCGTCCATCCGGGATGCGGTTTTTTCTCGTCGCTCGAAGTCGGCCTGCATCACCATCCATTCGTTGGCGTTGCGGTGTTCGAGCTCGTCGCAGATGCTCAAGTACATACTTGTGGTTTCCTTGCCTCGGAGAGAGTTGGGGGTCGAGGCGATTGGCTTAGCCAGCCCGAGGAGTTCGTCGGTGCTAAGGTTGCTCAAGGCTTTTTCTAGGGCGTCCATGTTCAGGCGTTTAAGTTCTCGAAGTAGGTTCATGTGTTCTCCTTGTAGTAGTTGAATTCCCATCGCACCTCCTGCCGGGAGAGTTTGCAGTGGTCCGCTATGGCGTCAAGAAAGCGTGTGTCGCCGCTTCTCATCTGCCTCTTGAATTGGTCGTAGTCAATGCCCAAGGCTTTGCAGCAGTGGTGAACAGAACCGTATTGGCTGACTATCATCTCAAAAAAGTCCATTTCCAGAGGGGCTTAAAATAGTGTAATCCTTTCCATATGGTCCGCCCCTGTGCTCGGTCTCTTCCCGCGCTTCGGGGAACAGATCGCATAGGTGACCGGGTACTTGGTCGATGAGGGAGGGATACAAGATGAAGCTTTCTCCGATTTCGTACTTCGTGTGTTGGCATTCGGTAGCCGATCCGGAGACCGCACCACGGACGCCGCGCTTCCAGTTGTACTTGACCGCTTGCCAATCGACAAACACGTGGAGACCGAGGTGAATCATAGCGCAATGATTTTCTTATGGGCAGCGTCTAGAGCCTCACGCATGGCGCGGAGCTTGATGAGGCGCACGTCGTCGGCGATGTATCCGGTAAAGCTCTCGTCGGTGTTGAGCTCCTGCGTGCGGGCTGTGATGCTCTCGTTGATGTCCATGACCTGGTCGTATACGATGCGGATGGTCTCCATGCAGAACTCGCTACGGCCTCTGTGGTGGCCGGCTTGCTCGGCGCGTTCGAGTGATTCGTTGAATGAGCTCATTGGGCAGACAGGTTTTGGACTTTCTCCTCTAGGCGCTCGGTGTATTCTTGTAGGTCTTTGACCTTGCGCAAGAGGTCGAGGCGCTCGGATACCATACACATCGGGGTGAGGATTTGTATGACCTCGTTGAATTTGTGACTCTGTTGTTCCATGTTCGTTTTGTTTCCACAAATATACACAGAGTTTGTAATTCTGCAAATCCTTCTTATATTTGCGTAAGTCAAAATTGAACACATGACAAGATTTAGAGAATGGTTCACAGCCGTGAACAAGGCCATCGTCGCACAGATGGCCATCCAAAAAAAGACCCAGCGGGATCTTGCCGAGGAGCTCGGTATTCATCCCGCTACCATGAACCGCAAGCTCAAAGACCCCGGCCTGTTTAGTACCGGCGAATTCGGGCAAGTCGTAGAGGCTTTGGACATCAACCTTCAAAACATCGAGAGCTATGGTTCAGGCACAAATTGAGAGCATCCAAGGCAAGGGCGACTGGAAGGGTCAACATGGTGTCATGTACCAATTCGAGGTGTCCTTCAAAGACGGAACGGTCGGAGAGGCCAACAGCAAAACCCAAGAGCCTCCGTACAAGGTCGGGGATGAGGTCTACTATGAGGTGAAGAGCGATAACGAGAGGTGGGGCAAGAAGCTCAAAATCTCAAAGAACCCTCCACCCCCCGGAGGCTTCCAGCAGTTCCAACCCAAGGCCAACCCAAACAAAGACAAGCAAATCATCCGTGGGATGTGCTTCAAGGTTGCGGGTATGGCGTGGGCCAACCAGTACAAGCACAAGTCTTTCGAACTTCCTCACGAGGTGATGGTGAAGGACGTGATCGACCTGGCCAAGAAGTACGAGCAAGCCTTTAACCAATGGATGGAAGAATGAGCGACTGTTGCGGGGCCGCTCCGGTCCTTCAATCCGAAGACGTGGGCATCTGCCCGGAATGCAAAGAACATTGCGAATACATTGCCCATGAGTGAGATGACGTACATGGAAAAAGTCAACCGCGTGATGTTCCTCCGGGAGCACAGACGGAACCTACTGACCGCCTTCTGCCGTGAGGATACCGACGAGAGGGAGAAACAGATGCTGACCCAAGAGCTGAAGAACGTGAAGAACGCTTTGCGTAAGTTGGATCCGGATGGTATGTTCCCGCCATGAAGTATTGGTTCGAAGTTGAGGACGCGCAGCGGTGGGGACTGCCTGCCGCTGCCGTTCTGGCTCACCTGAAGTATTGGATCGAGCGCAACACCTCGGCAGGGGAAGCGCCATGCATGACCCAAGGCATCAAGGAGATGTCCGAGTATATGCCGTTCCTTACTGCGTCGCAAATCAAAAGAGCCTTGAGCAAATTGGAAGAGGGAGAGGCCATCTACCGCACCTCAAACGGGTTCGATAGGAGGGGTACTTTTTGCCTTGGGACGATTCCGGCCAATCGAAGGGACGAAAGTGAACCATCGATGGGACAGAAACAGCCAATCGATGAGCCAAATTTAGCCCGTGTACATATAGAAACAAATACCTCTAAGAGAACAGAGAGTACAGCGTGCGCGTATGAGAGACCGACAGAGGAGGAGGTGGTCGAATACCTGACCGAGATCGGCGGTTCAGACGTGGCCCTTCAGTTGGGTCAAGAGTTCCACACCCACTACGAAACGACGGGGTGGTATGTTAGCGGCAGCCCGATGGCCAAATGGAAACCCAAGGCCCGAAGCTGGTTAAGCCGTCTCAGAAATAAACAAAGCAATGAACGACGAAAAGGATTCAACCCAAACAACTTCACTCCGAGCGGCCTCAAGGACTTTATCGACAACGGATAGTACCGAACTACTCCTGCGCGGAGATAGTCCAAAATTGACCCCTCAAAATGCGTGGTACGGAGGCACAAGCGTTCGGCGCGCGCTCAGACTGGAGCCAGCACGTACCCGGGCGTGGTTTCTTGCGGAGCTCGGTAAGCTCATTAAGTTCGTCGATGCGACTAAAACCATCCAAGACGACGAGGAGATGAAAGAGACGGCGCGGGCGTTGCTCGAAGAACACCCGGCGATGAAGCTGGAGGAGTTCCGCTTAATCTTCGAGGGCATCAAGAGAAACAAGTTCGGCCCCATGTACGGCCGCCTGAAGCTGGGGGAGATAATGGAATGCTGTAGAAAATGGGAAGGGACGCGGGCCGAGAAGATTCTTGAACGTGACCATCGTCCGGAGCACGATCCGCACCGAAGATATTCCGGGAGCGTTGAGCCAAGAAAGGCTATCTTGTTGACCACACAAGACCTCATTGACCTCGGACAATTAAAGCCCAATGATTGAAGGAATTCTCGCCGCCATCGCCGTGTTGAGCTTTGCACAGCTCGGGGTTGAATACTTCCAATAGAACTCGGTTCGGCTTTTTAATCTTGTGATATTTTGCCTGTCATGCCTCGGCCTCGCATCGTGACACGAAAGAAACTCATAGCCCGCCTCGACAAGGTCTTCTCCCAATGGGTCAGGAGCAAAGACGCCGACCATCGTGGGTTGGTGCAGTGCTTTACCTGCGGCGTGTGGAAGCAATGGAAGACTGTCGACGCGGGACACTTTCAAAGCCGCGCTAAGTTCTCGACCCGATGGGACGAGTTGAATGTCAAGCCGCAATGCAAGAGCTGCAACGGATTCCGTAGCGGGGAGCAGTGGAAGTTTGCCCGGCACCTGGACAGGGTACACGGAGAGGGGACCGCGCTGGATGTAGAGCAACTCTCGAACACGACGAAGAAGTGGAGCTCGGAAGAACTTGAGGCGATGATTGACGTATACAACCGAAGACTCCGCAAGCTATGAAGACAGTAACAAGCGTAAGCGGAGGCCAATCATCAGCATACATTGCCGCCAATTACCCGAGCGACTTTCTTGTGTTTGCGCTGGTGTGCATTGAAGACAGGAACTGCACGCCAAAAGACCAAAAGCTAGTTCAAGAAGTTAGCGACAGGATAGGTCGTGAGTTCATTGCAACCGCCGAAGACGACACCATTCTTCACACGATGCTCGACCTTGAGCAATACTTGAGTCAGCGTATAGACTGGGTTGCGGGTGAGACCTTTGATTATGTGACAACGCACAAAGGCGGATGGCTGCCCAATAAGCTGCACAGATATTGCACGGTTGAGATGAAGTTGCGGCCAATGTTCCATTGGTGGAAAGACACCATTGGAGAGCCTGTAAAAATGCAGATCGGGTTTCGTTCAGGAGAAGAACGCAGAGCGGTCAAAATGCAAGAGCGATGCAACGAGGATGGTCTGTTGGAGTTTAAGCACGTCGTTGGCAAGCACTCAAACGGGAACAACAAATGGGCTGAGGCTGCATGGCAGAAGCCGGTCTTCCCGATGGTCAACGACGGCATTCGGCGGGACCAGGTCGTTGAGTTTTGGAGGGGTAGTTTTGTTCGATTTGCACCTCGGAACAACTGCGTCGGGTGCTTTCATAGAAACCCGCTCCTGTTGCGTAAGATGTTTGAGCAACACCCGGAGAAGATGGAATGGTTTGCTAGCCGGGAACGCATCGAGGGGAAGGGGCAATGGATCCACGGGGGTTCGTCTTACGACAAGATCAGCCGGCACCGGCTACAACACCAGTTGGACTTTGACGACTTCTCGGAGTGCGACTCCGGACACTGTGGACTATGACCTTGAACCGCTACCTCTCACGCAATTATGACGACCTCCAACAGGCCGCGCACCGTATAGCGGGAAGAGATGGCGACGACCTACTTCACGAAGTTATCCTTCAGCTGTACCAAACCAAACAGGAAACCATCGACGGACTCCTTGATCGGGGGCAGATGAAGTACTGGGTGTTGCGGGTCATGGTCAACAACTACAACTCCAAGACCTCACGCTACCACTACAAGTGGAGGAAGGACATCGAGCGCCGCCGCAAGTTCTCCAATCACATCGAGGGATGGTGGGACGGGGACGGGGTAGCGGCACACCGGGACCAGCTCTTGAACCATATTGAAGAGCGCCTCGCCGGGCTGCCTTGGTTCGATGCCGAAGTCTTTGCAATATATTTCGAAGAGGGACACACCCTAGACTCATTCAGTGAGGCCACGGGAATCTCTAGACATACACTATACACCACCATCAGACGTGTCAGAAAAGAACTCCAAAGGACTGGGCGACAAGATCGCGAAGCTGACCAAGGCGACGGGGATCGATAAGCTGGTCCACGCCGTGGTCGAAGACTGCGGTTGCGAAGAGCGACAGAAGAAGCTCAACCAACTCTTCCCAGGTCGCCACGTAGCCATGAGCGAAGCCGACGTCCCGAAGTACGAGGAAATCATTCCCTCGATTGAGAGGGGCCGCCTCAGCCGCTTTGAATCCAAAAGGATGTACGACATCTACAATCGAACCTTCAACGCGAACGCGAAGCCGTGCAACTGCACAGGGCAGAACAAGCGTATCGTGAGCAAACTCAAACAAGCCTATGAGCTCCGTTGCAAAATTTAAGACCTACACCTACCCCGACGCGGTATCCAATAACGCCAAGCGCGGGATCGAGTTGAACGAAAAGGGAGGCAATAAGTGCGCCACCCAAACCGGTAAAGTCCGGGCGCAACAGCTGGCCCAAAAAAAGGCAGTGAGCTTTGAGACCGTGAAACGGATGTACTCATATCTTTCTCGTGCCGAGGAGTATTATGACGAGTCAGATTCGTCAGCTTGCGGAACTATTTCGTATCTTTTATGGGGCGGCAAAGCCGGACTACGATGGGCGACGAGCGTAATGAGAGAAGAAGGGAAGCTCTGAATTTGCATAATTGCAATACGAAGGCGTTATTTGATGCATGACACACGGTTCACTCTTTTCAGGTATTGGGGGCTTCGACCTAGCCGCTCAGTGGATGGGATGGGAGAACGCATTTCACGTAGAGCGCGACCCGTTTTGCCGCCAAGTATTGAACCATCACTTCCCCGAATCTCAATCCTTTGACGATGTCAAGACCTTCGACGCAACTCCGTTTCGCGGACGTGTATCCATCATTTCGGGAGGGTTCCCGTGCCAACCCTTTAGCGCAGCAGGAAAACGGGCCGGGACATCCGACGATAGATATCTCTGGCCGGAAATGTTTAGAATCATTAGAGAGGTTCGCCCCACCTACGTCGTGGCGGAGAACGTTCGTGGTCTCCTTAGTTGGAATGAAGGGCTGGTTCTCGACACGGTGTGCGCTGACTTGGAAAGTGAAGGCTACGAAGTCTGCCCGGTCGTACTTCCAGCTGCAAGCGTCAACGCGCCGCACCGCAGAGACAGAGTTTGGATCGTGGCTTCCAACACCAACCGCGAGATGTTGGAACACAGGGACAGAGAAAGAACGCCCGGCAGACCAACCAACTCGTCGAAGCGAACTGAACCACTTGATGGCCCAAGAAGCTGGAAAGGCTTCCCAACTTTCGCCCCTGTTTGTGGAGGAGATGATGGGCTTCCCAAAAGGCTGGACAATATCACCTTTCCAAAGTGGCGCAGAGAAAGCATAAAGGCATATGGTAACGCAATCGTCCCGCAAGTCGCCCTCCAAATCTTCCGAGCAATTGAGCGAAGCCACACGCATCATTGAAGCCAATGGGGTGAAGTACCTCATCACCGAGACCCATGGCAAGACAAGGTCCGGGAAGAAGATCCGCTCTTGTAAGTGGGAAACGTACACCGAAGAACTGAAGCTATTTTGAAAATCCTCACCGCCGCCCAACTCGATGGATACCAAAGGAGAAAGGATAAGACCGTATCCCTTCGGTTTATCACGCAGGAAAAAACGAGCGGAGAGATAGCCGACATCGATAGACTCGTGGACACCTTCGGCATCGTCTACTTCCGAGGACAGGAGAAGATCAACCAAGATGAGGTTGACGAGCTGGACGCGGTGGAACTCGACTTATACGACGAACCCAAGAGCCAAAGCCAACGATTGAGGAATGTCCTGTACAAAGTATGGGCGCAAGAAGAGCGGGGAGAGTTCAAGGAGTTCTATAAGCACGAGACAGAGCGCATCATTCAACACTACAAAAACAAGCTGGATTTATGAATTCATACGACTACGCAAGCAGGGCCGTTTTTTTTGGGTATGTGGGCATCTTGGTATGCCTGCTCATCATGGCAGCCAATGTCTAAAACATACAAGGCCATCTTCACCTGCGAGAGGTACGACGAGAGAGTGGTGTGGTATGTATCCAGCAGGAGGCAAGCCTCAGTCGAATTCACCCACCACAGGAACGGAAACGGACGCAGACGATACGATGATGTCGAATACAAGGAAGAGGTTCACTTGGTTTTCGAAAGCAACTCCGACAGCGCCTACGACGTCACCCCTTTTGGATATGGGGCGTAAACTTTGACAGCAATGGACGTACAAAAAAAAGCAATGGTCCAAGCCCTGGAGAAATCTTTGGGCATCGTCACCAAGGCGTGCAAGGTGGTGGGCATCTCCCGGCAGACCCATTACAACTGGATGGAGGCAGATGCGGACTACAAGACCGCCGTGGAGGAACTGAGCGACGTGGCCCTCGATTTCGCCGAGAGCAAACTTCACAAGCTCATCGACGAGGGCAACCCCGCCGCCACCATTTTCTACCTCAAGACCAAGGGCAAGAACCGGGGGTATGTCGAGCGTCAGGAGATAGCCGTGGCAGAGAAGAAGCCGCTCTCCTGGTTCACCGATGACAACGCCAACGTGAGTTGACCCAGCCCGCTACATACTACCACGTCAAAGGGTGCGCCTCCCGGATACAAATCCACCAAGGGGGGACGCGATCCGGCAAGACGTACTCCATCCTTCAGAGTATTGTGGAGCTCTGCTACCAAAACGAGAACGCCGGGGCCGTCATCACCATCGCCCGGAAGACATTCCCCGCGCTAAGGGCTACGGCCATGAGGGACTTCTTCGAGATACTTGAAAGAGAGGACGCCTACAACCCCGACCTCCACAACAAGAGCGAAGCCAATTACATCCTATTCGGCAACCTCGTCGAGTTCATCAGCGTAGACCAGCCGCAGAAGGTCAGGGGCCGCAAGAGGCAGGTCTTGTTCATCAACGAGGCGAACGAGTTGAACCTGGAGGACTGGAGGCAACTCCTACTCCGGACCACGAATAAGGTCATCATAGACTTCAACCCCTCCGACGAGTACCATTGGATCTACGAGGACGTCATCCCCCGCGACGACGCCTCCTTCTTCCGCACCACGTACAAGGACAACCCCTACCTCGACAAGGCCACCATCGCAGAGATTGAACGCCTCAAGGACGCAGACCCAAACTACTGGAGGATCTACGGCCTCGGTGAGCGCGGAGTGAATCAAGCGGCTGTGTTTACGTGGGAGATTGGAGAGGTGTCAGGGAAGCGGATTGGGACGGGCTTAGACTTCGGATTCACCAACGACCCCACCGCCGTCATTGACGTGTATCAAGACGGCCACACGCTCATCCTACATGAGCGCCTCTATTCGACCGGACTCACGAACCCGGACATCGGGGAGGAGCTGGATAAGATGGACCTGCAAACCATCGTTGCAGACTCTGCCGAGCCGAAGAGTATCGAGGAGCTGCACAGGCTAGGCCACAACGTGAAGCCAGCAAGGAAGGGGCCGGACTCCATTAGGCAAGGGATAGACATTATGAGACGCCACAAGCTCCTTGTGACGGCAGAGAGTACGCACCTACAGAAAGAGCTCCGGGCGTACCGATGGGAGCAGGACAAGAACGGGCGCAACCTGAACCGACCTGTGGACAGAGACAACCACGGGATCGACGCGGTGCGGTACGTGTGTTTGAACTTGCTCACCACAAACCGCAGCGGCAAATATTTCCTATCGTGAAGAAGACCATCCGAATACCCGAAACGCTTTACGATATCACCATCGCCCAATACATGGCGGTGCGTGATGTCCCCGAGTCCAACGAACTGGAGCAAGTGGTGCAGACCATCTGCATCTTGTGCGGCCTAGAGCGGGCCGAAGTTATGGCCATGGAACAGGCAGACATCCAGCACATCGGCGGTGTGATAGGTGGCATCCTCGACAAGTACGACGACGACCACCCACTGGAGCGCACCATCGAACTTGATCAGGCCTACGGCTTCCACCCCAACCTCTCACGCATTACGGTGGCCGAATTCGCAGACATCGAAACCCTGTGCGCGGATTCCCTCGACTCCAACCTTCCGCAGGTTATGGGCATCCTATACCGGCCCATCGTAGAGCAGCACGGGGACTTTTACCGGATTGCAGAGTACGACGGCGAAGACCGCTCGGAGTTCTTCCGGGAAATGAAGATGGGGCACGCACTGGGCGCGGCCGCTTTTTTTTTGCGTACCGCCGGAACATTAGCAATCGCTTTGGCCAGCTATTCCAAGGAGGTGAGGGATCCAAGCTATCCGAGAAATACGGATGGTTCGCCACGTTTGTACACCTCGCAGGGGAGGATATTACTAAACTCCCGCAAGTGGAAAAGACACATTTGGAAACCGCGCTGGCTTGGCTCGCTTATGAGCAAGACCGCGCCCTCCTCGAAAGACAAAAAATAAACACATGAGAACCATCAATCAAATCATCGACGAGCTCGGGACCATCGCCCTCTCTCACCACTTCATCCGCACCTTCAAGGAAGGCGAACTCTCAGAGGTGGACATTCAGAAGCTGGCCGGCGACAAGTATCCCATCTGTCACGCGGACATCAGCGGAGCAAGTATCGAGCGGGGGACCATGACCTACTCTCTCGACGTGATTGTGATGGATATGATTCTACCCGGACAGACGGACGCACAGGAACAATACTCCGACACGCTGCGCACGCTGAACGACATCGTGAGCCAATACGCCCAGGTCTTGAGCGCACAGAGCGACGTCGATCGCGACGTTACTATCGAGCTTCCGATGGACTGCGAACCCTTCACCGCACGCTTCGACAATCTGCTCACGGGTTGGGTGGGTACGGTGCGGCTTGTGACGTCGAACGAGCTGGACCTTTGTGCGGCTGCCTTCGCATGAAGACACACATAACCATCGACGGGCAACGCGTCCCCATGACCGAGTCCATGAAGGAGCTCGGCAAGATTGGCAAGGAGGTAAGACGCCGCGCCCGCATCAGCCTAAAGGCACGGGGCAAGGTGGTCACCGGCAACCTGTACAACTCCATCCGCTACGAGCAGAGCGTGAGCCGCAACGAGAAGTCCCTGAACCTGCGATTCTCCTTCCAAGGGGCAGACTATGCGAAGTTTGTAGACGAGGGCGTAAGGGGCGCTATAAGTAGCACCAAGGCCCCGCGCTCTCCGTTTCGGTTTGGTTCCGGCTCCGGCCCCTCTGGTGGCCTACGTCCGGCGATCGATAAGTGGGTGGTGAAGAAGGGCATCGCGCCCCGTGGGGCTGGAGGTCGCTTCGCCTCTCGGAAGGGTATGGTGTACGCGATCTCGCGCTCGATATATCAAACCGGCATCAAGCCCTCCTATTTCTTCACGAACGCCTACGACCGCACTTTGAAGAAGCACAATGCGAAACTTGAGAAGGCCGTCGGCGACGATATAGCGAACGCAATTACAACCCTCCTAAACGATGGCGGCACAGTTTGAATTCTACCCCAACACCACCGACTTCCAATCGACGGCCGATCCGCTTATCGTGCAAGTCCGGGAAGCCGTGGCCGGGACATACTACAAGTATCGGTTTATCTTAACCCTCAAGCTAGGGACCGACACCATCGCCACGCTAAAGACGCACCCCTTGAGCTCGACGAATATGAGCGCGGTATTTGACGTGGGCCGCATCTGCGACGACTATATCGGGCCGAACGTAGTCAACGCCAACAGCACAAGCGACAACGTCCTGACCTTGGGGCGGACTGGATTCGACCCGGCCGACATCATTGGGGCCAGCTACCAACAGCAACCCGCCCGAGAGTTCACGATGGAGCTCACGCACGAAGCCGCCACCACTCCAACAGGCGAACCCGTACAGGACACCAACACCGTCACCACCACCTTCTTGGCCTTCCGAGACGAGTTCATAAACGAGGGGCAAGCCTACGCACGTGGGGATGGTAGCTTTCAACTCTCCACGCCTACAGACAACTTCATGAGCTCCGCGCCGAACCTCGGCGTCGACGCTGGCTTCGGAGCCACATGGGGCAAAGTCCGAGAGCACCGCATCGGAACCGCTCAAGCCTACGTCCTCGCCTTCGGTGCTGAGGGTATGCAGGCGAGTTACTTTATCGTAAGGGGATACGAGGCAGACGGGACAGTTATAGCCACCGCTACCCTCGACATAGCCGCTGTGGGTGGGGTTCTCTCTCCATCGTCTGACGCGCAGCGGGTGCAATACCTCGGATGTGGCCCGGCCAATTTAGAGGAGCACGCAAGCCAAGCGGGGAACACCAACCTAACCACGCTCATCACCGACTCGGACCTGGCCTATTACGAAATCTATGCGGCCTCCAGTCAGTCCGTGAGCATCACATTCCAAGAGTCTGTAGTTCACCGCTTCACCATCGATGAGGGATGCACCAAGTACGACCGCAAACAACTGCTGTTCTTGAATCGTCACGGGGGATGGGATTGCTTCAACTTCGACCAGCGTAGCTCGGAGCGCCTCACAACCATAGAGCGAAGCACATACAACAGGCCGCGCGGAAATTGGGACAGCGTGACCGGATCGACGGATTGGAACTACACCGGATTTGAGAGGGGCGTAACGACCACCAACGTACAAGCCGAGAAAGAAGTTCGAGTCTCTACCGACTACGTCGATGAGGGGTACAACCAGCATTTGCGGGACATTGCGGTTTCTCGGGCTGTGTTTACCATCGAGGGAACCGACCTTATCCCGGTCACCGTCACCGATTCCGAGTACCTCTTCAAGACGGGAGTGAATGAGCAACTCATTTCCTACTCCTTCACCCTGCGCCTAAGCAACAGACCCCGCCTCAAGTGATTCGCCTACAAGCCCTCCACCAAGACGGAAGCGGGCAAGCCACGCTCGACCTCGAAGGATCTCCGTCCATCTCCCTGAATTTAGCTGTGGCTAAACCCGGGGAGACGATGCAACGCCACGCGCCGTACTCGCAGACTTTCCGCCTGCCGTTCACCGATAGGAACAACCAATTCTTTGCGCACTTCTACGAGGTCAACCTTTCCGACGGCGACTTCGACCCGACGCAAAAAACCGAAGTCCTAATCTTCGAGGACGGGATCCAAGTCATACGTGGGGCTATGCAGCTCCGCGCGGTGCGACTGATGGCGGAGGTGTACGAGGTGAATGTGTTGGGCGACGTGGCCGACCTATTCGCCGAGATGGGCAGTAAGCTACTCGAGGCGGCCTTCCTTGATGGCGATACATACACCACGGACTACAACTACAACAACACCACCGCCAACGTCTTGAGCTCTCAGACGTTGACCAACGACATCACCACGGGCACGGTCGGGGCTGGGACTATCGTTGTGCCTATTGCCGACCATGGACTCAGCGCAACCCAACAGCCTCTCAGCGCACAGAATGGGTACGGATTAAAGAACCCGGACAGCTCTGTGAATGGGTTGTATGCGGATATGCTGAAGCCGTCCATTCAGCTGCGGGCGCTTGTCGATCGCATCATCACCGAGGCCGGATTCTACTACTCCTCCTCCTTCTTTGCGTCGGACTTGTTTGGGTCGATTTACATGACCCTCGGAAGTGAGGCCGAGCGCCTAACCACGGGAGAGGTGAATCAATGCCTTGTATATCAGGGATCCGACCAAGCTATCTCTACGGCCTCGACATGGCACAACGTAGAGCTCGACGACGAGACCAGCCAAGGCGGATACGACCCCGACAACGCATTCAATACCGGGAGCCACGTTTACATCGCTCAAGAGTCCGGCATCCATCGCTTTTTTGTGCGGCTTTATGTAGTTGCCGACTTCGCCAATTCAGGCAGCGGCGACATCTTAGACGTCATTGGCCGGGTTGCGGTGGGCAATGTCTCGCAGGGCTCCGCCACGGTGCAAATGGTCGAGGGCTCAAGTCCGGTATTTGTGAGCAACGATATCCGGAGCGTGGAGTTCACCGTGGAGACATCCTTGAACGCAGGCGAAGCGGCTCAGGTTCAAGCGTACTTCCACAACAACACCTCCGGCGACACCATCACCATCAAGGGTCTGGCCACATCGACAGCGGCCACGCGCTTCCAATGCCTACACGCTCCAGGTGGCGAGGTCAATGTTCCGAAGGTGCTTCCACGCATCAAGCAAAAGGAGCTTATGGCGGACCTCTGCCAACGCTTCAACCTCGTAATCGAGGCCGACCCACAGAACCCCACACGCCTCTACATCGAGCCGTACAACGATTGGATGGGCGACGGGGTCGATACCTACTGGACCGACAAACTAGACCTAGACAAGGAGCGCACCTTAACGCCTACCTCTGCCCTAAAGTCCACACGTATAACCCTCGGAGACAAGGAGAGCGGCGACGTAGGCAACGCCTACATGGGCTCTGTGTTGAATCGTAGCTTCGGAGAGTACGACCAAGATATCGATGACGAGTTCGCCACGGGAACGCTAACCAATGCGCCTGTGTTCGCTCCCTTCTTTGTGTACCCCGTCCCAACTTTGCAGGGCGATCCGCACACCATCAACGGGCTCTTCCTCATCCACCGCTCATACCAAAGAGACGGGCAGAGCGTGAAGTTCGTAAGCCAACCTCCGAAGCTCTTCTTCGCAACCGGCGCCCAAGACATCCAAGACACCTACTACATAGGCGGAACCGCGTTCTCTTCGTTCCTGTTTTGCTCTCCGTTTTCTGAGTCTCCCGTCGATGCCGATACGCAGAGTCTGTACTGGAACTCTCAAGACATCCCATTCAGCGGGGAGAACATCTTACTCAACGGAGACCCGAACCCGGTTCCCGCGCTGGGTCTTCATCGCTCCTATTGGTCGTCCTATTTGGCCGACATCTACGACGCCGACGCGCGTGTATTTGAAGCCCACCTGTACCTCACCCCGTCCGACATTCGGAACGTGCGATTCAACGACCGCTTTCACATTATGGGCGCGGCCTACAAGCTAACCGAAGTCAGTGGGTATCAGATAGGCACGGGACAGAGTACGCTCTGTAAGTTCCTCCGAGACATAGACCGCTCGAGCTTTGGCGCGTGTGACTCGGTCCCCACGCAGTCCAACGCAAATGGGACGGTGACCTTTACCGAGCCGGACGGAACGACAACCACCGACCCCGGACAACAATGCTGCGAGTCTTTCGGGCTGTACTATGACGCCACCACGAACACCTGTCGATGGCAGAACCCCGCCGACGATACCGGCAACCCTGGCCCACCATACGGACCTACAGACGCACAAGACCCGCTACCCAATAGCAACGGAGCCGAGCCCGGCCCGGTGTCTCCAGTAGGTACGCACACCACCAACACCGACACGGGTAGTGGTTCGGTTACCATCACCGATAAATTTAGCCTCACGGCCGAGACCACGGGAAGCACTGCAACAGATGCCACCGCTCCCGTCGGGACCAACATCCGCCTCGACGAGAACACGATTGCCTCGGGTACGGTGAAGGTTGCCTCGACGACTGTGGGCGGCTCATCCGGCACGGCGTTCACCTCGAAGTTTGAGACGTGGCGGTTCTTAGCTAATGGGCGGAATAGCTCCGTGAGCTTCTCCAAGACAAGCGGCACAACCTTAACCAGCGGCAGCCCCGGCACGCGATCCCTTTCGGCTACGTTGACCGATGGCGTTCTCACGTTCCAAGTCACGGGAGGCACAGATAAAATCATCAACTGGAACCTCGAGGTCGATATGGTCCGGCTCTACGCTACCAACGAGGTTGAGTTCCGGGACGCTCTCTTGACGGAAGCGGGCGGACGCATTGCCGGCGTAAACGACCGGGTGATATTGCAGGAATGAAAGACTACCTCGACGGCATAGGCAAGACGCTCCCGCGCGTCATCAATATCTCCACCGAATACGAGCTTCGCGGCGACCCGGATTCCTTGGTTTTATATGGTTACTATGAATGGGGCTCCTCGTCATGGTGGCGAAAAGTCCTCCAAGGGATTCGCAATGGCGCAGGACTACGAGATAAACGTAAAGGTAAAAGGAGTCGACCAGGTCAAGACTGAGGTCGATGGTCTGACCGAGTCAATGGAACAGGCCGGGGGCGCAAGCTCGGCGGCATTTGGTCAACTCGATTCCCTACTCGGTGGAGTACCATCCAAGCTAAAGGGCGCCGTGGGCGGAATTAAGAACTTGGCCGGGGGGTTTAAGTCCCTTCGGGCGGCTATCATCTCAACGGGTATTGGTGCGCTGGTCATCGCGCTGACATCGTTGGCGACATTCTTTACCAAGACTCAACGCGGTGCGGAGATGCTCGAAAAGGCGCAAGCCGGATTGGGTGCGGCCTTCGCTGTCATCACCGACAAGGTCAGCTCATTGGGTGAGGGATTGATTAACCTCTTTACCAACCCCATCGAAAGCATCAAGAGTTTTTCGGACTCGATCAAGTCCTTTGTACTCGACAAGGTCCAGCAACTCATCGACGGCTTTGGGGTATTGGGTAGCGCGGTGTCGGCTCTCTTCGCCGGGGAGTTTTCCGAAGCCGCAGAACTTGCGAAGGAGGGCTTCTTAAAGGTCGGCGATTCCGTCCTTGCCTTGAACCCAGCTACGGCGGTGCTCTATCAAGTGGGGCAAGCGGCCGCAGACATCGTTCCGGAAATAATGGAAACCGTGAACGCTGCCGTGGCGTTAAGTGAGGCATCCATTCAACTGCGAGAAGACCAGCGCCGCCTTGCGGTAGAATTTGCGGAAGGCAGAAAGGAAATAAAGAGATATAATCTCATCGCTGAGGACATCACCAAGGGCTTTGATGAACGGGTAGAGGCGGCTCAAAAGGCCATCGACATTGAGCGCGACTTGATGGCCCAGCGTGTGAAGAACGCGGAAGAAGACCTTCGGATTCACAACCAGCAAATGGCGCTGAGTGAATCCACGGAAGAGGACTTTGAGAGGCGGAAGGATTTGACGGTGGCCCTTATCAATCTTCAGACGGAATCGTTTGAGATGCAAACCACGCTGAACAATAAGCTAAACACCATTGAACAGCAAAGGACAGCAGCGGAAAAAGCAGAGCTAGACAAACGACTTGCCGAGCAAAAGAAGGCAGCCGAAGAAGAAGCGAAGGCAGAGCTCGACGCAAAGAATAAGCGCGAAGCACTAGAGAAGAGCCATCAAGAGGCCATTTCCAACATCCGCAAATCAGCCACGGCGGGGACGTTCTCCATTCTCAAGAACTTGAGCGCAGCATTCGAGAAGGACACCGAGGAGGGGCAGAAGAAAGCGTTCAACAGGAACAAGGCTATCAGTATCGCCGAGACGCTTGTAAGCACATACAGCGCCGCACAAAAGGCATACGCCTCACAACTCTCCGTACCTACTCCCGATGCACCGATTCGGGCGCAAATCGCCGCAGGTATCGCAGTAGCCGCAGGTCTTGCCAAAGTCGCCGCAATCAAGTCCCAACAATTCAGCGGGGGCAGTAGTGGAGGCGCAGCCGCAGGGGGCGGTGGCGTCGGCGGTGGCGGGGTCCAGTCGGTGGGTGTCGATGTCGGTTCCCTCGTTCCGAATCAACAGAACCCCACACCGGAACCCGTCCGGGCATATGTAGTAGAGAACGAGATTAGCAACAAACAAGCCCTGAACAGGGAGCTACAAATTCAAACCACGTTATGAGAACAGTCGAGCTTTTGATTGATGAGGAGCAGGAAGATTTCGGAGTCGAGGCCATTAGCTTGGTCAAGTTCCCGGCCATCGAAGAGAACTTCGTGTTCTTCAACCGAGACAACCGCTTCACCCTTGCCCGTGTAGACGAAGAAAAGAAGTTGCTCATCGGCCCGGCGTTGATTCCCGAGAAGATGATCCCGAGATGGGACGACGTCAATGAAGAAGAGTTCGAGGTGTACTTCTCCCAGCAGACCGTGGAGAAGGCCGCAGAGCTTTTCATGCAGCAGAAGCGGAACG
>Ga0222717_10001449_pt1 | contig 19395 bp, 11 predicted proteins | sample C33_18DmetaG_FD_165053 | JGI IMG/M metagenome (GOLD analysis project Ga0222717, IMG submission 165053) | Estuarine water microbial communities from San Francisco Bay, California, United States - C33_18D | ecosystem: Environmental > Aquatic > Marine > Unclassified | place: USA: California...
AGAGACACCATCCCCAGTAATACCAGTTATAATTCCTGTTGTAGCATTAATTGCTATAGTAGAGTTTCTGACTGTAGTTGGTGTTCTATTAACAGGTATTGTACCTGAAGCTATATTACTTGCATTGCTCATGTCAAGATTAGGTACATCACCTAAACCTACATTAGCTTTAGTAGTTCCTGCTCTTATAGCACTAGTAGAGTCTTGATTAGAACTAGCTCCTAATGCTGCACCAGACTTAATAGTAGCTGCTGCAGTACCATTTACTGTACCAGTTAGGTTACCTGCTAATATGGTAGCATCACTTGTATTATCTACGTTGCCTAAACCTACATTAGCTTTAGTAGTTCCTGCTCTTATAGCACTAGTAGAGTCTTGGTTGGCTGTAGCTCCGGCTGCTGCTCCTGCGGCGACTGTAGCTACTGCTACATTATTAACTTTACCAGTTACATTACCTGTAATAGTACCTGCATTATCAAAAGATTTAGTATTGTCTGGACTACTACCAGCATTTAATCTATTTTTTTCTGTAGCGCTTAGTCTATTATTTACTTTACTTTCTGCAGTAGCTGCTGCGTTAGATTCAGCTGTATTTGATTTTGTGGTAGCATCAGCCGCTGCTGCTGTTTGAGCTGCTGTAGCTTTAGTCTGAGAACCTGCAGTACTTTCTAAAGTTCCTGTTCCGCCCGGTAACGTCCCCGCTCTTAAGTTGGCTAGTTTAGTTCTTTCACCACTAGAGAAAACATCGTTTACAACGGCAGTGCCTCCACCAATAGAAAAACTGAATCTTCCTTCTGTATTATCAGTTGGGAATGTAACCCTATTAGTAGACTCCTGTAGTTTAGCCGCGTTTTCAGCTGCTGTAGCTTTAGCTTGCGAAGCTGTGGTATTCTCTAGTAATACTGAATCACTTGTTGGTATTTTTCCCTCTCTTAATCTATCTAGTTTAGTTCTTTCTCCACTAGAGAAAACATCTACATCTGTTGTACTACCATCGTTTATTGAGAATCTCCAACGACCCTCTGTACTATCGGCAATTGGTGTAAACTTATTAGCATCTCCAGGTGGTTTTGTTCCTCCTATATGGTCGTATTCTTCAACATATCTTATAGGCACACTCCAAGTAATTGTATTACTTGTTCCTGGTTTTGTTCCTACAGAGAACCATACTAAACCGTCTCCAGCTACTGCGTTTCTTGCAGCACTAAGAGTAGAATACCAAGAGCTTGTTGGTGGATTTGAAGTTCCTGCACTTGGAGTAGAAGGTGGAGTATTTGATTCTTGGAAAACTGTAAAGTTTGATGCTCCATCATCTCCGTCGTTTCCAGGAGCTCCATCTGAACCTTCTATTCTTGTAGCGGCTTGCCAAGTAGTTATATATTTGAATACTCCACTTGCAATACTAAATGTTGTTGTTCCTTTAGATACCCATATTGCATTACTTCCTGAAGGCACGTCTGCTATATCATCATACCAACTACTTGGTAAAGCAGGGTAGTTTGTTGCAGTTGGCGTTGTAGGTTGATTTGCACTTCTTATAAATATAAACTCTACCTGATTCATAGGAAACTTAGAATTACCTGGAGTAGACCAAGATAAACTTCCAGAAGTATTAGCTGTTGAACCTTCTGTAGCCAGAGCTTCTGATGTCCAATAAATTGCTCCATTGGAGTCTTCTGGTACTGCTTGTTGCCATCCTGTAGCTATACTTGCTACAACGTTATTACCAAAATGATATACTCCTGAAGAAGGAGCGTCTGGTATTGTGAATGTATTATTATTGAAGGACGCTGGATAGTATAGAATTAATTCTTTTACTTTTTTACCTGCAGCGCCATCATCTCCATCTGTACCTTTTTTAGATTTTGTAAACGTCTGTGCTTTTGTGAGTGTTACTTCATTTTCTATATTTATACTATATTCTATTTCTGAATTATCAGTACCATTTGCAACACCACTATGGTCTGCGACTGTAATATTTTTTTCGCTTCCTGTATTTAGTGTAAAACTTCCTACAGTTATATTATCTGCTGTAGTAGTTATATCATACTGACCTGTTCCAGGAGTAGCTGTATTTGCTACTGGAGTAAGTTGAGTTGCTCCTTTGTAGACTTCAATTTTTGTGCCTGATCCTCCGAAGCTGCTTACAACTCCTGTGTTAGAAGAAGGGAACGTGTGGGCTTCATTTGTAATGATTGCTGTATAAGCTGCTTCACCATCTGCACCAGTACTTCCTTGTTGTAAAGAAGTAAGTGTAATTGTATCAAATGCAAGTTCTGTTTGGTTTGCTTCTGAGACTCCAACTTTAATTGTTCGTGGAGTAGTTACAATATTAGAAGGTACGCTAAAGCTAAAGGTATCTGATGCACCTGAGCCATCTGTAAAACTTGTTTCATCAGATATACCATCTCCTGTAAATTTAAAGAAAGGGTTGCTAAAGTTTTGTGACGTTGCTGTTAATGTAATTGTTCCACTAGGGCTCGGTGTTGTTCCGTCTGCCGCGTAAGTTATTGAATAATCACTTGCTGTTAAATTTACTGTTCTTGAGTCTGTACCAGCTCCAGCTGCTCCAGGTATACTCTTACCTAAAGATACTACTCTTGTTCCTATAGTTTCACTAGTTTCTCTGTCTGTTACTGTAACTATGAAAGAAGCTGTATCGGCTGTTATTGCTGTAACTGTAATAGCACCAGTACTAGAGTTTACTACTGTAGTACAATTTGTATCTGCAGTGGCTAGTCCGAAAGTGTTTGTTGCTGAGCCACTACTTGCAAAAGTATAGCTTACAGTGCCTTTATTGACTGAATATGAAGTTGAAAAACTTGAAAAATCACTAACAACTCCCGCTGCGTTTGAAGGGAAGTTATGGTTTTCATTTGTACCATTTATACTATACGCATCCGATCCTTTGTTTCCACTAGAGAAGTTTACAAATGAATATACACCTGATGTCTTATTAACTTCTCCTATAATTGTGTCTTTTGATAAATCTATTGGTAAAGACTGTTTATAGACGTTAACAGAAGATAAAGTATGTGGTATTGGAGCTTCTAAAGTTAAAGAAGTATCGCTTTCAATATATGCAACTTTAGTCATAAAACGATTAACATTTGCATCGCCTATAGCAATTATCTCTCCTACTGCGTAATCTCCATCAAAATTAGTGCCTGAACCTGTAACTAAAGCTTCTCCTTTAATCGTTGCTACTGTTCCAGTGGATTGTACTAAATCGTTATTAGCTTGATTCTGTCTAGCCATAAAGGTATAATTATATACTGCTCCACTATCTGGGTCGGCTGCTGTTGTATCGGTTACTAACTTTATAGGTTTTAGAATATCTGTTCTAGTTGTACCTCGTGCAGTATTTCCATCATAGTCAAGTAATAAGTAAGCTTTATCGCCATCACTCATACCATTGAAAGTTTGTTCTGTAAAGTTTGTATTAGCACTAGAAATAGTGATTGTATCTATTCCATTTGGTGGTGTAAAAGTATAAGTATCGGATGCAAGTGTAACCTTACCTGTACTACTATTTACATTTGCAGCAGTAGTTAATATACCACCTTTTTGTATTCCACCATTAAGTCCACCTGCAATTACTGCAGATGTTGAAGGAGTTTGTGTAACAGGAGAAAAATCAATAATCGTTTGAATATACCCTGAACTGAACCCATTAGTATTTAAAGTTTGAATACGAGTAATATAATCATCTCCAGGAACTACATTTTTAATTACAAATTCTGTTTTTTCAGTAGTTTTAATTTCTTCAGTTATAAAGTCTCCTATACTAGATTCATTATTTCCTGTAATAATATTATGTTGTAGATTATATCCTGCTAGGTGTTCATATACGTCATCAATAGGTGTTCCATCTTCTTCTGTACGACCAGTAGTAGGATGACTCCATGATACAATAATTGAATAATTAGCTTCAGATGTATCTACTGCAGTGTCTCCACCATTTGCATCTCCTCTTACTACTCTAGCAGTGAGACCTGTGGCTGCGGGTACTTGATCGTCTCTTTTTGGTAATCTTTTTATATTAGGTAGTTGTGGTACTACATGACCTCTATCAATCTCATCAAATTTTTCTACAGAATATTCTGCGGCAGTTATGTTATAGCCCATACTTTTAGTATCTTCTTTAACAGTCGTTACTATATACTGTTCTATGCTTCCGCTTATTTCTGCTCCAGTTCCTGCTTCTCCACTAAGAGTAAATATGACTTCTCCATTAGGAACCGAACTAAATGCGCTAGTAACTTTTACTCCTGCGGAAGTAGAATTACTAAAGTCTACTGTTTTGCTTTCTATTCTGACATCTTCCGACCAACTTGTTACTACTACATTACCTGAGTCATCAATTAAATTAGCAGCTTTTGCCTGCGTATCTATAGCAGCTCCGCCTTCATCAAGAAGTATTAAGTCTCCTTGCACATATGAAGTTGAATTAATTGTTGCACTTGATTGTGATAAATAACAACCACCGCTTGGATATATTAAGTGTAATTTAAAAGTATCATTTGTATTTAGGAAACCAGTTACATCTCTATCTGTTTTTATGAATGTAGTAGTCGAAGCTGAAGACGTTGTAATTCTACCACTAGCAACGACATCATGTACGTCTGCGTCTTGTATATCGATAACATCTCCAGGCTTTAGCATTGCTCCATTAAGTCCTGTTGTAAATGTTACTGTTTCTTTTTCTAGTTTTTCTGTTATTAAATGAAACTTGCCAAGCCTGATTGCTTGTCCTCTAGAAGTTGTGCCATATGATGTAATGCTTTTTCTTCTAATCTTTCCTGTTTTTGCTATTTCATCATGATCTTCTACAACTTCTACTTCTTGTTTATAGCCATTTTCTGGGTTATTCCAAGTAATTGCTATTTGATTATTTCTGAATCTGTTTGCTGTTCCAGCATAAGCAAATTCTCCTCCAATAACATTTGATTTTGAAAAACTATATACTGAACCTTTCTGTATGCTACTACCTAAAGTTACTTGACCTCCATGCCAAATTAACATTCCTCTAACTAAAGAGGCTAAATTTTGTAATACTTTTAGTGCTGTTTCATCTTTTGTTAAGTACAGATTACATGTAAAACGAGGTTCAAACCCTCCTATACCATCAGGTACTAATTCATCACAATATTTTGCAAGTTGAAACAAAGTATATTTATCTATCATTGAATAGTCAAATTCTTCATTTATATATTTACCTACTCCATATCTATTATTTGTTAGCAAATCCATAAATATCCAAATAGGATTATTAGAATATACTGAATCATGGTTTACGTCTGAAGCTAAAGGAAACTCTTTAGTGTCTCCTCTAAAATTACCGTCCCAGTCTTGTACTGAAGATTCTTCTGTACCATTAGTTACATGCCTAGTATAAGCAGAAGATGTTCTTCTAGCTCCTGTTGAGTCGTTTATACTATCTATAGGAAAATAATTAGTAGGAACTTTTACTTTTAGTCCTCTAATTAAGTAACTTCTTTTTGGAATAGCGTCAAATTCTTCTGCATCTATAACAACAGCTGCATACGCAGAGTAAGGGTAGGATAGTTTATCCGTAATTATATTTTCAATAGATTTTATGGTACCACTATTAGTTTGTGTCCATCCATTTTCTTTTTGGTTAACTGGTGATAATCTTTCAAACGTTATTCTATAAGAATCAAAAGGTTGATATTCAGTCATATCAAATTCATATACTTGATTGAAAGGTGTTAATGTTTTTCTTCTAACAATTCCTGATGAAGTGTCTTTTGTTGCTGTGTTTCCGTGATAACGTGATGTGCTAGTAGAGACTGTTTCTCTACCTATTTTTACTACGTCTGTAAAGTTACTTCCTCCATCTCTGGAATATCCAAACTTTATTCTATATTCTGCAAAACCTGGTCCAATAGCTCCTGTATCTCTTTGTGATACTAGAGAGTTAAAACCTATTGTACATCTAACTTTGTCTATTTCTGAAGCATTGCCTACTCCCATCTGACTTGATGTTACTACTAAAGCTGTTCCTGTATAGTTTTCTGTTGGTGATTCAAGTCCAAAAGAACTCGGAGATGGATATCCCGTATCTGATGTAGTAGCAAGATCTCCTCCGCTAACATTGAAAGCAACGGAAGCACTACCAATACCTGCAGGAGTTGGTAAAAATTCTTGGTCTCTTTCTCCTGTTCTAAATGCAAATCCAAAGTTTTGATAATTATAAGTAGGTGTTTGATTAGTACTTCTTATAGGAGAAGTCATTATGGCTGAAGTATTTGCTGTGGTTACTCCTTGCCCTGTAGGTGTAATAGTAACTGTTGAAGCGCCTATTGTCTGCACTCTATCAACTAAATCAATATAACATGCTGTATTTGTTACAGTTGTTAAAGGAGTGTAATCAATTCTTACAGCTGAAGTATTTATAACTTCTGTAATAGCTGCTACTAATTGTCCTCCGCCCTCTCCTGCTCCATCTATTCTTATTAATTGGTCGGGAGAGTTAGGATTTGTTGGGCTTCCACCAGTAAGAGGTTGAGCAACATCTGTAGCTGCAAAAGACATCACACTTGCATTAGTAGATTTAATAATATTATTACCTGCAGTTGCATTTATAGAATTAGCAGCTCTTTTTCTGCCTCCAAATATTTGTACATATCTTACACCATCTGTAGTAGCTGTACCTGTCATCATTTTTGCTGTTCTATTATCAGTTAAAGTTCCATTTGTAGCATTATAACTAACATCCCCTGAACTTTTAGGAGAAATAATTGTTTCATTTATAGTGTTTGCTACTGGATTGTCATTTAATCGTATACTTGAAGCACCTTGAACTAATCCTTCAATCGGTCCTTCTGATAATATGTCATATATAACTGCACTTTGTGCTGTAGTGCTTCTTGTAGTTGCTGAGGTAGTACCTGTTGCTGTATTATTTGTATTTCTAGCCATTATTTTTGTGCCTCTTGTAGATTGTAACCTTTGCCGCCACCTGTTGAACCGCCGCCACCTGTTGAACCGCCTGTGCCTGTTCCATTGTTAGTGCCTTTAGATACGAATTGATAGCCCGAAGAGCCTCTTAATCTAGTTTGTGTAAATCCAAAGTTTACCACTGCTCCTCCTACTTCCATTTTTCCATAACATAAAGGAACTGGTATTCCTGATTTAGTATTATTAGCTGGGCCATTAAATAAAGTGGCTTGTTCTTCTGAAAGTTCATCGGGTTCTTTTGTAAGTAACTCTGTAATTCCTTGTAAAGCTAATGATGTACCAACTGATACTAATAATTGAAAACCTTTTTCCATCTTGTCAGGGTCGCCATATTTAAATCCTATATAAATCATTAAAACAGCTACAATAATTTTAACAAAACTTTGTCCTTTGCTTTTTTGTCTTCTTGAACCTGCGGGTACTGGAGTAATAATTAAATCATCTTTACCTAGTTCTATTCCTACTGTCTGATTATCTAAAAAATCCTCTCCCTTCTGAACTGTGAATCCTACACCGTTTTCGGTACAATCTGTTAAATATCTACGCATACCGCCTTTCATACAGTCTATTGCATGCATTGCTTCTTGAATAGTCTTACAGTTTAATCGCCATTTATTTCCAAATAGCTGTCCGATTTCTCCATTTAAATATATATTTCTTGTCATGGTTGTAAAATTGTATACTCCTTGTCGGGATAAGATACTATTAAATATGGTATACCTATCGCTTTACAGTTATGTTTGTCATGGTCACTTGGATGAGAATTCTGCTCATAGTGACTATGGACAACATATTTTATGTTTGATTTGAGTTGATATGTAACGAAAGTTTTTGCGTCCATTTCAAACTGATTTTTATTTTCGGAAATATTATCGAGAGGAATATAAATTTCTTTATCATCTTCTTGTATAACAAGTCCACAGCACTCTCTCGGTGCTTCTCTACCTGCGTGAGCATATATCTCATCCATCATGAGAATGCTTTTGCCGCTGGGAATCCTCCAAAAGGAAGGGTAGCTGTTGTATCTGAACTTGCTTTTCCAGTAGAAGAAGCTGTTCCTGCAGTCTTAGGATCAAATCCAAAACGTGCTTTACAGCCCTCTAATCTTTTGCTACAGCCATCTCCTCTTCCCCAGAAATCGCTTCCTGTTGTGGGGGACAATAAATCACTAGGCGCTTTTGCTTTCCATAGTAACGTTTTATTATGTGTAGGTGACGTCGAAACATCATCAGTAAAAGTTACATAGTCATTATGTCTATCATCACTATATGTATAATAATCAGTTCCATTTGAATACGTTGAATATATCCTAACTCTTTTGAAGTTAATATTTGTATCAGTAGGTGTTCCAGGATTACTACTAGCTCCTAAAGCTTGCCAATAATTATTCATAGTAACACTACTAGAAGTTCCATTAGGAGCTTGTCTAGTTAATGTTGTTGTTGTTTTGTAATAAGTATCAATAGTTATTGCACCACTACTATAGGTTGTAAAAGTAGTACTACTAGGTATTACATATTCGTCATCTGCATTTACATAGACTGTATATTCTGTACCGTTTAAACTTCTTTTATATGTTGGTGTGTACTTTCCTTCTGTATGCCAAGGACATCCACTTTGAGCTTTTTCATGTATGCCTTTATCAGAACTTGCTCCTTGATAAAGAAAAGGGCATCTGTCTGGCAATATATTTCTAGCAGGTATTTTTGTGTCTCCTAAATCAAAAGGAGATACGCACTCTATAGTTACTGCAGTTTTAGTTCTAGTTTTTACCCTGTCCATGATATAAACAGCTCTAGGAAACTCTACTGGAGGAGAAGCATCTCCGCTTTCTCCATATAAGTACTTTTTCAATGTAGTACGAACAACAACTTTTAATCCTAAAAAGTCTTGATAATCTATAGTTCCTACTGCGGTTGATAGTACGCTTGTTGCATTTGCTAAAGTAATAGTAGGTCTTGCTATCGCTCCTTCGCTTTTTATTTCAAAACCTTGTACTTCTGCAGGTAAAGCTTTATAAGTATTAATTTGACTATTAGTATTGTAGTCTCTCATTTGAAGCTCAGTTAAATTATCTTCTAGTCCAGCAACAAAATAAAACCAACTATTGGTAGCATACTCAAGTTCAAAAACTCTAATCAGTTCTGAGCCTGGTTCTAATTTTTGTATATCTTTTATTACTAAATTTTCTGACATTATGCTTCGTATAACCTTCTAAATGTTGCTTTTAAATCGTAGTATTCATCGTACTTCCAAGTCTGACTCCAGCTTTCACATACTACTTTCATTGTTTCTTCACTACTTCCACCGTTAGTATCTGACATTGTAAAACTAAAAGAAGTTGCTCCTTTCTTACTTTCAAAGAAAGCAACTATGTCGTCTATCTCATCTTTTGGTCTACTACTAAATCCTACGGCTATTGACTGACTAATATTATTTATTCCTTGTGGAGTTCTTTGCTCATACCCATCTCCAAACTCTGCTATAAATACTTTAGGTTCGTTGTCTCTACTTTGTCCTTTATCTGGTACTACTACTCCGAGTGAGCCACCTATATCAAATCCTATTGCCATCTTATCCTCCTAGTATTCCGCCTGGTCTTAACTCTCTTTCAAGAGTTGATTGAACTGCTGCATCTAGCATTGCTCCTAAAGCCCCACCTTCATCGCTTGTTATATCTGAATTAGTACCTGATTGATCAATGTTTACACTTATAGTTGTATTATTAACACCACCGCTACCTTTCAAGTTTACTGGTATACTTCTGTTATCAGGTAAAGGTACTACTGCTTCATTTTGTTTTCCCTCTCCAACTAAGTAGGTTGGTTCTTTGGCTACTCCGCCTTTATCATAGCCCATTATACCACCACTTGCTAGTCCGATAATATTACCACCGCCGCCAAATAGTCCGCCAAAACCGCCAAACATGTTACTAAAGAATCCGCCAATCGAACCCATCAGACCTGAGAACATTCCTGAAAGCTTCTCTTTTAGTCCTGAGAATAAGCCATCATCTACAAAGTCTGTTCCAGAGGTTGCATTGTCTTTTGCATCCTTGTACGTATTATCTTTAAGTAAACCAGTCTCTGGATCTAATGTACCTGGTAGATTTAAGTCAGTTCCTCCAATTGCTGTTGAATGAGCTTGTAAGGCTTCTCGTAAAGCTTTAACGTGTTCATTATGTACTGTTTGAATAGCTTTTGCTTCTGGAGTTAATTCTATCTTATCTTCCATTCCAAATAACTTTTTGACTCCACCAGTTAAAGGTGTCATAATCATATCAGATAATACACCAGCACTAGCTTGTTGTAAACTTTTAGAAATTTCTAGTGCTACTTCGCTTCCTGACTTATCACCCATAATCATATCTACTAAGCCTTTACCTCCTGATTGATCGAAGGTTTCTACTAGCGCGTCTTGTAGTTGTAAAACGTAATTTAAATTGTGTTCTAAAATCTTTTGTTGTAATAATAATTCCTCTTTTTGTAGTACTAACGATGCGTGTTTATCTGCTTGTGCCTGGTTTTCCAGGTCACTTTGTTTGCCAAGAACTAATGAGTTATCTGCTATTTTTCCTGCAACTTCTAATATTTTTGTATTTAGCTGCTCATGTTTCATTATTTGAACTGTTCTTTTCGAGTGTCTATCGTTTAATCTTCCTGCAATCTCAAGTTCCATTTTATTAAGCATAGTAATGTTTTTAGAGACTCCTGCCATTTTAGCAACAGCGTCTAAAGTACTTTGTATTGTGTCACGGTTTTCAATGAATACTTTTGCTTGTTCTCTGGTTAGTCCTAATTGAACTTGTAACTTTATAATTGAAACTTCAAGTAAGTCAACAGTTAGTTTACCGTTTTCTGTTTCGGTTTTAAACTTTTCTTGTAGTGCTTTATCTAAGACTTTAATTGCAATTGTGCCATTATTACCTGCTTTCTCCATGGCATCCAGCTCCAATCCAATTGCTCTAAATCCACTGGCTGTTTTTTGGGTTTCATTAGGTTTTGCTTGAGTAAGGTTTCTTAGTTCTGCTAAGTTTTTAAGAGGCTCATCTAAATTCTTAAAAGATTGAAGAGCGTCGCTAGTTACTTGTGTTTCTGTGCTCATGTTTTGAAGAGCAATAGGTACTTCTTCAAGTGCATATACTAGTCTTTCAATGCCGTCTTCGTCTGTCACCGTTTTAAATACTCTATCTGCAGTTACACCAAAATCAGCTAGTCTTTCTGTAATTTTTTTAAGATACTGCTCTTGTGGTCCTTTTTCAGTTTCTTTTGAAAATTTATCAATTAAGTCTTGAATAGCTAACACTCTACTTTCTAGTACCACTCCTTCCGCCGCTAGTTCAGCTGCTATTCTTTCGTCTTTAGGAGCTTGGAAATCTGCTTCTATTCTTTTATGTACACCCGTGGTTCCCATATCATTCGTTCCTATAAAACTGCCACCTGTGCTACCATCAATTCTAACATCTTCTTTAACTTTGGGACTAAGTAATGTCTCTAAAAGTTGTTTTGATGCTTCTTCTCCGCCTAATGAAGTTGCACCCATAATACCGCTTACTACTTGTTGTCCGAACATTTCTCCTGCAGATTTCGCAGAATCAGAGGTATGCTTACCTAACCAAAGTGTCCACCATTTTCTAGTAGTAAATCCACCGTTAATTAGTCCGTCTTCTACGGAGTCAATTATACTATCTCCGATTCCATCAAGTTTAACATTATTTACAGCATTTGCTAAATGATCTAAAGCATTTGCTAAAGAGGTTAATCTTTCGTCAGCGTCTCCTATAGAGTCTGCTACTTTTTCTAATTTTGTTGTATTAAAAGCCGCCATTGCTGCTCCGAATTCTAAAGTTTCAACTCTACTTTCTTTTAATACATCTCTTAATTCTTGGGCGGCTTCTTTTGCGTTTCTAACTGCAGGAATCATATCTACAAACATTTGTATCATCATAAATGCCATAAAAGCTGCAAAAGCGTAATTTATTATAGTTCCCAAGCCTGCAAATACTGCTCCTAACATGGTAGCTTTTGCTGCTAGACTACTTAGAGCTTTTGATCCAACTAGTGCCATTCTTACTAACCCTCTTTCAGCAACGGCTATTCCTGAGTTAATATTAACACCTATTTTATTCCCTGCCATCTTTGCGGCCTGTTCTATTTTCTTATATGCCGCTCTCTGAATAGCAATTTGTCTAGCCATTGATCTGCCTGTGGCTTTTTCTATTTTCTTAAGACCGTTAATATGTGCTGTTATTGACCTTTTTTGGTTGCCGGCAGATTTATTAAAGAATACTTTTTCATCTACGCCTCTTTTCTGTAAAGATTTTTTGAAAGCTGCAGATACTGTTTTATTTGCTTTGCCCGAAGCTACTGCTCCTGCTTTAATTTTCTTTGCATTCTGATCTAATCTTTTATTTAACGCATTGATTCTCTTTTGACTATCTGAAGTCCAATCAGCAAATTTTTGTTTGATAGCACCTGCACCTGGTACTATGTCTCTTAACATTTTTCTAGCGAAGATAACTAATAGTCCTATTAATATTGGCATATTTCTTTCTAAGAACTCAATAAACGCTGTAAAAACAGGTAATACAAATTCTGAAAGTGCTATTCCTATATCTCCTAACTTAGTAACAAATGCACTAATTGGATTTACAAGCTCATCTGCTTTCTCTCCAATTGCTCCAAAGTTATCTGTTAACTGTTTATTTACTTCATTATAAACAGCAGCTCTTCTTTGAGCAATAGTAAGCTTATCAGCACTTGCGCCTATGGTTGCTGCATAGTTTCTTGTAGCAATATCTAGTCTTAATATGATACCTAGTTCATCTAGTAGTTCGGGTTCGGCTTTTGTCACACCACGAATCAATCTGTTGAACGAATCTGTTAAGTCTCGACCTAAAGCAACAGAAGCATTCTTAGCTCCTTCTGCTAATCCTTCGATTTGGTCTGCTGAAAATCCCGCTGCTACTGCGATTGCAGTTTGTTGAGCGGCTGTTTGGAAATCAAGTAATCCTCCTGTTGCAGCTCTAACACTATTAGTGATAGTAAGCATGGAAGTACCTGTAACTTTTGTGAGTTCTTTAAAGCCTCTGATTTGGGCTTGTATGTTTTGTGCGTTTTCTAACGCTTGGAAAGCGGCTGTAATAGCAAAGACGGTTGAAGCAAGAACAGCATAAGATTGTACTAATCCACCAGTTCCTTGTTGCATACGTGAAAAAGATTTAGAGGCTGATTCTGTACGACCAGACATAGCCTGCATATTTCTACGAGTATCTCCCGCAGACTTGCCTACTTTATCTACATCCTTTGCTGTCTTTTTGGCTCGATTGCCTACCTGTTTAAGAGTACCGTCATCAGATACCTCAAAAGTAATAGTTGCGCCTTTAACCTTTTTTCCTGCCATTATTTCCTAGTTTTTGCCTTTCTTTTATCGGCCTCGTGTTGTTTTTTCACTTTGTCATTTAGCATATTTCCATGTTCATGTTCTATATGCTTTAAAAAATATAAAGTTTGGGGTGGATCTGTAATTTCGTACACTTTTATATATGTACTAAGTGCGGTCATATCTTTTCCTTGATAGTACCCACTCATTCCGTCCCACCTATCCGATAACATCCTATGTAGGAAAAATGCCTCTTGAACTTCCAAAGGAAAGGAGCTCATCTCTGGAGGCATCTTTTTAGGGTCTGGTTCTTGATTTAATTGTTCGCAGACAGCAAGATATTTATCAACATCTATGCCCTGGTCTACGAAAGTTCTCTTAATTAGTGCAAGTATTTGTTCTACTTGCTCTGCGTAAAATTTTCCAGATCTCCTACAGTATCAGTTACCCATTGGTCAAAATCGCCTGAATTTCTCATTAATAATTCAGCGTTATCTTGTGTGTATTCAAGTTCATCTTCTAGATTTAGTTGAGATACATCCACCAATAGAAACTCTTCTAGGTACTTGTACTTTAATCCATTCCAACCTTTTATTATCGCTGAGACATATTCTACCATGAACAGATCTTCATCTAGCGTATCTTCAAAGGCTCTAGTCTTTTTATTAAACTTTTGCTTTAAACACTTATTTCTTAGTTTGACAAGTTCTTCTCTACTTAAGTAGCAAAGAGATACTGTGAAATCTGCATATCCTGGGTAATCTATATCAACTGTTTTGCTTGGAGTTAATAAACTCTTAAGCGATACTGGTTGTTTACTTTTTTCTTCCGTCATTTTTATTCCTAATAAAGTGGGAGAGCCGAAGCCCTCCCGAGTTTGTTTTTATTACGACGTGTAAGTTACTTTAACTTCGTTTGTCGCGTTTGCAGCTGTTGATGATGATAAATCAGTTGCTAGTCCGTGGAAAGCCACGTCTACTGATACTACATCTTCAAAGCTGTGGGCTGGTAATTCTAAATGTGCTTTTTCAACTTCTATATTACATCTTGGAGTGTTGCCACTTCCACCGATGCCAAAGTTTAAATCAAACGCATTAGTAATTACGCCTCTAGACTCTTGTAGTCTTTCAAATAAGTCTAATGACCCATTTGCTGTGTCATTTAGATAACACGTGAAGTTACCTGAAACTGACCTTGTTCCCATTACATGTCCTAATGGAAGATTAACTGTACCTAATGTTTCTGGTGTTAGATAAGTAAGATTATTTTCAATTGTAATATTACCACCTGTTAATGTTACCCCGTAGGTTACATCGTTTGTTCCATCAACTGCCAATGCGCCTAATGTACCTGTTGATTCTGATACATCAAAGCTAATTGCTAAGTCTGTTAATTTTTGTCTTATAAAGTTACTTGATGAACTTATGCCTTCGTTTACTATACCTAAAGTGGTAGTTCCAGTTACACTATTACCTGAATCAGTAGCTCTAGTTTCTAGAGTTGCTACTTCTTCTACAGATTTACCATTTCCAGACCAAGCAATTTGTGCTAATCCTTCAATGTCAAAGTCTACAGAAGCTGATCCAATAGAACAGTCTGCTACTTTATAAACGGTTACACCGTCTGTACCTGTAGTGTAAGTATTACCTTCACTATCCTTAGACGCTCCTAGTACAAAGAACAAATCAAATACTCCAAGAGTGACCTGATTAGAATTCGCAAAGTTAAAAACATTTGGCTCGTAATCAGTCATAGTTCCTGCAGAATTCTGTCCTGCTCCTTTGTCATAGTCTTTCGCAGACATAGCAGACCATAAAGGCCCTTCTACTGCGAATTTTTTAGCGTTTCCAGCATGTTGACCATTAGTAACACCATCAGTTGCTGCACTAGGTGCTGCACTTCCTGATGTAGTAGGTCTCATGTAGGTTGAAAACGACCATTCTGCTGGGGCAAAAGAGTCCGTAAACATTGCTCGACCTCTTTTAGAATATCCAGCACTGGTGGCTGCTTCGTTCAGAGTAACCTCTGAAGTATTTGTCCCTTGACTGAAAGAAAAACCATCTAAAACAGGTATCTCATAAAGAGCTGTTTTAGCGCTCGTTCCATCTAGGCTGTGGGTCATAAATACTTTGGTATCTCTACTAAAGAAAAATGCCATTCTTTTCTCCTATTTAATATCGAATCTCTAAGGTGATTTCTCCTACACCAAGAGGTTCGAGTACTCCTTCATCTGTGTCTACTGTACCGATTGTTGTCTGTACTGTAGAGTGAGATGCTCCTGTCGAATCGTAATACGTTAAGGGATCTTTATCCTCTAGTACTGTTTCAACATCTTCTAACAACTCTTCGAGTGCTTCAATGACATCATTGTCATCTGAAACGTAACATCGAATCGTTATTCTTAAAAATCTAAATCTAAACCCGCCTCCATCATATTCGCGAGTTTCTGTTCCTGCTCCTATATGTATTGCAGGAAATTCTACTACTTCATCCCAGAACTTTAGTCTTCTTTCTACGGTTGAGACTGCTGTTCTGAAAGGTTGCATTCCGTTAATTTGTTCTAGCTCTATTGCTAGTGCTTCTACTATGGCTCGTCTACGCGTGGTATGTTTCCTTGCTAGTGCCGTTTCCATTATAGTACTCTTACTCCAAATTTACCGCCTAACATTCCAGTGGCTACCTGTCTTACTGACTTTCTTATTAATCTATCAGGGTCTCTTTGTGGAGTATACATTTTTCCTCCTGTTGCAAAAGTCTCATAAGGGTCGTTTCGGTAACTAGTTTCTATCATTGTGTTACCTCCTTTTGGACCTTGCACTACATTATTCACTCTTACACTATTTGCAAATCTACCTGTTCTAAATCTTAGTGCAGGTGATTGCATATTGAGGGCAACTTGTGCTGGTAATACTTCATTAAGTAATGCTTTTAGAGCCATTGGATTTGTTCCTGCTACTTGTTCTACGTGACTCTTTCCTCTCGATGTTTTAGCTTTTCCAACTCCTGTACTTCTTTTCACCCCTTTTAAACCTTTTCCAGTTTTTACGTTTTTCGTAACCTTATTACTAGTCATTCCTTGATTTTTGCTAAATAGTGCTTTATTTACTTTAAGTCTCATATCTGCTTTAGTAATATGGTTAAATAAAGCGCCAACTACCATTCTAGGCACTACTGTCTTAGTAACATCTATCGGTGATGGACTTCCTCCTAGATTCGTTAAATCATAAGCACGTTTAACACCCCATAAGTCTATAGCTTTTGCTATTCTTTCAATAATTATACCCATTTGGGTATTAATAGTATCTGCTAATCCGCCTGAGCCACCTGCATCCCAGTTCCTCATGGCTTCTCTATACTCTGCTTTTCTTCCTATTGGAGATAGTCCAAATACTATCTGTATTTCAGGGGTTACAGCAACTACATTACGAGACCATTCTATTTTTTGTCCTATTTGTCTAGATTTAGGAATTATTTTCTTAAAAACTAAATCTCCAGGTTTTTGATTCCATCCCATTTGTACTTCTAGCCAATCTGCTAGACTATTTAATCCAATGTCGTATATTTTACTCCAATCAGTATCTTGATTATAAGCTGCCATATCAGCTACCATATCCTCAATAGACATTGTAGCTTCTTTTCTGGGTACAGCCCCTTCACTCATTAAATCTGTGATTCCTTTGTGTGCTTGTACAACTCCCAGAGTACTTTTCTTACCTGAAATAATTACATCTCCATGATGTCCGTCTGCAGCATTTAAAATTCTAGTCTCATCAGCCGGGCTAAGAGCCATAGTGCCTGTAAGTACTTTTATTAAGTCTCTTTTGGCTTGTGTAATAGCTTTTGATATTGCTCCCTTTTGCTCAAAACCAGCTACTTTTGCTAAGTTTGTAATTACTAAACTATTCTTTTCAATAGTAATTGCGTGACTTGCACCACCTCCGCCTGTTGAACCTGCGGTACCTCTTATATAGTTTCTAATGCCTTTTGTAAATGTTCTGTACCCTTTTGCTGTTGATACAGTGGAACCTGTTATATGCTTTACTTCATTTACGTATTCTATAACTAATTCTCTTCTAAAAATTATTTGTTCTACTTTATTTTTACTTAGTTCTTTTCTAGATATTTTTTTAATTCTCTCGCCAATTAACTCATCAAGCTTATTTTGTACGTCCGTCTTCATTAAATAACCACTCTATACAAATCCAGTACTCTTTTTATATGGTCTGGAAAATCTGAACTTTCTCTGATTCCTGAAGTTCCTTGATTCTGCGTTGAAGCGCCACCTAATGTTCTTCTTTCTTTATGCTCGTCTCTTATGTAATAGTTTACTAAGTCGAATAGTGCTAGTTGTAAATCTTTTGGAGTGGAGGCATAACCAGCATTATATGTTATCTTTACTGCTCCTAGCCCTTTTGCCCACGCTATACGTGCTCCTTGTTCATTAGTTCTTACTATTGCATCCCTCTCTGAATCAACATAGTACTGGTACTTAGCTGTTGTTAGAGTCTGGTATGCTTCTGCGTAAGTTGTTCTTTCTTCTACACTATCAACTGTGACTAACGGACTTTCACTCATAATTATGGTGCTTGTGTGCGTGTCGTCAATGTTAAAAATTTCTACTTTATTTGTACTAAAATAATCTACAAATGATATTCCACAATACTTCTTAACTAAATCAGATACCTGAGGTACTATAACAGCTAAACGATCATCGTCCTTCTCTCCTCGAAGGCCTTCTGCGTCTTTATATTCGTTTACTGTTATTAAGTCTGCCATAATTAAAAAGGGTGGGTTATAGGTAACCCACCAAAACCGTAATTAGCTAAATATTAGCTAGCGCTGTACATCCAACCCCACTTAGAAGTTGCACCATCAATAAGATCGGTAAACCCGAGTCTTTGAGAAGCCACTAGGACTCTTCTTTGTGCTGCTACTTCGTAGTCTGATTCAATTGTAACACCTCTTAATCTAGGCATTACAAAATTCCTTGGATTAACTGCTATAGCTCCGAACTTAGCGACTGCTGGTGTAGCAAATTCGTCACACATTAGTACTCTTGAACCGAATACTTGACCAATTTCACCATTGAGTTTAGTAGCCATGTCGCCAACTAGGTTAGCGTCTTGGAACTCTGCATCTTCTAATAGTTCGTAGTATGATCTTTGTGAAACAATGTATACTACTTCACTAGGATTAATACCATATTTACCCATGTTCTTTCTCATTTCAAGAAGATCAAGTGCTGTAATCTTATCACTTGCAAAAGCAGTTGATGATTGAGTATAGTCACTGTCATTTCTCGCTAAGTGTAGAAGACCTTCAAAAGTTGCTTGTGATGTACCATATACACCGTCAGCATCGTCACCTGCTAAGATGGCATTTTCGATACCTCTTGCATGTGCTCTTACCATTGACTCTCTAATTAAAGGTAGTATTGGTAAAATTGCATCTTCTTCAGTCTCATTACCTAAGTATGATTGTGAGATAAGTTTTTTGGTTGAAAGAGTTCTTTCAGTTAGGTTTACACCTGCTGCTGAACCAGGGTTATAAGCTGCCCCTCTTGCTTGTAAGTTACCATGAGGTGAACTTCCAGTAGCTGCTTGGTTGCCTGTAAATTCAGCGTAACCAGCATCTGGTAAGATTGGGATAATCATGTTAGCAGAAGTCATAGCAATTTCTCTAAATAGAGGTGCTAAGACTAATTCATTTTGAATATCTCTTTCAATGTTTGTTGAAACGATTTGCTCAAAGTCAACAGAAGATACTTGAGTACCTGAGTGCTCATTTACCTTTTCCATTAAACCTTTTGAATAATCACTGTTCCATCCTTTACCAGTCGCTAAACCAGCAAATTTTGCATCAATAATCTCGTTTTCAAAGTCTTTCTTCCAGTCGCCGCCTGAACCTTTAGCGAAAGTTCTTTTGGATTCACGAATACTCATGATTTCCTCTGATTTTTCTGCTAGTTGTTTTTCTAGGCTATCGACTACTGTTTTCAAGTCTTCATTTTTTTCGTTAACTCTAGCTTCT
>Ga0222717_10001453_pt1 | contig 19369 bp, 27 predicted proteins | sample C33_18DmetaG_FD_165053 | JGI IMG/M metagenome (GOLD analysis project Ga0222717, IMG submission 165053) | Estuarine water microbial communities from San Francisco Bay, California, United States - C33_18D | ecosystem: Environmental > Aquatic > Marine > Unclassified | place: USA: California...
AAATTATTTTTTTATTAAATATATTAATTCAATTGAGAATATAATCAATGGAATTTTTGAGGAAGCAAATACAGATTTTGGACTATTTATTTCAGAAAAGATTACGCAAAAAAAATTTCATAACAAAGCAAAAGCAAAACAAGATGTTAATGCATTAAAATTTTCTGAATGGTTTTCAAACAAATATGAAATAGAGCATAAAAATCCATATCCAAATATTATGAATAAAATTCGTCAATTCAAAAATATGAATGAAAAATTACCAGAAATTAAGATAATGATGAGAGGTACTGAAAGATACAAAGATGATTTTTATCAAGAAATTAAAGTTGATTTAAGAAATAAAAAAATTATTTCAAAAGAACAGTTAGAAATTGAAATCAAAAGGCAAACTCCAATATTTTTAGAAATTATTAATAAAAAAAGAAATGAAAATGAAGAACCAAAAGTTACAAAAAAGAAAATTACGTCATCTGCATTTTTAACTTTAGAAGATGAGCAAAAAATTGAAATTATGTATTTATGTCAAATATACACGCCTGTAATTAGACGACTACTTGATGAATCAAGAGATAAAATTAAAAAAATAAAATTTCAATAATTTAATAAATCTATTTTTGTCGATTTTGTAATCGTCTTTCCATTCTAGATTTCCCTTCATCGAACTTTATACGATCCTCATCTGTTTTTAGAGCTAGAGTTGGGACAGGAATTGGCTTACCATTTTTACCAAGTGCAACAAATGTTACAAAAGCAGTTGCAGTAATAGTTCTAATTCCAGTTACAATATCTTCAGCTTCTGCTTTAACTTCAATTTCCATTGAAGAATTATGAACATAATTAATTCGGGCATTTAAGAAAAGTACATTTCCAACAAAAACAGGTTTCAAGAAATTCACACTGTCTAAAGACACAGTTACTGCATTAGATTGAGAATGTCGCTGTGCAACTATTCCTGCTACCATATCAATATTTTTTAAAATTTCACCACCAAACACATTTCCAGCTGGATTTGCATCTGAAGGAAACATTCTAACAATTACCTCAGCATGAGATTCAGATGGAGTTTTTTCAGATTTTATAGAATTTTCTGAGGACATTTTTTTATACCAACATACCTGTACATTCATCCAATTTAATTTGATCAGTCAATTAAAGATTATTTGAAATATTTTTTCAGGTTAATTTTATCAATTTTAGGTATTTTGGCCATCTCAAATCCTTCGGGACGTTTAGAAGTAGAACGGGTTGCATCAATGCCCATTTTGGCAGTTTGTAATTTCTTTTGATCACTGGAAGGATCAAGACTAGAACCACGCACATTCTTAATAATTACCAAATCCTTATCAGCCTGAAATCTTGTTGCCATCGCATATTCAACAGATTCAGCACTGTTTGGATCAATATCCTCATCAACTACAGTCACTTGTTTTAATGAGCGATGAGATTCAAATGTTTTTTTAATAATTTTTTTAGCATCAGATTCTGTTTTCTTTTTAATTTGTACAACAGCATGTAACCAATTTGAACCACCATTTGTCATAGACACCTGTTTTACCTGTGAGAAAGCCTTTTTCAATTCCCCATTTAGTTTAGATTCAATGGGCATTCCCATCAACAATCTGTGTTCGCCATAACCTGATAAAACATCATGGAATATAGGATTATTTCTAAAATACAAATTCTCAATTTCAAAAATTGGTTGTGATCTTTTATGATCATAAGTCTGAAGCATTTCAACCATCCATTCGGGATGAACTTTATCACGCAAAATTTTTCCCTCCATTACAATTTCTGAACCAGACGGTACATTCAATCCAGAAAATGGAAGTTTTGCTAAAGTTAATTTTCCACCCAATAAAGAATTTGCAATATCAATTTCATCCTTACCCCAATCAAATTGATAAGCACCAGCAATTGAGATTGCAGGATGGACACCAACAGTAATTGCAATTTTAAGATCCTCACCATGTTCTTTTGCATCAATAAAGCATCGATGTAAGTGACGACCTTCAACCATTCTAATTGATAGATGTGTTTTGTCAATAGGCATCATCCTGTGAAATGATGAGTTTTGTTTTCCTGTTTCAGGGTTTTTTGCATAAGCCACTGAAGAAGTAATGAAAGGTCCTGATTCCTTTTCAAAATGAGTCACAACAGGCATTAAATTGATATTTTTTGACTTATTTTCCATGAATTTTCCAGTAGGCACGATTTTTGGTGCTTTTGAGTTTTTTATTGCTGAAATTACTTTTTGATGTATGTTATTTTCCGTGCCACCAACTGCCAAAGCAAATCTTTTTCGAGTTCCAACTAAATTAGATACTAGTCTAAAATCACTTTCTTTGATATTTTCAAATAATACTGCATGTGATTGATCTACTTTTGCTGTAACACCAGCAATTTCATATTTAGTTGAAACTTTGGTTTTAATGGTTTTAAGTTCTTTAATTTTTTTAACTTTGGAAATGTAATCTCTTAAATCACTCATTTTCAATCATTTCCATTATCTCAGACATTAAGGCTTTTGCGGTTGACGGTTCTAATTCATTTTTGACAAATATTGAGACCAAAGCAATCCCTTTCATCCTTGTACTAATTCGTTCAGAAACTAATCGTAAAAATAACGATTCATTTCTAGATGGAACTATAGTAGTGGTAGTAGGTGTAGGACCAGTTGCTAAAGAAACTGTCATGGAACCAATCTTGTCATTATCTTCTGAGACTGAGACAAAATATCCATTTTCAAATTTTTGAGTTCTTAAGGAAAAATTACGATTTTCTAATTTAATAATTTTATTTAGAAATCCATTTGAGGAAGTCAATAACTTACAAACGAACCTTATGCTTTTATTGCTATTGATTCATTTTCTGGGTTTTTTTTGCAGTTCTTCTCATGTTTATCAATAAACACATAAGGTTTTTCACAATATTGACATGGTGTTTTTTCTTTACCTTTTGTTGTTTTTGCTTTTGTTGTTTTTGCTTTTGTTGTTTTTGCTTTTGTTTTTGCTTTTGTTTTTGCTTTTGTTTTTCCTTCAGCTTCAGCAACTAATTCTTGTTCCATTGCAGAAATAGAATTGGTTTCTGCTTCTGCGGAATCAGCTTCAACTCTAGCACGAAGTTTTGCTTTGTATTTCAAATTACGTGGTTTTGTTCTTAATCTATATCCACAACAAGGACACCACAATCCTTCCCATTTAATGAAAATTTCACAAATTTGACATCTTCTCTGACCTGATGCATAACGTCCTGTTCCAACAGGTTTTTGAGCTTTATATCTAACACAGATGCCTTTGCATGTCATTTTAGTATTTTATATAGAAATTATAGGTATATAAGCATGGATCGCTAAAATTTATAAAAAATAAAAATTATTTTTAAAATAATTACAAGTTTTTTCATTATAAAATTATATTTTTCAAAAAAATGATTTAAAATAACCATAAATATGTATTGTTTAAAATTTTTCAATATTTTCAAAATTTATTACAAATTTGTATAATTTCTAAAAAAATTTTTAGAAAAAATTTATGGAATTAGACATGTGTTTGTTGCGTCATCAAATACAGTTCCAGCTCCACATTTGGAAGTAGTTTGAGTGCCTTCTAAAAGACAGGTGTTTGTTGCGTCATCAAATACAGTTCCAGCTCCACATTTGGAAGTTGTGTTAACATCAGATTCTGTTGTTTCATTAATCACTTCTGTTGGTGGCTGTACAGAATCATCATCTAAAGAAACTGTTTTGTCAAATCCAGTATTCACAACAACTGCTCCACCAATTACAGCTAAAATTGCCAATACACCTATCACTATGAGAATATTTTTTTTATTCCCATTGTTAGATTTTTTTTCAATGACCTCGTCAGGTATTTTGTCAGGTATTTTTTCAACAGGGTCTTCTTTTACTTCAGGATTTTTTATATCGCTACCACAATCAAGACAAAATTTAGAATTTACAGGAATAGATTTACCACATTTCCAACAGTAAATGTGTTCCATCTCTACAACATCATCTTCATCTTCAATATCCTCTTCAGAAACCATGGTTTCAGAATCTTCTTCATAGGGATCCTCGCCACGAATTTTTGCTAATTTTTTTTGGGTTTTGACTTGTTCAATATAATCATGAATTAAATGATCAAGATATGCTCTGTCAGAACCATATACCGTTCTTTTTTGTTTTAGCATTAGTTTGATATGTTCTAATCTATATGGGTCTCCCACTTTCATTTTGATTAAAATATTAACTTGATCAAGTAAGGACTGCATTATTCATTTGTAAAATATCTTGAATTTAAAATTGATCAATATCGAGGATTATGCTTTCAAAATTGTAGAAACGACATGTTTTACCATATCATCAAAATTGGAATTTACATTTGATTCTATTTCAGCCAATTTGGAATCACCTTCTTGGGAAATTTTTGCAGATTCTGAATTTGCTTTTTCTTTTGCGGCATTAATCATTACTTCTGCCTCTTTGGTAGCCATCTCACGAGTTTTTTCTAACAATGTGTCGATTTCACTCAAAGTTTTAACATTTAGTTGTTTTTTCATATCTCCAACTTTGCCTGTTAAAGAATCAAGATCATCTTCTAATCCGTTCAAAGATTTGATAATTCCTGTAACTTTTGATTCAGCAACGTCTGCCATGTTATTCAGATTTGGTAAATTCCATTTATTAAATCATTCATTTTTAGGGCATATTTTAGGCACAAAAAGTGAGATTATCCAGATGTGAGAAGCAAAATTGCTCTGGCTAGATCGCCTTTGGCCTCTTCTAAAGCACTTTTTGCCTTTTCTTCATCGACACCTGCTTGTTGGCTAACTAATTGAATATCATCATCAGAGTAAATTGGAACTTCTAATTCAGCTTCCTCATAGCTGTCTGCAGTTACAGTAAAGATGGAACTATCTTTTGCTTTCATTTCAGTCACTGAAGGCTTTGAAATGATAATCTCTTTTTTGTCAGTTTTAATAATAACTTCTTGTACATTTGATAATTCATTCATGTCAAGACCCATCTTGTCCATCATTCTTCGCATTTCGCGGTTACCTCCTCGCATCATACCACTATCTTCTCCTTACGACTTTTTAAACTATCTCTAACTTTTATGGCTACGCCCAAATTCAAATCAGAAATCATTTTTGAAGATAAAATTGCTTTACCAACTGCAATTACTTGATTCTCAAATAATACAGGAGTGTCAGATGAAACTTTAACATTTTTTCCGCACCAAGTAACATGTTTACAAAAAACGGATCTTCCTTCCATTACAAAAGGAGCAGCATCCTTGTTAACTTCAATACAATTTTCTTTGAATGTTTTACTTTGCAACAATGTCTGAGCAAAATCAATACTAATTGCCAAACTTCCATTTATTCTCAAAGTACAAAGTAATTTTCCTTTGTGTGAAACTGTTCGAATTCTACCAGTTTTTCTGGATAATTCTATATCTAGATCTTTTGGTAAAAATTTTGATGTTCCCCTTCCAAATAGAGCGTCAAGTGATTGTTGAAGTTTAACAAATTTTTCCATATTTGAAAATAAATTATTGGAAATATTAGTTGTTGTTAATCTATAATAATAATAAATAACTATATAGTTAGTTACAAAATGATTAGATTATGGAAGAACAAGGGGAAACTAGGAAAATACAGTTTACAGGCAAGTCATCATACATAGTTTCATTGCCAAAACAATGGATTAACGAATTAGGGTTAAAACAAGGAGACCAAATACGAATGGTCAGAAAAGGATCATCCACTTTGGAACTATTCCCGCCAAAATTTGAATCACGAACACAAAAGAAAGAAGATGCCACTATAGAAATTTCCGAAGATGAAAAAGCAGAGTCCATAGTTAGAAAATTAATCTCATTATACTTTTTAGGATTTAGAACAATTAATTTAAAATCAAAAAATGGAAGACTGGACCCATCACAAAGAAACACAGCAAAAGAAGCTGTAAAAAGAATGTTAATGGGTTCAGAAATCATTTCAGATTCGAGTAGCGGAATAACAATTCAGGTTCTTGTAAATTTATTAGAATTATCAGTTGATGGAGCTTTCAAACGAATGATACATTTAGCAAAATCAATGTCAAATGATGCAATTTTAGCGCTAAAAGAAAATAATTTAGATTTGGCGCAAGAGGTCATCAATACAGACGATGAAGTTGATAGATTTGGATTTTACATTATTCGTCAGTTGAAAATAGCAATACAAAATGAACATTTTCTAAAAGAAATGGGTTTTAGGAATGCTAGAAATTGTTTAGGTTATCGATTAGTTGTAAAAAATATTGAAAGAACTGGGGATCATGCAGCATTTATTGCAAAGGACTTTTTGGAATTTAAAAAGCCAATCAAAAAAGAAATTTTGAATAAATTGCAAGAAATGAATAACTTTTCTTTGACAGTATTAGATGAATCATGTTTAGCACTTTTCAAAGAGGATTATTACCAGGCAGAGAAAACTATCAAAAAAATAGAAGAAATTAGCAAATATGAAAAGAAAGTCAGGGATTCATCAAAATCATTAAAAGATGATGAAGAAATTTACAGAGTTAGAAGATTGTCAGAAAATATCAGAAGAATTTCTGAATATGCAAGTGATATTGCAGAAATTGTCCTAAATATGAATATTGAAAAAACATTAAAGAAAATGGAATAATCTATCAAAATGGACAAAGCAATTCTGATTACATATGACAAAGAGGATGCCATAAATGAAGCAAAGGGATTATGTGAAGCAGCAGGATATGAAGTAGTTCATATTATTCAAGAAAATTATCTTCAAAAACCAAAATATGGAATTAGTCTGGGAATTCTAGAAAAATTGCAAGAAATTGCAGATAAAATTAGACCAGATGTAATTGTATTTGACGAGATTCTAAAACCTAGTCAAAATTACAATCTAGCAACAGAATTACAAAGAGAAATTTTAGATAGAGAAGGACTAATTCTGGAAATTTTTGAAAGTAGGGCATCAAGTGCAGAATCAAAATTACAAGTAAAATTAGCACAATTAAGATATGAAATGGTCAGAGCTAAAGAAAAAGTTCGTTTAGCAAACATGGGAGAACAACCAGGATTTATGGGAATAGGCAAATTTGAAGTTGATGTCTACTATAACGATATCAAACATAGAATGCAGACAGTAAAAAAGAAATTACTAAAAGCAGGAAAACAAAGAGAACTTCACAGACAAGGAAGAAAGAGAATGGGATTTACAACAATTTCATTGGCAGGTTACACGTCTGCAGGAAAAACTACATTATTTAATAAAACTACAGGTGAAACAAGAACTCAAAGTAATGAGTTGTTTACAACATTGTCAACCACAACAAGAAGAATAATAATTAATCAAGAACCAGCATTAATTGCAGATACGGTTGGATTCATCAGTAAATTACCAGCATATATGATAGATGCATTCAAATCTACATTAGAAGAATTAACTTATTCAGACATTATTATTCTAGTTATTGATATTAGTGATTCGCAGTTAGAATTAAAGAAAAAATTTGCTAGTTGTATGAGAACATTGGATGAATTAGGAGTTAAAAAAGAAAAAATAATTTTTGCGTTAAATAAATTAGATCTAATTAAAGAAGATCAAATTAATTACAAAAGAGAATTACTAAATTTAGTTGAAAATGAAAAAGTAGTTTTAGTCTCCTCAAAAACAGGTGAAAACATAAAACAATTGAAGGAATTAATTCAGAATACGATTATAAATCAAAATCCATATAAATATAAAAAAAATGAAATGGAAGGAGTTGTAGATAAATTTGGTAATTGAAGTTGTTAGAATAGGACAGCGTGTTGTAAGAGACGACAGAGTGACTACGCATGTTGCACTAGTTTCAAGATCCTTTGGAGCAAAAAAAATATTCATGACAGAAGTAAATCCTGAAATTAAAGATACAGTTGAAAAAATTAACAACACATGGGGTGGAGATTTTGTTATTGAATTTGTCGATAATTGGAAATCAGTGATAAAAAATAAAAAAAGTGAAGGTTACAAAATAGTTCATTTATCGATGTATGGTGAAAAAATTAATCAAATTCAAAATCAACTACGTTTAGAAGACAAAATGTTGATTGTAGTTGGGGCTGAAAAAGTACCCAGAGAAATTTACGAATTAGCAGATTACAATGTGGGTGTCGGAAGTCAACCTCATTCAGAAATTAGTGCATTAGCCATTTTATTAGATAGAATTCAGGATGGGCAACAATTTGAAAAAAACTTCCCAAATGCAAAAAGAAAGATCATACCCACAAAAAATGGCAAAAATGTCCAAGTAAATGAGACAAGGGATTAATACTAGAAACTAAGGATGAATTAAGTTGGTAGACAAATACGAAGATCCTTTTGTTAGAATTGCATCAATGATTGGAGGAGATGAATATCTCAAAGTAGCAAGATCTCTGTTAAAGGCCGAAGATGCAACTGATGAAGAAATAGCCAGTTCAACAGGTCTTAGAATTAACATGGTAAGAAAAGTGCTATACGATCTTTTTGGAAAATCTTTGATTACAGGTATTAGAGTAAAGGATGAAAGAAAAGGATGGTTTGTTTACAGATGGAGAACAAGACGAGAAGAAGTAGAACATTTTATTGAAAATCAAAAAAAGAAAATTGAAGAGAGATTACAACAAAGATTTGATTATGAAAATGCATCAGACTTTTATCATTGTGGAAATGAGGATTGTCCAAGAGTTACATTTGAAGATGCATTGGAGGGCATGTTCAAATGTCCATCATGTCAAAATGTATTAAATATAAAAAAGAATGAAAAATCTCGAAAAGCATATTCAAAAAAGATAGATGAAATCAAAAAAGATATGCAACAAACATTTTGATTGATTAAAAAATTATTAAATTAATACAATTCTAAAAGAATAATTTCATTAATCTTCATATTCGTCATCTTCTTCATCATCCTCATATTCATCATCATCTTCTTCATCCTCACATTGTTCTAATTCTAGATGACTTGGAATGCCATCATCTTGGAAAAAAATCTCAATGCAAATATCAGTATTCAAAGTTGAAGCTAACGTTTCAGCCAAATTCTTAGGAAAATTACCTAATCTACTAGGATCATCAGAGTATCGATATTGGGTAATTTGTTCATCATGATGAAAATCAATCTCAATATCACCGTTTCTGAATTTTCTAACTTTAATTACTTCTCCAAAAATTGAATTAGACAAAATTAATTTCCATGATTAGAAACATCACGAGTTAGATTTTCAGCTAATTCCTCATAATGTTGTCTTGATTTACCTAATTCATTCAATTGAGATTCTTCAATTCCAGAGAGTTCCTTGTCAACTTTTTCAGAAACATATTGTAATCTTGCTTCAGCCATCATGAATAATTTGTTGTTTTCTTTCCACAAATGTTCGGTAATATGATCAACATAAAGTTGCATATCAGAAATTAATTTTTCAGAATCTCCAGATGAAAGATATTCTTTTGCTGAATTTTCCATAGAATTTCCAATTTCTCGAGAACGTTCATGATCGATTAACATCATAGCAATCGGTCCCATTTTACTTGGTAATCCTGCTTTTTCTAATGCAGGAAATAATGATTTTTCTTCCTTTGTATGATGACAAACATCAGTAAAATTTTTTGAAAAATCAATTACAGGAAGTAAAATTGATTCAGGAATTTGTTTACCATCATTTAATAATTCAATTGTAGATTGCATAGCTTTGATTACTTTTTCAATTAATTCATGATCACGTCGAAGTGATGTAGTAGACATATTTAAAAAAAATAAAATCCAATATCTATATCTTTTTAATTTAAAATAATTAAAATATAGAATTAGTTAACGAGGGTTCGCTAACTGGTTTAACGGTTAGATAGGCTTTTTGATTTAACAAATGCCCAGATCTTTTTGGTCATCTCACTAGGAGCGATTGGTTTCTTACCAAATACTTGTTCTACAGTTTCTTGACGACCTGCAAAATTAATGGCGTATCCTCCAAATGCTGGTTTCTTTGTTTTTGATTTAGTAGCGGCCTTTCTTTTAGGTGCAACTTTCTTTTTTGTTGCAGCCTTTCTTTTAGGTGCAACTTTCTTTTTTGTTGCAGCCTTTCTTTTAGGTGCGACTTTCTTTTTAGTTGCAGCTTTCTTTTTTGTTGTAGTTTTCTTTTTTATTGCCAATTTCTTGTACTTTCATTTGAGATAAACTATAAGAACTTACACTTTGATGTAATTTATCACAAGATGATTTTTGAGCCTCTTAACAGATTTTAGTTTCAAATTAGGTGAATTAACTATTTTGGCAAATCCCTTTCCTTCAACTAAAGAGGTGGCATCATTTCCTCCAATTAGATAAGGAGATAAAGTGATAATTAATTCATCAAAAATATTATTTTTAATAAATTCCCAATTTACTGTACCTCCACCTTCAACTAAAATAGTTTTAATTTTTTTAGTAGAAAGTTTTTTCATTAATAATTTTAAATTAACAGAATTTTCTCCAGAAATAATTATTTCTACTGGTAATTTTTTTAATTTTGATAGATTTGCTTTACTAATTTTTTTAGAAACAGCAATTATAGTTGGAATTTTATCACTTGATTTAATTATTTTAGAATTTTTTGAAATTGTACCTTTAGAATCTAAAATTATCCTTGTAGGATTTTTTCCTTTTGTATAACGTACTGTTAATAATGGATCATCTTTTAACATAGTATTCTTTCCAATAAGGATTGCATCCACTTTTGATCTTAATTTATGCAATCTAGTACTATCTTCTTGGGAAGATAACTTAGAATCATTTGATCTTGTAGAAATTTTTCCATCAATTGAAATTGCTGCACTTAAAATGATATGCATATTAGATTTTTCCATGTACAATTTTTCCTCCAATCATTACTGCTTTGATTGTTGATTGAGATGCTCTATGTACAATAGATGCATAAGGATTATGCATAGGTTCTAAATCTAATGCATGTTTATCAAGAAAAATACAATCAGCTATTTTTTTTGTTTGAATAACACCAATTTCTTTTTTTAGAATTTTTCCAGCATTGACTGTTGCCATTTTAAGAATTTCTTTGGGGTCTATTCTCTTTTTTTTAATTCCCATAGTTACCTTCCAGAGATAATCCATTTCACGAAACATGTCTGGTGAATTAATCATTACATTATCTGTACCTAATCCTAATAGACATCCAGCATTTTGCATTTTTTCAATATCAGGAATTCCTTCAGATAGTGAGGAATTGGCTCTAGGGCAAATAATTATGCCTCTAGTTTTTTTAGATGTAGCATCTAGATCTTTTTTTGAAGCATGAGTCATGTGAATCAAAAAATCAGGTTTTAATGATAATGCTCTAAGAGTTTCTGATTTTCCAGTAATTCGTTTTGATTTTTGAACACTTTCTATAGTTTCAGAAGAATGAATTGCTCGTAATTTTTTTGTTTTTGAATACGATTGTAATACAGACGTACTATGCTCATTAGCACCACTAATACCAATTCCATCACAAATTTTTACTAAAGATGGAAGTTCAAGAGTTTTTTCCTTTGGAAAAGGGTTATTTTTTTTAATTTCTGATGTGCTTTGGTGAAAATCTAGTCTTCCTAGAAGAATTGTACGAATTGGCAAATCATCAACCGCTTTTTTAAGTAATATTGCACCATCTAGTCCCCCTTCTCTGAAATCAACAAATGTGGTAATACCTTTTTGAATCATAGAGCGACATGTATTTTTCATAAATGTTGAGAGATATTCATTAGAAGTGTTTTTCAAAATTTTAGATTTAATTCCAAACATAGGATGTATTTTTTGATTTACAGTACTATTCAATGTAATATCTTTACCAATTGAATCAGCAATATGCGTATGAGAATTTATGAATCCTGGGATCAATAGTAATCCTTCACAATCTATTGTATCTTTTTTTGATTTAGATTGTATGTTCTGATTAATTTTCTGAAATTTATCATCTCTAATTTGAATATCAATATTTGAAATGAAATCTAAATTTTCACCAATTAATGCACTGATATTTTTTAATAACATTATAATTCATAAACATCAGGTTTCTGTTTTCCTGAATCTCGTATTTCACGTATAGTATCAAGAGATTTTGTGGCTAATTTAGCTGCATCCCTACTAGTTTTAGCATTTCCAATACCACAGTTCAAAGAAATTTGGTCATCATTTTTAATTATATCAATAAAATTTTGAACAGAATTTTTTGCATCATCACTTGCAATTACCATATAATTATCACCACCTAGAAAAAATGAAAGAGAATTTTTTTCAATGAAATATCTGCCAATTTTAGAATATAATTCAAAAACTTTTAATGAAATTTCATATGGAGAGTTATCTTTTCTTTGTGATTTTAGATCATCAACATCCAAATGCATTATTGAAACATCAAACTCTAAACTATTATCAATGAAACCGTAAATACTATGTTCTTCATTTAATATCACACTATTTTGTTTACCCTCATATGCTTTTAGATTAGCATTAAATGGAGATTCTCCATATCCAATTGAAATAGTTAAACTAACTTCAAATGATTCTTTAACGGATTTTTGAATTTCAATATGATCATCCAGAGTAAGACCATTTGATACAACAAAAAATTCATCTGATTTATTTAAAAATACCAAGCAATTTTTTGCAGAAAATAATTCTTGTACTTTTTTGTAAAGAGAAGCCTGCAACATCTGTAATTCATGTTCTCTGTCACTACCTAATGTTAAAGTCCAAGGCCCATATTCAGTAATTTTTAAGATACTTAATTGGATCATTCTTAAATTTTTTCCAATTCTTTTGAAATTGTAACAAGTGCTTCGATAGCTCTTTCTGCAACAGGTCTAATTCGGGCATAAGCGTGTCTTTCTTGCATTCCAGGTCCAGTTATTCCAAGAGAAACAGGTTTTTGATATTTTAGTGATAAATCAGTTAAGGATCTAGCTGCAGCATGAGATATCACTTCATCATGTTTAGTTTGTCCTTTTATTATAGCACCTAAAGTTGCAACACCGTCAACTTGTTGATTTTGTAACAATTTATCTACGATTATAGGCATATCATAGGCTCCAGGAACCTTACAAACATGAGATATTGTTAATTTCATAGAATCTGCTTTTTCTTTTGCAACTTCTAACATGCGGGATGTTACCTCTTCATTAAATTCTGAAACTACAATGGCTATATTCAAAATTAATTCACCTTAGCGTATTCCAAAAGTTCTTTTCCATCAATTAATGGAATTCCATTTTGTTTTCCAAATTTTTCTGCTTTATCTACAGATAATGCAGTATAGGTTTCTGCATCCATCATTTCGCAAATAGCTGTTACTGGAGTCAATCCTGCAGTCTTAGCCAAGTATACAGACATTTCTGTATGTCCTTGACGTGATGCCACTAACCCTTCTGATGCAATCAATAAAGGAACATGACCTGGGGTTTTAAATGATGATGAGAATTTTTTCTGTTTATTTTCAACTTTGTAGATATTAGCCATTTCCAAAATTGTTAATGCTCTGTCTTTATCTGTGATTCCTGTGTAAGTTTGATAATGATTTACAGATAATGAGAATGTTGGGTAATCGCCATACGGAGCTAAACCCATTATCATTTCTTTATTTGACATAGATGAACTTGCAAGAGTATCATGCATGTATTGTAATTCGAGCGATTTTGCAAAATTATTTTCAAGAGCAATACATAGTAATCCACCTGCATTCTGTCTCATTCGTGCAACATGCTCAGGAGTGATAAATTCTGCTGCAACAACCATGTCAATTTCATTTTCACGTCCTGCTGAATCAAATAATAATACAAATTCCCCACGTTTAAGAGATTCAAGTCCAGTTTCAAGTGACATATACAAAAATTATTTCAATCTAGGTATATAGTTTACTAAAAAATGGGTAATTACCACTATAATTGTAGATAATTAGGCTTGCTTTAAAATATACTTTCCAAGAATGTCAGTTTCAATATTAACCTTATCTCCAACTTTCTTAGTATGAAAATTTGTAATTTCTATAGTATGAGGAATTAAAGAGACGGATGCTAGTGTTTTTTTAATATCAACAACAGTTAAACTAATTCCATCAATTGCAATAGAGCCTTTCTTAACAACATATTTTGCTAAATTTTTTGGAACTTCAAAGTATACTTGAACTTCTTTTGGTTTTTTAACAATTTTTTTGATTATTCCAACACCATCAACATGCCCTAAAACAAAGTGACCCTCTAATCTATCACCTGCTTTCAAACTTCTTTCAATATTTACGACTCCACCAACTTTTAGATTACCAAGATCAGTTTTCTTTGTAGTTTCTTCAATCATTTCAAAAATACATTTAGATTTTGACAGTTTTGTTGCAGTTAGACATACACCGTTTAGTGCAACGCTTTGTCCAATTTTTAATCCCTTTACTTGTTTACCCAAGTCAATAGTCATTTCAATTGCACTACGATTTTTTGTAATTTTTGAAATTTTATTTACTTTTCCAACTCCTTCAACAATACCTGTAAACATTAAAAAAAATACATTGTCTTTGTATAAAATGATTTAGATAATTCTAAACATTAATTATTTTGAATCAGAATTTTGAAATTCATCATCACAGAATTGATGAAAAACAGTGCATTTATTCTCCTTAGCATCTGATTTGATTTTTTGCATATCTTTGTTGAGCACACCCTGAGCAGCTAAAAATGCTTCATCAGGCATGTTTAATTTTTCATATAATTTTGATTTTGCAGGAGGTATTTCCCTTAAGCTTGAGTCAATTCGTTGAGCTAAGTCATAATAGTCAATTGCATCTTGGAAATTTCCTAAATGACTTAACGAGATGGCTTTGTTCATTAATGCAGTTACATCATTAGGGTCAATAACAAGCGAAGTATCATAATATCTAATTGCATCTTTATGGCGATCTAATTCATTTAACGAGATCCCCATGCTATTTAGGGCCCAAATGTCTTTGGGGTCAATTGACAAAAGTGTTTCACATAATTTTAAAACTTCATCATATTTTTTCAAACTTTCCAAAGCAAATACTTTATTTTTTAGTGCATATGCATCAGTATTTTTGATTTCAAGAACTTTATCACAATATGTAATGGCCTCTTCAAAATTTTTCAAATATATCAAAGATAATGAGATATTTTGTAAAGCAAGCATGTCAGTAGGATCTTTCTTTAGCAGATCCTTACAATAATCGTATAATTGATCATATCTTTCACTATTAAAAAATCGAGTAATTACATTGGTTGGATCAAGAAGGTCAATCATTCTCTTATTCTACAATTTCTAAAAGTGCTTTTGCTTGTTTATAGTGAACCTCGTCTATCATTTTGCCATCAACTGTTGTTGCACCTTTACCTTTTTTTGTTGATTCCAAATACACTTTACAGACTTTTTTTGCCCACGAAATTTCAGTTTTATTTGGGTAAAATGATTTATGCACTGTAGAAATTTGATCCGGATGAATCACACTTTTGCCAGAATATCCTAAGCTTTTTCCAAAATTACAATCTTTTTTTAATCCTTTCAAATCATGTAGATCCTGCCAAATACCATCAATGGCAGATATTCCTGCAGCTGCAGCATCAACAGGTATTTTGTATCTAGAATATTTACCACCTGGTGCATCTTTTGTGTATTCGACACCCAAATCATTTAGTAAATCAAAGATACCAAAAACAATTGCAGTTACGCGCTTTCCAAATGATGCAATTGGATATGAGTTTACTACACCTTCTGCTGATTCAATGGATGGAATAATTTGAATGGGTTTTAGTTTTTTAGATTTTTCTAAACCAGAAAGAATTTTTTGTATTTTTTTTAATTCTGAAACGTTATTCACTTTAGGAATTACGATTCCATCAATTCCTTTTTGAACAATTTCTTTTAGATCTGATGGAATTTTTCCAGATAACGGGGAATTAGTTCTAACAAATATTGATGAAGAATATTCTGAACGAGATTTTAGGGCATTTTTGATTAATTTTCTAGCACTGATTTTTTCATTATCAGGAACAGAATCTTCCAAATCAAAACATACAACATCAGCCTGAAGCTTTTTTGCTTTTTCTAGAAATCTAGGATTATTTCCGGGAACAAAAATGAGACTTCTGAAGAGCTGAGTCATTAAATGACTATGCGCCTTCAGGCTTCAATATGATTTTGCCGAAGAACTTACCAGTTAACATTTTTGTGTGAGCCTCTGCTGCTTGCTCAAATGTATAAACTGAGTCAACTGCAGCTTTAATTTTTCCTTGACCCATCCAGTATAGACCTTGATCTAATTCAGCTTTTGTTCCTTGTGTTGAACCTAAGACATTGATTCCTTTGAAGAATATGTGTCTAAGATCTATTTGTGCATCATAACCTGTTGTTGCACCACATGAAACTAGGGTTGAACCGTATTTGAGCAATTGTAGTTGCTTGTTAAAGTGGGTTTGACCAATATGATCAAATGCTAGATCAATTCCAGGTGCTTCACCTTTTGTTTTTGCAATTTCTTTACTGATTTTGAAGACTTGTTTACTCCAGTCATCTTGTCTATGATCAACTGCATAATCAGCACCTAATTCTTTACATTTATCTAATTTATCTGGACTTGCAGTTGCAATAACATCACAGTTGTATAATTTAGCAATTTGAATTGCAAAACTTCCAACACCAGAACCACCACCCATTACAAGTACGGTTTGACCTGGAGTAATGTTGGCTCTGCCAACTAACATGTGCCATGAAGTTAGAATTGTCATGGAAGCTGCTGCTGCATCTTCATATGAAACTCCTTCTGGAATATGTGAAACATTAACTTCTGGTAGGTGAACTTCTTCACTGTATGCACCCCATAGTGGACCAGTTTGGAAACCCCAAACTTGTCTTCGAGTACAATCAAATTCTCTTCCGGAAGTACAAGCACTACAAACTCTACATGCTAAATTAGAATGGGAAACAACTCTGTCTCCAACTTTGAAACCTGTTACATCTTCACCTACAGCGATTACATCTCCAGCTACATCTGAACCTGAAATGTGTGGTAGAGGAATTGCAATTGGAACACCTCTCATTCCCCAAATATCATTATAATTTAGGGCAGATGCTTTATTGGTAAAAACTACCTCATCTGGTTTTGGCTTCGGGGAATCAATATCTTCAACCTTGAGAATTTTTGCATAATTATCATCTGGTGCATATTCACGGTATACTACTGCTTTCATGGTTTCAATCTAATTTACCCCTAATTATATTTTATTGGGATCTATACTCTGTTAATTTTAAAATCACGTTTAGGTTGTTGTGTAGAAATAAGAATTTGCTTCAATTGATCGTCAGTTATCTGTCCTGGCATTTTTCCCTGTGTTGCCATTCCAATTAGATATTGCTCAACAAGATCGGATAACTCAGGTTTGACCATTTTGATATTATTTAATCTCATTCTAGCTTCTGGAGTTAAAATTTGTTTTAGGATTTGCTCTTTTTGTGCTGCTGCTTCATGATTAGGATTTTGATCTTGTGGTATATCGTTTGGTTCAGGAAAACTCATTTTGATCTAACGATAAATTTTCAATTCAGGTTTTTCTAGAATTAATTCATTGAGTATTTCTGTAGCAAGTCTATCTAGTTTTTGCATTCCATTTTTAGAAACAACTCTACCTTTCTTTTCAACTATTTCTAAATAGCCAAGTTTCTCTAATCCATGAATTGCGTTACGAACAATTGCACCACTTGCATCTCTATGATGAGCAGCACCATATCCATGTGGTTTGCCACCACCATAATCTTTCTTTAATTCATTAACTCCAATTGGACCATTAAAGTAAATTTTTCTCATAATTGATGCACATCTAGTATGCCACCATTCACTGTCTTGTGGTGGTTTGTCTGCATGGGCGCCAGTTTTGACAAATGGAGTCCAAGAAGGAGCAGGAATATCTTCATTTTTTAGAATGTTAGCTAATCTCTCAATTAAGACATCTGCTGGTACATCATAGACTTTTGCCATAAACTGCAAAAATCGATAATCGTCTTATAAATCATTTTAAGAGAAAATGTCTGATAATTTAAGAACTTAGGCAGAGATAAATTTCTAAAAGATCGCAAATTCGATAAAAATTTTCAAATTAAAAAGACAAGTCAGAGAAAAAGAAAGTCAAGTAGAGACTCTTTTTAGAAAGTAATACCATAGTATAGCCAATGAAAAAAGATTGGCGTCAATACGGAGAAGGTGGAAAAAATAGATGGTCAAAAGAAAAAGAAAGTGATACAGAAGAGGAATTAGAATGAATTATCATTTATTGAATTTCTAAAATTCCTTCTTTGATTAAGAATTGAATTCCTTGAATGAAAGCATCATCATCAATTGCACCAGCTGCCCACCACTCTGCATTGTTTTTGATCCAATTTGGAATTTCATTTCCAGAACTAGCTCCTTGTGAAGTAGATGGAATTTCTAAAATTCCTTCTTTGATTAAGAATTGAATTCCTTGAATGAAAGCATCATCATCAATTGCACCAGCTGCCCACCACTCTGCATTGTTTTTGATCCAATTTGGAATGGTGCTAGTTTTTTCTTTTGTTAAGATCGATTGAGAGTTAATTTCAAAATTAGATGTAGATACAAGAAAGTTTTCAAAATTATTAGAATATTGACCAGTTAAAATTAATTTAAATTCATACTCTCCATCAGTTGGAATAAAAATAGATTCTTGATAAATTCCATCCGGAGCTAAAATACCAAGATATTTTTCTCCAGTTCCAATATTTGACCAAATTTCTTTTCCAGAGGAATCAGTAATGCCATAAACAAACAAGAGATCTGTTACAGGAATATTATTTTTATCGTAGAAGGAAAATGTGAAAGGAATATTTTTACCAGAAACTAAATTAGAATTCCAATAAACTTCTCCAATTATATCATTTTCAAAAGAGAATTTAATGTCATTAAAATTAATTTTTTCACCAGATAAAATTTCTAATTTAATTGAATCATTGTTTGATGTAGAAAGTAATTTATTTTTTATTTCGAAAAGATCATTATGAGGAACCTCAATCTTTATAGAATTTTTTTCAGGATTTGAAATATTAAATTCATAAAACTCATTGGAAATTTCCACGTCATTAAGAGATATCAATAATTCATTATCTACTGGAATAGACGAAAAATCTTTGTTAAATGAGATTATTTGGTTTAGACTTGAACTATCACTATGATTATTCCAGTCAAAGGGTATTTCATATGATATTTTATTTAATGATTCATCATATACAAAGTTAGAAATTTCATTATTATGAGATTTTACAGAAATTGGAAATTCTTCTGCTGAAGCAGTTTTT
>Ga0222717_10001459_pt1 | contig 19330 bp, 23 predicted proteins | sample C33_18DmetaG_FD_165053 | JGI IMG/M metagenome (GOLD analysis project Ga0222717, IMG submission 165053) | Estuarine water microbial communities from San Francisco Bay, California, United States - C33_18D | ecosystem: Environmental > Aquatic > Marine > Unclassified | place: USA: California...
AAAACAGTCAGATAATGGCTCAGTTGCAACAAAATGAAGATAATGCTCTTAATCAACGCACTAATGAAGCAAGAAACCAAATCAGTTTATTTGCTGAAGCAACGGATGATAGCGGTAAAAAACTACATCCACATTTTGATAAAGTGGAACAAGTAATGGGTAGGATGATAACTGCCGGTATAGCAACAGATATGAATGATGCTTATGACCGGGCGGTTTTTGCTGATCCTGATATACGTTCAGAATATTTAACAGCAGAGCGTGAAAACGTAGCTGTAAAGTTAAACACTGAACGCAAAGCTAGTAATCAAAATAGTAAGGCTGCATCTAAAAATGTGAAAACTAATAATGTTGCACCAGATAATGTTTTAGCTGATGAGCCAGATAATGTTCTAGCTTCTGTACAAAAAGCGATGAGAGAGAGTGTATCATAATGGAGAAAAACTATGGCTTTCGCTAATAGTAACTTTGATGCCATTGTAACAACTACCTTGAAAAACAGAACAGGTAAGGTTGCAGACAATGTCACCGCAAATAACTCAGTTCTTGCTGAACTGAGCCGTAAAGGCAATATTATGCTCGAAGATGGCGGTCAATCGCTTGTCCAAGAACTTGATTTTGCTGAAAATTCAACATTCTCATATTACTCAGGTTATGAAGTGCTAGATATTACAGCATCTGACGTAATAAGTGCTGCTGAATATGATTGGAAACAGGCTGCTGTATCAGTAGTAATTTCTGGACTTGATATGCGTAGGAACAGTGGTAAGAACCGCATGATTAATCTTATTGCAGCTCGTGTTAAGAATGCTGAAAATACAATGGCTAATAATCTATCAACTGGTATCTTCTCTGATGGTACAGGTAGTGGTGGTAAGGAAATTGGTGGTCTTGGTTTGATCGTTGCTCCTTCCCCTGCAACTGGTACTGTTGGTGGCATTAACAGAGCAAACTTCGCTTTCTGGCGTAATATTGCTTATGATGCGTCATCAGATGGTGGTGCTGCTGCTTCAGCTTCAAACATCCAGGCATACATGAATGCAGTATGGGTGCAGCTCAAGCGTGGTGCAGATTGTCCTAATCTAATCGCAGCCGATAATAACTACTTTAACTTCTTCTGGGAAAGCCTTACAGCAATCCAGCGTATTACAACGAGCGACAAAGCCACATCTGGTTTCCGTTCATTGGAATATAATGGTCCTGGTGGGTCAGCACCTGTCGTTCTTGACAATGGTGCTGGAGCAGACAAAATGTATCTATTAAACACAGATTATCTGTTTTTTAAAGTACACAAAGATGCAAATTATGCGGTTAGTGATGATCGTGTTTCCAATAACCAAGACGCAATTACAAAGCACATATTGTTCATGGGTAACATGACAGCAAGTAACTGTTCTTTGCAAGGCGTTATAAAAGCGTAATAGAAAGGTAAAAAAATTATGTCTTATATAACTGGAATGAATATTACCCAAGTTGACACCTCTGCAACCTTTGAGTTAGGTTCAGTAGGACGTACTTCTGACGGTAAAGTGTACCGTTATTGTCAATATGAAGCCGGTACTGCTGCTGTATCAGGAGTTGCTGGTGAAGTTGCGTATTATGACGGTGCTGGTGCTACACAAACTTATGTTGTTACTTCTGACGTGTCAGATAGTGTTAATGTAGGTGCTGGTGTACTACAGGCAATTTTAGCTGATGGTGAATATGGATGGCTGCAAACTCGTGGTCCAGCAACATTGACTATTGCTTTAACTGCCGGAGCTGATGGAAACGCACTAACACCAGTCGGTGCTGGCGATGGTACACTTGATGTATCTGCTGCTGTTACTGACCATGTTTGTGCAATTGCTGATGATATTTCTGCAAAGAAGATTGTTTGCATGTTCCCATAGTAAACTAAATGATGGGGCAGTTAGGAAACTAACTGTCCCTCATTACTATTAATTTAACAAAAGGATTTGATATGGACATCAACGATTTTACAACTACTGCCTCTGCTGATGATGGCAACATAGTTACAATATTTACGAAAAAGGTTATTAACAATTTTAAAAGTAAAGAAGCAGATGAACTTATTTATGATTTTTTGCCATATTTAGAAATTGTTTCTCCCGGGCAAAGGCATTCAATAGTTGTCCGTAAAATAGAAGAAAATGATAAAAACAAGTATAAAAAGCATTGGGATGCTTACCAGAAAAAAGAACAGTTACGATCAGAAGGGACTGCATTAAGAGATTGGTCAGGTGTTGAGCCGGAAATGGTTGCACAATTAGAGTATATGAGCATCTTTACAGTCGAAGATTTAAGTAATGTTTCTGATGGTAATTTAGGTAATATTGGCATGGGTGCTAATAAACTAAAAAACGCTGCAAAATTATTTGTTAGCGGTAAAGACAAAAATGATGTAACATTACAAAAAGCGTTAGATAAAATTGCAGATTTAGAGAACAAAATTGCACTAATGGGGGCTGAAACAGCTATCCCTGATGTACCAAAGACAGGAACACAGGATGAGCCTATTAAGCGTAGTACAAGACAGCCTAAAAGAAATCGGAGGGTTTGAAGTTCCAACAAGCGTAGTTGGTAACACAAACGAAACAGCCGTTTTAAGTTTAGCTTTGGCAAACAGGTCATTGTTAGAAACTGCAAAACGTACTGATTGGGCTAATCAAACTGTAAGAGGCACAATAACAACTGCTAGTGGCACAGATCAATATGCTTTACCGTCAGATTTTAAAGGTCTTATGAATGACAGTATGTGGGATGACACAAACAATCGTAAAGTGTTTGGTCCTATATCTGCTAGTTTGTGGGAATTTTTTAAGAACAGTTCTGTTTCTAATACGTCCCTAACACGATATATGCGAATATACAAAGCTACTGCAAACAATAACAAAGTGTTTTATTTCTATCCCACACCAGATAGCACAGCAACAATTAACTATGAATACCAATCAAATGGTGTTGCAGAGGCTAGTGATGGCACACTGCAAGCTAAATATTTGGCAGATACAGATACAGCGTTACTTGACGAAGATACTGTTGCACTAGGCTTTAAATGGCGAATATTAAAAAGTCGTGGTTTGCCTTATGCAGAAGAATTTCGTGATTATGAAATGGCTATTGAAAGCAGCATAAATGATAACGGTGCTGGAATAATTGATACCGGCTCTGACGTTATGTTTGACAAGTTTTTAGTGATAACTCCTGATGGAAGCTGGAACGTATGAGGCAACCATTACTAGATAATCGCAGACTGCAACAAACTGCACAGATATTTTCGTTACCGTCACCTACCGGGGGATGGAATGCAAGAGATAATTTAGCAGCTATGCCTTCCCTGGACGCAGTTAAAATGATTAATTTTTTCCCTGAGAATGATGGTGTTACCCTCCGTAAAGGTGATGTCCTCTTTGCTGAGGGTATGTCAGGGGCGGTTGAGTTCTTATTTGAGTACGAAAGTGCTGATAGTAATGATCTACTCGCTGCCTCTGACGGTAATTTCTATGACATAACAAGTGGCACACCATCAGCAAAAGCAACAGGTTTAACTAACTCACAGTGGCAAGGTGAAAACTATAATGCTCGTGGTTTCTTTGTAAATGGTGCTGATGCTCCGAAAGATTGGAATGGTACAACTCTTGCATCAACAAGTTGGACAGGATCTGGTCTTACAATAACAGATCTAATTAATGTTCGTGTTGTAAGAAACAGATTATGGTTTTGTCAAAAAGATACTTCTGATGCTTGGTATAGCGGTATTGGTTCTATTACAGGTGCGTTAGTTAAATTTCCACTAAGTGAAATAGCACGTAATGGCACACTAATGGCAATTGGTTCTTGGTCAAGAGATAGCGGTGATGGTGCAGATGATGCTACTGTCTTTGTAATGTCCACCGGGGAGATATTAGTCTACCAGGGTGATGTCAGTAGTACATTTACCTTAGTTGGTCGTTTTAATGCTCCAGAGCCTATTGGCAGACGGTGTTTAATAAATTGGGGCGGTGAATTAGTTATTATTACTCGATCTGGTTATTTAACTTGCACAGGCATCATGGAAGGTAAAGTTAGACCAGATGATGCAATAAGCGAAAAGATAAGAGATGCTGTTGCACAGGCTGTAGAAAACGGTGGCAGTTTAAACGGTTGGGAAGCAATGCTATCACCAGACGGACGCAAGCTAATCTTTAATGTGCCTGTTTCAGAAGACAGTGTATATGATCAGCACGTTTTAAACACCGTCACAGGTGCATGGGGTCAGTATAAAGACCGTAATATGCAATCAATGGCAAGTTTAAATAATAGTATGTATGGTGGCTTTGCTGGCGGTAAAGTTTACCGATTAGACGATGGTAATCAAGATACAAGTGCTGGATTTAGTGTTGTTAAAGGTGTTTGTAAACAGGCAAGTAATAGTTTAGTTGCACCAGATAGACCGTTAGATGGCACTAAAAAAGAAGTAACAATGCTTAGACCATTTGTTAAAGGCGGTGGCACAGTCAATTTAACTATGGATGTGCAAGCCGATTTTAGTGATTTACAACTTGTTGCTAACAATCAATCATTAGCACCTAACGCAGAACCCTGGGAAGCCTTTGGTGTTTTTGATTGGGAAGATTGGGAACTTGCCTGGGGTCAAGGGTCTGGTATTGCATCTACAAGTTTAACAGTTGGTGCAGTTGGCGAAACATTTTCTATCGTATTAGACGGTGAAACAGCAGAATCGTTGGTATGGTACTCAACTGACGTAATTTATAGACGTGGAGGAATAATTTAATGGCAACTTTAACAGGTCGTTCGCCAAAAGATACATACGGAGACTTATTACAGGTCAGCAATGCCAATGACGGTGTTGATAGCACTCTACGTTTTGTATCGGACGGTAAAGGTACAAATTCATCATTAAAAATAAGCAGTGCTTCTGCACAGTTTACAGGTACATTAACATCAACAGGCTTGCTTACAACAACAGCAGGGATTGTTTCTGGTTCAAACATTATAAGTGATGCTGATAGCACAGACGATCTTGGTAGCACAGGAGTGCGTTGGGCAAACCTTTGGGTTGATAATATAACTATGGGAGGCACTATCGCTGGTGCTGTAGCTACTTTTAGTAGCACTATGACTGTAACTGGTTTGACAACTGCCACAGGTGGTATTTTTACAAGTGGCACTATCATTTTTGAAGGTGCAACCGCAGACGCACATGAAACTACCTTGACAGTTGTCGATCCTACAGCAGATAGAACCGTATCATTGCCAAATGCAACAGATACATTAGTTGGTAAGGCAACAACTGATACACTCACAAATAAGACTTTAACTAGTCCGGTATTGAACACAGGTTTGTCCGGGACAGCATTTCTTGATGAAGATGATATGTCATCAAACAGTGCAACAAAAGCAGCGTCACAGCAGTCTATTAAAGCCTATGTAGACGCACAAGTTGATACCGCAGATACATTGTCAGAAATTTTAGCTATTGGCAACACAACAGGCGGTACAGACGTTTCTGTATCTACTGATGACAAAGTACAGTTCCGTGATGCAGCAATTTACATTAACTCAAGCACTGACGGACAGCTTGATATTGTCGCAGATACTGAGATACAGATTGCAGCCACTACAATAGACATTAACGGTGCTGTTGCTTTAAACGGTGCATTGACAGGCATTACAAACATTACTTTAAGCGGTGAACTTGATGCCGCTACAGGTGATTTTAGTGGTGACGTTGATGTTGACGGCACGTTAGAGGCTGATGCTATTACTTTAAATGGCACAGCACTTGGTTCACTATATAGTCCAATTGCAGGCTCTAGCAGTATTGTTACTACAGGTGCATTAAACAGTGGTTCTATAACTTCAGGCTTTGGCACAATCAACAACGGTGCTTCAGCAATTACAACTACTGGAGCATTAGGAGCAGGGGCAGCCACCTTTGGAGGAAATGTTTCAATTCCTTCTGGATCTTTATTATTATTAGATGGCAGTTCTGATACATATATTAGAGAAAAATCAGCAAATGAGATTCAGTTTGTTACAGGAGGAGCAGGGGCTTTAACCCTTGATGCGTCACAAAACGCCACCTTCACAGGGGATTTAGCCTTCTCAGGAGGTAACGTAAACGTTGATGGGGGTGACCCTGATGGTCGTATAATTATAAGCTCCAATACAAATAGCCTCGGTGGTAATCTGTTAATGTATGGAAACACTCATGCTTCTTTAGCAGGAAATGTGGTATTACGTTCTGGCACTACAGCGATGTTGACCGCAAATGGTAGTACATCTGCTGCCACCTTCGCAAAGGATGTTAGTGTAAAAACAAGTGGCGTACCAACACTAGCAGGAGGCACACCTTACGGTTTATTAGTAAAGTCAGGCGGTGCTAACTCAAACGGTACATATCAAGCTTCAATCGGATTTACTGAAAGTTCAGGTGGGAATGTACGTGCAGCAATTATGTCTAAACAGACAGGGGCAGATAATGACCAAAATGGTTTAGCCTTTATGACCCATCCAAGTGCGTCTAATGTAGACGGTGCTATTGCTTTGCTACTTGAACATGACCTAACCGCCACCTTCGCAGGGGACATCATAAGAAAAGCTACTCCTAATGGCAGTGTTGGGGGTCTTGCTATTACTGATAATGGCTCTGGCCCATTAGTTTCCATAGGTGATACAGGCACAACTTTAAATACCTTGTATGACTTTTATAATGGCAACGGTATTGTTGGAAAAATACAAACAAACGGTTCTGGTACGGCTTTTGTTACATCCTCTGACTACAGACTAAAAGAAAATGTAGTTACTGATTGGGACGCAACAACAAGGTTGAAACAGTTAAAGCCCTCACGATTTAATTTTATTGCTGATGCAAATACAACTGTCGATGGCTTCTTAGCACATGAAGCACAAGCGGTTGTTCCTGAATGTGCTACTGGTCTTAAAGACGCAATGAAGGATGAAAGGTATGAAGTCAGTGCTGCAACTGGTGAAGTGTTTACCCCTGCCATTGAAGAAGTAACTATACAATCTCAAGTTATGGAAACTGTTGAAACAGGTTCTTATGTAAACTTAGCAGGGGAAACCATTGTTGAAACCGAACAACGTGGTGTAACTACTGAAACAACTGAGACTGTTGTGCAGCGTCAAGACATAGATGGTGTATCTACTGAGGTTGAAGTAGAGGTTACTACACAAGTAGCGACTATGGAAACTGTCATCACTACAGCAGCCGTAGCAGAAATAGTGCATAGTACAGACGTTGTGCAACCTGAAACTTTATCGGACGGTCAACAATGGAGAGAAACAACAGCACAAGTTATGGCTACTCGCAGTGTTCCTGACCATCAAGGTATTGACCAAAGTAAATTAGTTCCGTTGCTAGTTAAGACTATACAAGAACTTGAAGCACGTATTACAACACTAGAAACATAGGATTTATTATGAGCAAAGAACTGAATAAAAACATTGGCAAGTTAGAAGCACAAGTTGCTATTTTGCAAAAGACTACAACTGACCTTGCTACTGAGGTGCATAATCTATCTGCTCAAATGAACAGATGGAAGGGCGGTGGCATGGTTTTGCTAGTCATCGGTACGTCACTAGGCTTTATTGTCGATACTTTATTTAAAATAGTTGGTAAATAATATGCAAGCAGAGAAGCAAATAGAAGAACTAGAGGGTGTACAATTAGCGTATAATTGTGACGACATGGTTCGTTTGTGGGTTTCACGTGAATTAGGCATAAGTTTAGAAGGCGAATGCAGAGCTATAGGTGCTGTATTGGACGGCAGATTAATAGCCGGGGCAGTGTTTAACAACTATGCTGGCTTTATGGTAGACATACATATTGCTACAACAGACAAAAAATGGTGTAATCGCAGAGTGCTGAAGGCTGTATTTGAAATGGCATTTAATCATCTTAATTGCATAAGAGTAAATATGATGTGCGGTAAAAACAATAAAGCAATGAGAAAATTAGCCTTACGATTAGGCTTTAAACAAGAAGGTACACATAAGATGGCACATCTGGGAACAACAGACGCAATATCTTATGGGTTATTAAAACAAAACACAAGGTGGTTATAAAATGAGTAGTCCAACAGTACAAATGCCAGCACCAGTAGATGCCGTAGGTCTTGCAAATCAACAGGGTCAAAATAACTTAGAAGCATCTATAGCTACAGCTTTATTAAATCAGACTAATGAAGTAACACCTTATGGAACTGTTACATATACGCAAAATCAAAACCCTGCAATGCGTAGGGCTATTAATTATAATACGCCACAAGGTGCTGCACCACAAATTAATCAAGCACAAAATAATACTCCACAATATCAAGAACCACAAGGTAGCGAAAAGAATTATGGTGTCGGTGGTCCAATGACATACAATCCTTTGCGACCAGATGAGCAATATACAGACGGTCAAATTAGTGGCGGTTATCAAACTCCTTTAGGTGGATCAGCATTAGGTAATATTGAAATACCTTCCTTTACAAGAACTGTAACTTTAAGTGATGCACAACAACAAAAATTAGCTGATCAAGATTATATACAAGGGCAAACAGCTCGTATTGCTAGAGATCAACTTGGTAGGGTGCGTCAAGGTTTAAGTCAAGAGATTGATTATAATGCTGTGCCAGACATGGTTTCCAATATTAGCGGTGGACAAATACAAGGCTTTAATCCAAATGCCGGACAAGTACAAAGTCAGTTACGTCAATTTGATCCTTTAGGCGGTATTAATAATCGTAATTTACAAAGTGCTGGTGTGCAAGGTACTCAAGGTAATATTAACCAGGCAGGGTTGTTTGGCATAGACCCACAGGCAGTACAAAACCAATTAGAAGGTGGTTTACAAGGCGTTACAGTTAATCAAGCACAAGGCATTAACACAGGCGGTTTACAAGACGTTAGAGATGATTTTGCACTACAAGGCAATGAATTGGAAAGAGCTACATTTGAACGTGGTAGATCATTGCTAGAACCACAATTTGGAAGAGCAATGCGTGATGCTGAAGTAAGGTTATCTGAGCGTGGGTTGCCTTTAGGTTCTGAAGCTGGTTCTGAAATATTAAGTGGTGTACAATCAGAACAAAATAGAGCCTTAAATGAATTGGCACTAGCATCAGTAGCTGCTGGACGTAATGAACAGGCAAGATTGTTTGGTCAAGATATGGCTTTAAGAGGTCAGCAGTTTGGTGAAAGAGCTACTGGTACACAACTTGGTAATCAAGCAATAGGTCAAAACTTTAGCCAAGATACAGGTTTAAGAGGGCAACAGTTTGGTGAGCAACAAGCTCGTGCAAGTTTATTTAATCAGGCTGGTCAGCAAGCATTTGGACAAAATACTGCTGCAAGGCAACAATTAGTCAATGAGCGAATGAACCAAGCTGCATTAGCAAACCAAGCTAATCAACAAAGATTTGCACAACAAACAGGTCTTCGTGGGCAACAATTTGGTGAAAGACAGGCTGAAGCTGCTTTTGCTAATCAAGCACGAGGTCAGGCGTTTACACAAGGGGCTGCTGGTGCAGAATTTGCTAACAATGCACAAGCACAAAGGTTTGCACAACAACAGCAAGCCAATGCCCTTAATAACCAACTACAGGCACAAAGATATCAACAAGCTGCCGGTAATGCACAACTGCAAAACACAGCACGACAAAATGCACTACAAGAACAAATCTTTAATAGGAATATACCTCTTAATGATCTTGCAGCACTTATGGGACAATCTGGTGGTGTACAACTACCACAATTTGCACAGTCCCCAAATGTAGCAGTACAGTCAGGTGACCTGGTAGGAGCTTCACTAGCTGCTAACCAACAAGCAATAGATGTTGCAAAGGCTAGACAGGCTGCATCAGGTGGCTTTATGGGCGGTCTTATGGAACTTGGCGGTGCATTGGGTGGAGCAGCTATACAGCAAGGTATGTTTGGTTCTGATGTTCGTTTAAAAGAAAACATAAAACGTATAGGTAAATTTAAAGGTCATAATTTATACAGTTATAACTACATAGACAGAGTAGGTGATTGGATTGGTGTTATGGCACAAGAAATTGAAAAAGTAATACCAGAAGCTGTGCAAGAAATTAACGGCATGAAACATGTAAATTATGGGGCTATATAATGAATAATTTAACGCCACAGCAAATGCAAGCTATGATAATGCAACAACAGCGACAACAGCAGCAACCTACTGGACTAATGCCAACAGCAAGCAATAGTGCAATAATAGCTAAATTATTAGCAAATGGTGGCTCATCAACTCCAACAACTGATCCACTTGAAAGAGGTATGAGTAATGCTGCTGATAGTTTAAGTGCTGGATTTGCTGCAATGCAAAAAAGAAAAGACGCAGAAAAAGCTGCAATATTAAGACTAGCGGAGAAAAATTCTAATGGCTAATCAATTTTTAAATAGCGGTGCATCTAGGTCTGAATTACTTGCAGCACTTATGGACAAACAAAACCGTAGATACTCACAACAACAAGATCCATCATCTATTGGTGAGGCTCTTGCCCGGACAGGTACAAGATTTGTTGATGCTTTTTCACAAAAAAAACTTGTTGATGACGAATTAGAACGTAGAAAAATAGGTGATGCTGCTACAAGAGAAGCTTACAATATTATTGGTGGTGGTTCTTTCAACAATCCAAGTTTAACTGGCAACTTAATTACAACACCAAGTGAAATAGTTGATGGCGTACAAATGGGGGATGTTACAGAAAGAACTTTAGCACCAGAACAACAATATGAGCCATTTAGTAACCAAGCATATAATGCTGCACTAAATGTAAATAATTTAACATCAGACGTTGCAAATACTTTGATGGGACAGCAGATTAGATCACAAGAAAAATTAAATTCAGCACAATTTGCTCCAAAACCTATAGGTTCAACTAGAAGTGTAATGCGTCCAAAATTAGATAGAAATGGTGGTATTATTAATGATAATAATGGTAATCCTATTATGGAAGCAACAGATGTAATACAAATATTTGACCCAAGAACTAATACAGTTAAGGAAAAAATAATTGGTCCGTCTGCTAATATAGGCGATACAAATAAAGCAACATTAGAAATAAAAGTTGCAAGACGCAAACTTGATGATGCAGTAACTGTCAAAGAAATTACAGACCTTAACAATCAAATTACTAGTATGTCTGGTTTATCAAGAGGATATACAGAGGCAATTAATTTACTTGAATCTGGTGCTGGCACAGGTGCTATTGAACAATTTTTACCTTCTATAAAAGCAGAAACTTTAGCACTAAAACAATTACAGCAACAACAAGGTCTTGATATTATTGGCAGTGTAACTTTAGGTGCAATTAATGAAAAAGAATTAGATTTAGTATTAATGACTGCAATTCCATTAGGTATGGATGAACAAGATTTAGTTGCATGGTTAAAATCTAGACAAATAGCAATGGCCAAAATGACTAGTTATCTAGATGAACAAGTGCAATTTTTAAGTCAAGACGGAGCAACTATTGCTAAATGGAGAAGAGAAGTAAATCGTAGAGCAACAGCAAAAAATGACGAGTTAAAAAATATAAATGAAAAAGCACAAGAAATTATAAAGAGATACAGGGGCGAATAACGTGGATACAATTTTAAATAATCTTAATAAAAAACTTGTTGATGCTGACGCTATTGGTGATGTAAATTTATCAAAACAAATAATAGCAGAAATAGACACGTATAATGAAAACAAAAAAAATGACAATAATGTGCAAATAAATTTAAAACAACAATTAATTGCTGCTGATGCGGATGGTAATGTAGATTTAGTAAAAAATCTTATTGAACAAATAGACAACAGCAATCAAGAACCTGTGCCAAGATACACAAACGAACCAACTAATTTTATGTCACCAGGGCAAATGCAACAAAAAAGAATAGATCAGCAAACAGGTGAAAGAGGAACTAATTTTAATAGATTAATGGATTATTCTATGACTGGTCAAATGGATGTAGAAAATTATGTAAAACCATTTGAAAATTTAAAAGAATTTGGATCTGTTGTCGGTGATGTTTTTACAGGTAATGCAAGAGAAACAAAAGAAACACAAACATTACCAGAATTTGGTTCAGTAGAAACAGGAACAACTACACAAAATAATTTTAAAATGGCTGCTGGATTGTTAGCAAGTGTTAGTCCTGAAGCAAAAATGGACATAATTAAAAACGCATTACCAGAAACAACTTTTCGATATGATGAAAAGAATAATACTATTGTAACTTTACCTAACGGTAATGAAGCAATTTTAAACAAACCTGGTATGTCAACACAAGATTCGTATGGATTAATAGCACAAATTTTAGCTTTTATTCCAGCAATAAAACTTGGACAAATTATAAATATAGCCAAACCTTTAGTTGTTGGCGGTGCATCAGCATTAACAGACGTAGGCTTACAAAAAGTAGAAGAATTTACAGGTTCTGAACAACCTTTTGATAAATATCGTACAATTATAGCTGGTGGTGCTGGTACAGCTTCAGAAGCACTTATGCCAATGCAAAGAATAGCTAGAAATGTAAAAAAACCACTACCAGAAGGACAAAGTAAAGAAATTATAGAAGCTGGTGAAGCAGCTAATGTTCCTGTTTATACAAGCGATATAATGCCACCACAAAATATTGTAACAAAATTGCTTCAAGGGGCAAATGAAAAAATACCAATATTTGGTACAGGTGGAATGAGAGCAAGTCAGCAAATTGCTAGAGAAGATTCCATACAAGCTTTTGCAGCTAAATATAATATTGATCTTGATACACCTTTAGAAGAAAATATTGTAAAAAATTTAGATGATGTACAAAAAGCTAACGTAGACAAAGCATATACATTTAGACAAAGTGCATCTACTAAACTTGACAAATTTGGTGAAATTGCTGGTCCAGAACTTGATAATTTAATAAATGTATTAGCACAAGAAAGTGATAAATTAACTGTATTAGCTTCTTCTGCTAACAAACCATCATTAAATTTTGTAAACGCAGCAGGGTCTGATGTTATAGGGGCAAATTTTACAAAAATAGCTCAAGTAAGATCAAATGTTATAGATGCTTTGGAAGCATTAAAAAAACAAGATTACACAAATTTACCTTCTGGTGCAACTAGACATTTACAAACAATGAAGACAGCATTAGATAATACATTGAGTGGATTTGCTAAAAAAACTGATCCAGCAGCTTTCCAACAATGGAGAAAAGGAAATAGAATATTTGTTGATGAATTTAGCAAAATGCGACAAACAGCAATAAAAAGAATATTTAACACAGGTGATGCAACGCCAGAATCTGTTTTTACTGTATTAAATAGCGGCAAAAGATCAGATTTAAAAACATTATATTTTAGCCTTGATAAAACAGGCAGAGCAAATGCTCGTGCAGCAATAATACAAAAAGGTTATCAAATTGCTAATCAAAATGCAGATAATACAACATCTGGTGTTTTTAACCCAGCAAAAATGGCAACATTCTTTCAAAAAGAAAACACAAGAAAAGCTATTAATGTATTTTTTAGAGGTGATGAAAAAACTGTAATTAATGGGTTTACAAAATTATTAAAAGCAACACAACAAGCACAAAAAGCTGGCGTTACAACACCAACAGGGCAATCACTACAAGTTTTAGGTACTGGTGGAGCTATGGGTGCTGCTGGACTTGCTGGTTTACCAATATTAATAAGTGCTTTAACTGCAACTTCCTCAATAGCAAGTTTAGGTAGACTTATGCAATCTGCTCCAATAAGGAATCTTTTAGTAAAATTAAATGCAGCACCAGAAGGATCGCAACAATTTGATAGAGTATTGAGGCGATTGATGCCTTTGATTAATGGTACATTGCAACAGCAAGCAAAAGAACAAGAATTAAACCAAAAATTAAAAGAACAATTGTAACAATAAAATGAGGTTATTGCTTTTGCTGCTTTTATCGGGATGTCAAAGCACTATTTTTACGCAAGCATGTCCAGAGAATGATGTGAAATGCCAGACAAATCAAGATGCAGAGCTATTGCATATACTAGAACAAAAAGAAGCTGCTGTTATGTTGTTATGTCAGTTATCGCAATATCAGCGTGTTTTGGATTGCCCAGTACAGCATTAGGACAGGATGTTACAGGCGATCTTAACACTAATATCAGTGACGCTACTGTGGATAGCAACAATAACAGCGTTTCAGAAAGTAACACTTATAATGGAGCAGGGAGCAGTCCGGGATCACAACCACCACCATCAGCTATATCACCGACAATTATTGGTGGCGGTGGTCAGGATAGTTGCTTAATACCAAAGACCGGTGGCATACAAGTTAGTTTATTTGGTTTTAGCTTTGGCGGTATGTCACAGGATGAAGAGTGTAATAGGCGTAAAGATGCAAGATTATTAGGTACACCACAACAAATAGGTGGCATGGGGCTGCAAGTATCTGGCATATCTGTAATGTGCGGTAACGCTGAAATATTTAGAGCAATGGCACTAGCCAACACGCCATGTCCTGTAATGGATATAAATAGAGGCACGTTATTAGTTGGCAGAGAAGCATTTGAAAAGATGCGTAGTAATCCAAGAGAATTTGTCATAGGCTATAAAAAAGACAAAACCTTTTGGAATGAGTTGTTAAGAATAGGAAAGGAATTAACAGATGTTGAAAAAGTTACTGATTACAGGAGCGTTTCTGATCGCTACAGAAGCACACGCAGACGTAACAATAGATAATCTACACGCTACTGCCGCAGCAATTAAAGCCAAACTTGATATAACTACACAGTCATTTACAAGGTATGGTGCAAATACTGTTGATTTAGCAGGGCATCAAGGCAGAATTGTTGAAACAGGAATTAGTGACTATGCCTTGATTAACAACACAATGGTCACAAACTACAACAATGCCATACAAACAGTTATTTCTGCGAACTATCAAAACGCACAAGAGATATTCCTTGAAAAGCACGAAGAAGCTATTGACAACATGCACGATAGTATTGATGAGTTAGTAACTGCCACCAGCACTTTGCAAACTGTAGCTGTTGTTGCAGAGCTTGCTATTGCAGCAGATACTACACAAGAGCAGCTACAAGTGCAACAAGCCTTAGTGCAAACTGATATGACTATAACAGAAACAGACGTAAATGCTTACAATACTGCTGTAGTTAATGTCGAAACATTTTCACAGCAAGCCGGTGCATTTTTAGCTGCTGCACAAGATACAAGTATAACATCTGCTGTTGATAATTACTCTGCACAAAACAATATAGCCGTAGCAAGTTATTCAGCAATTCAGTACACGCAAGATATTGATACATTTGTTATTAGTTATGACAACAATCTGTATATGTCGTTTCAAGGCTTTTTTACTGACAAGATGGTCACTGCTGACGAGTTGTATGCAAATACAAGTTATACGCAATGAGCGAGCTTGATATAAAGGCTGGGGGCGTATCTTTTAAAGCAATGTATATAACAATAGCGTTGCCTGTTTTATCTGCTATTTCGGGTGCTATTTATTTTGGTTATGATGCGGTAAAAAGATTTGAAATTGTTGAGGCAGATAACGGACAATATGCTGTCGGCATAGGCGAGTTAGGTAGCCAAGATACTTTAATACTAAGTCGGTTACAGTCACTAGAACAGGCTATGCAAGATAATGACGTAAGAGGGCTTGCACCAAAACTGAGCGAGATTAGCACCCAAATGGAGACTATTCTTGAGCAGCAAAAAGAATTACTAGATTTAAGAAGTAAGGTAGAAAAAGCACAAATAATTACAGACGGTCTTGATACTCAACTTGACAAATACACTACAGAGATAGATGATTTGTGGGAAGCGTTTGATGAGGCAGTTAAAAACCCACTGAAATGAGGATAAAATGTTATCACAGTTAATATCACCAGTAGCAGGGCTACTAGACAAGTTTATAACAGATAAAGACCAAGCAGCTAAACTAGCACATGAAATAGCTACAATGGCAGATAACCACGCACAAGAACTTGCTAAAGGTCAGCTAGCGGTCAATAAAGCTGAAGCAGAAAGCGGTTCTCTATTTATCGGGGGATGGAGACCATTTGTTGGCTGGGTGTGCGGAATTGGTTTAATGTATAACGTGCTATTATCTCAGATTTTAGCTATATGGTTTGAAGTACCTACTGTAGACCCATCATTACTAACTCCAGTGCTTTTGGGCATGTTAGGGCTAGGTGGACTCAGAAGCTGGGAGAAAAAATCTGGAGTTGCTAAAAAATGAATAAATTAATTGAACAGCTAAAAATACATGAAGGTTTTCGTAGCACTGTTTACACATGCAGTGGCGGAAAAAAAACTTGTGGTTACGGGCGTAATTTAGAAGACATAGGCATATCTGAAGAAGAAGCCGAAATGCTGTTGAAGAATGATATTTACGAAGCCACCAATCAACTGTTAAATGCTTTTCCGTGGATGGCAACATTTTCAGATGTGCGAATATCTGCCATGATTAACTTTACTTTTAATGTCGGTATTGGAACTGTACGCAAGTTTTCCAACACAATTAAATATTTAAAAAATGAAGATTGGGAAGCAGCAGCCGATGAAATGATAGATAGCAAATGGGCAGAGCAAGTTGGTGATAGAGCTATACAAATAACAGAACAAATTAGAACTGGTAGATGGTTATGAACGATGAACTTATAAATGCATTAATGAACAAAAAATACGGAAACAGAATGGATGGTACGGCTAAATCTGGTCGTGGTTGGTTAGGTCCAAAAATAACTGCTTCTGGTGATACAATGACAGAGTTTAGTTTAGGTGGCACAGAATCACCTGATGATCCATTTAGACCTTCATTAGTTCCAAGTTTAAATAAACAGGAAGTGCAATTTTTGCAACAATTACCACAAAATACAAGTGCTAGAGAATGGACACAAACACCTGTAGGACGAAGTATTAATAAAAAATCAAGAGATTGGCATAAAATGAGAACAGATAAAGGTTTAAGTGCTTTTTTTGACGGTTTAGAACTGGTAAATGGTTATGAACGATGAACTTGTACAGGCACTAGTCAATAGAATTGGCGTTTCTGGTGTAAACAAACCTAAACGAACACCCAATCATAAAACTAAAAGTCACGTTGTGGTTGCAAAATCAGGTGATCAGGTCAAAACCATACGTTATGGACAACAAGGTGTAAGCGGTGCTGGTGGCAACCCAAAAACAAAAAAAGAAAAAAATAGAAAATCTAGCTTCCAAGCACGTCATGCTAAAAATATTGCAAAAGGTCCAATGTCAGCAGCTTATTGGGCAAACAAATCTAAATGGAGTTAATTTTTTGACCAATAAGAATACACAACTTTATCACTAGTGTCAAATATGTCATTAATTTCATTGTCTATAACAACCGTATAATGCTTGTCTAGCATAGCTACTACCGTTCCTTCCAAATTACTTACAACGGTATCTGGTTTAGCTTCCCGGTAACTCCAGCCATCGTTATACAGTATATTGTCAAGATATGCATGTGGCATTACATTGGCAAAGTTATCAAGAGCTTTTAAATACGGCACATCAAACAAAATAGCTTCTGCCCTGGCTGCACAGTCTTTAACTAACCCATGCAAGCCAGCATCTAATCTGCCACCATCGTTAAAAGTCCAATTCATCGCTTTTGTAGCTCTTCTGGCAGTGGCAAATATATACCCATTTCTGCTGAACAAAACCTCTGTATCTGATCCAAATATCTTGTCATTTCACTTGTTGTCAAATCAGTGGTTGTTTTAACTATTACTTGTAAGCCACCTAAATCAACTTCTTTGCCAATTAAAAAGTTATTTTTAAACAGCTCGTGTATTTCCCATACTTCGTAACCTGTTTCATCAGACATCAAGCCAGCAATTTGGTTAAGCCACATCCACATCAAATTATTCTGGTTATTTGATCGTCTTTTGACGTGCTTTTTGACCTCAATAATCCATTTATTATCTGGATTTAATTGCATAATATGATCGGCTATTTTTTGTAATTGGTTTTTGTGCTTTACGATGTGTTTCATTTGTCTTCCCAATATTTTAAATTTGTAAGTGCATAATCTGGCATATAAATACCATATGCTTCTCGAAAGGCATCATCAGAACCGTATTTGTCGTGATATTCACTGTGGTGATGTGAGCAAATATTTACACCAAATCTGTGGTCACGTCTTGGCAATGGGTACGGTTGTTTCTGATGATGGAATATAGAAGGTTGTTGGCAATCAGGAACGCAGCACGGTTTTTCCATAACCCATAAATGAAATCTTTTATGATCCGCTGTGAGTTTCATTTTAACCATCTTATATAAATTAGTAACACAAGTATCATTCGTCTCCTTTAACGTCTGGTAATTTCATAATAAAGTCTGCGTCTAAAAATAAATCTGGGTGGTCATTACGCACAACAACGTCACGATTAACCTTTAAATCAACAAGTTTTAAAAGTGATTGCTTCTTTACTTTAAAAACAAATCTATAAACCTTGCCTATGTCCAAAATATCTTCAAGCGTTACTTCTCGCTTAGACTGAAATCCGTAATCTAATATTTTTTCACATATTTTTTTTATATAAACATCAGCGTCTGTTAATTCTATTCCCCAAAAACTTTTATAATGTTTAATCATAATTTTGTTTATTTGTGCCACGCCTATCTTAGGAAACGTAAGAAATAAATATCCATCTTTTATCAATGTTAGGACATGGGGAAAATATTTACTTGGAAAGCCGTAAGGATCAACGTCAATAACATCAAAAAAACATTTGTAATAAACCAAACGCAATATTTCATCTTCGCTATTACAACATTCTGCGGTCACGTTTTCAAACCCCATATTATCGACAGCCATTACCCTTGCCTTGTCAACATCATAAGATAGCACCTCTTTGGCGTATTTTTGATAAAATTCAGTCATTCCGCCATATGCACAATGGGTTTCTAAAACATGTTCTCCGCCATGAAAATACCTTCTGGCCTGTTCTCTTTTCTCTTTAGAATGTTTATACCTGTCTTCATTGTTTGCTTGTTGCAACCTTCTAACCTTATGCTTAACGCTGCTTGGTGTAGTATTTAATTTATTAGCAATGAACTTATAAGTTTTTCCTTCTGATTTAAGACTTAACGCCATAACTTCTTTTTCTGATGTCCAATTCATCATTTGTTCTTTCCTAATTATTATTTTCTTCTTTTAAAACAATTCACGCTGTGGGTCTTGGCATAGCCAATATTGTTTAAAAGTTTTTTTAACTCCCATACCATTAGTTCTTGTTACAAATTTAGATTTTACATCATAACCTAAATTTTTAATT
>Ga0222717_10001460_pt1 | contig 19316 bp, 10 predicted proteins | sample C33_18DmetaG_FD_165053 | JGI IMG/M metagenome (GOLD analysis project Ga0222717, IMG submission 165053) | Estuarine water microbial communities from San Francisco Bay, California, United States - C33_18D | ecosystem: Environmental > Aquatic > Marine > Unclassified | place: USA: California...
TTTAGGCCAAACAGGATCTTTTTCTGTTACAGGACCTGTGTGATTTATTACAGCATCTAACAAAATTCTAATTCCATTATTATGAGCTGTTTGCACTAATTCTCTCAAATCTTCTTTTGTTCCGTAATTTGGATCAATATTGGTCCAATCTTTTGTCCAATAACCATGAAAGCCATAGGTTAAACCTGTTCCTTCATCTGTTCCTCCATGGATTTGCTCTACAACTGGTGTCATCCAAATGGCATTAATACCTAAATCTGTAAAATATCCTTCCTTTATTTTTTGAGTAACTCCTTTTATATCTCCACCTTCAAAACCTCGCAATTTTCCAGTTTCTTCTTTTCTATTAAAATTGATGTCATTTGAAGTATCTCCGTTATTAAAACGATCAGTTAATAAAAAATAAATGTTAGCACCTTCCCAAACAAATTCTTTTTTTGCCATTTTTCCTTCACAACCAAACACTAGTAGGAAACAGAAAAAATAAAAGATTTTTCTCATAATTATTTTACTAAAATTCTATAACTATTTGCATTAATTTCAAAAGCATCTCCTTTTAATACTACTTTTTTATTTGAAAAGTAATCTTTAAAATCACCTTTTATTGGAATTCCCATTTTTTCTCCTTGTTTAGAAAAATTAGCAATAAATAAAATTGTTTCATTTCCTTTACTTCTTTTTAAAACAAAGGTTTCTTGTTTACTTTCTAATATTTCAAAACTAGCTTTTTCTTTACCCCCATTTAATGCTAGGTTTGTATTCTTTAACGTACCTAATTTTTCTAATAAAGAAAAGAAAATTCCTTTAGTTTTCGGAATAGAATCCTTCTCAAAAAACTTTAATCTATGGTTTAAATTGTACTCTTGACCAGAGTAAATTAAGGGCATTCCTGGAAGCACATAACTTAAGGCTGTTAAAATTCCTGCCTTTTCTCCCATTCTTTCTCTTATAGTCCCATTCCAAGAATTCTCATCATGATTTGTCACAAAATTCATTAAAATATCATCTTGCTCATAACGCTCATTATGAGTAAACTCTATATATTTTTTTAAGTCTTTTACCGTCTTCTTTCCACTAGCTAAATCATTAAATAAATGATGACCATCCCAAGCATATACCATATCAAATAAATTGTCTTTTAACAATTCTGGCTCCCAAGCTTCTGCTAACATAAAAATATCTTTTTCTGTTCTTAACTTTGGTATAGCATTTTTCCAAAATTTTGTTGGTACAGAACCTGCAACATCACATCTAAAGCCATCTATATTTTCTTTTTTTAGCCAATATTTCATGTCAGAAATCATTGCCTCTTGTAGTTTTTTATTGTCATAATTTAATTCTGCAACATCTGTCCAATCAGTATTTTTGGGATGAATTACATTTCCATTTTCATCTTGAGTATAAAAATTTTTATTAGTTTTTAACCAGGCGTGATCCCACCCTGTGTGATTTGGCACCCAATCTAAAATAACATAGATTCCGTTTTTGTGAGCAGTTTTAACAAGCTTTCTAAAATCTTGTATTGTACCAAATTCTGGATTAATTTTTGTAAAATCTGAAACAGCATAATAACTTCCTAAATACTTACTTTGTTCTTCTTTTGGAAAGTCTGAAACAAACTTACTATTTGCTCCACCAATAGCTTTTCTTTTTGTTTGTGATATAGGATGAACAGGCATTAACCAAATAATCTTTACCCCCAATTTTTTAATCTCTGGAATGTCTTTTGTAAATTCTTCAAAAGTTCCTTGTGGTGAATATTGACGAATATTAGCTTCATAAATAACAGCTGTTTCAATGTCTGATTTAGAAATTGGCGCAAGTGTTTTCCTTTCTATTTTTATTTCATTTTTTTCTTCATTACAGGCAGAAAGCGTAGATAAAATTAATATAAATACAATTATTTTTTTCATTTTTTTTAAATTAGTTTAATGTTATTTTTACTTTAATTTCTTTGAGAGGATTCCATGTAAAGGGTATTCTTAATTGATTATTTTTTGTTGTAAATCGTTTAGTTTTTTTACCAACTTTTATTTTTTTAGGTTTCCAAGTAATATTATGAAGAACTAAAACAATTTCTTTCTCTAATGGATTCCATTTTTTACCAAGCTGTGATTTTAAATCTATTTCTAGGTATTTCTTTGTGAACTCTGCTTCAAATTCTAACAATTCATAATTTCCTTTTTCGTAAGCATTTGCAGTCAACCCATCATCATTATAAAGAGTTCTTTTTGATTTTTTTACTGAAGCATCAAAGTAATAATGTAACTCTAACTTGTTTCCTTTATAATTATCAGTAGTTTGCACCAATTTTGTCATCGGAATTATAACACCTCCTCTAACATATGTAGATATTGAATTTTGATCAACTTTTACTTTTTTTATTTGTCCTCCGGTAACTTTTTCATCAGAATAAAAATCATACCAATTTGAAGTTTTTGGAAAGTAAATTTCATTTGTTTTAACTGAGTCTTTTAAAATTGGGGTGATTAAAAAGTCTTTCCCCCATAAATAAGTTGATGAATTTGTTTTCAATTTATCACCTTCTTCTTCAAAGAAAATAGCACGCATTAAAGGTGTCCCCTTTTGGTTATTCTCAAAAGCTAAATTGTAGTTGTAAGGCAACAGTTTGTAACGTAATTCAATAGCTTCTTTTGCTAATTTCTTTGCTTTTTCACTCCTAAAAACGGGTTCGCTTGCTACTTCTTCTTGAGCATGAGGTCTAAAAATTGGTTGAAAAACGCCATATTGTAACCAACGTGTGTATAAATTATCGTCTAAATTTGCACCTGCAAATCCTCCTAAATCAGAATGCATATACCCCAAACCTTGCATACCCATTTGTAAAGCAATTTCTGGTTGAGATTGCAAACCTTCCCAGGTTCTGTTTACATCTCCAGACCAAGGAATCATGCCAAAACGTTGAGAACCAGAATATCCTGCTCGCATTAAAATAAAGGGTCTTTCATTTGAAAAATCTTTTTGATAACCTTCAAAAATTAAGCGTGCCCAATCATGTCCGTAAATATTATGAACTTCATCTGCAGTTCCTATTGCATGTTGCACCCATTTTGGATGCACTTCTGGCTCGCCTAAATCTCCCCAAATTCCTTTTGCTCCTAATTTTAAAATATTGTTTTTGTAAATATTCCAAAACCAATCTTTCGCTTCTTTTTTGTATATATCTATAATACCTGTATTTCCAAAATAGAAATTATAAGTTGCAGAACCCCCAATAGAATCTTTTGCTAAAATACCTTTTTTTTCGGCTTCATCCCATTTTTTAGATGTATTTAAAACAAAAGGTTCTGTGATTAAAACTGTTTTAACTCCTTGTTTATTCAATTTAGAAATCATTCCTTTCATATCTGGAAAAGAATCTTTATCAACTTCTAAATTTCCCATTGTTCCTTTTAAAGTTTTTCCAAACCAGTACAAATCAAGAATTACAGCATCTACAGGAATATTTTCTTCTTTAAATTTTGCAATCGTTTTTAAAGTTTCTTTTTGAGAATGATAACCAAATCTACTCGAAAAATTACCTAAAGCCCATCTTGGTGGTAAAGGTTGTTTGCCAGTTAAATGAGTGTAATTATCAATTAAATCAACCCAAGAATCACCAACAATAACTTGATATGTTTTGCGCCCAGAAATCGTTTCATAAGTTAAAGAATTATCCTTTTTACTATCTAAATCTAAATAACCGATTGGAGCATTATCAAAATGAATGGCATATTTTTTTGATGACAACACCAATGGAATTGTAAAATTCATCAATTTAGAATGAGTTTCATAACCATAATGGGCTTTATTATAAAGTCTTAAACGGTTTCCTCTTCTGTTCATTCCAAGTGCTCTTGCTCCTGTTCCATACAACACTTCATCATTTGTTAAGCTAAATCTTAATGTTTCAAAATCGTTGGTTTTTTGATAGCCTTTTTTCTCTGAAGTTATCTCTTTTCCTTGATACCAATAGGAAATTCTAAACGGTTTTTTATCAATTTTAATTGAAATTTCGTTTGTAAAAAACTTAAGCTGAGTTTTAGTTTCTTCAAACTTTACTTTATCATATTTAGATTGTAAAACAACTGCGTGAGATTCTGTTTTACCTTCACTTTCTTCTTTTGGAATAAAAGTAGTTTCTGTTATTTTTGTATCGTAAAAATGAATTTTATAAATTCCATCTGAAACATTAACTCTCAGTTGTTTATTATTGAATTCAGCATTAATGAACTTTCTTTCTTTTATATTTTCTTTAAACAACCATAAAATGGTTTCTTCAAAATTTGTTCGCCAAAGCTTCTCATTGTGCTCTCCTTCTGGAACAACTTTCAATTTAATATTTTCTTTAGGAAAACCTCTACTTTTTAAAATATCAATAGCTGTATTCATTCCTTCAACAGTCTGACTAATTTCATCAAAACCTGCTTTATACCCTTCTTTTCCTCCTGCTAAAAAATACATTTTAGTGTTTTTTAAATTTCCGTGTGTAATTGTGTACCCATTTATTTCTGGACAAAACCAAAAAGCTGGAGAATACACCCCAATTTTACCAAAAATGTCAGAATATTTTAAAGCAGCATAATGAGAGATTAGTCCACCCATGGAGCTCCCTATAATTGCTGTATTCTTTTTATCTGTTAATGTCTTAAAATTAGCATCAACATAAGGTTTTAAAGTATTTACAATAAAGTCTAAATATTGGTCACCTTCACCTCCACCATATTTTGTATTTTCCCATGGAGAATATTCGTCTAAACGTTTATCTCCTCCATTATCAATTCCAACAACAATTAATTTTAAGTTATTATCTTTAAATATTTTATCTAACGTTTCGTCTACATTCCATTCACCAGAATAAGAAGTATTCGCATCAAAAAGATTTTGACCATCGTGCATATAAACCACAGGATAAGATTCTTTTGATACTTTGTAATCTGGAGGTAAATACATGCAAACTCTGCGCTTTCTATTTAATTGAGGAATGCCAAACTCTTCATTTAATATGGTTACATTTTTAGAAATTGTTGAGGCTTTTTTTTGGTCGAATAAATGAATCCAACCAGCAATTTTCACATTGATTGTATCATTCGATTTCTTAAAAGTATAAGAACGATTATCTAAACTTCCACCTGTATTATCAGACTCAACAGTTTTCCAAGAACCTTGTGTAAATTTAAACAACATACTTTTCGTCTTTTTAGGTAACGTAATACTGTAAATTCCGTCTACTAAATTCAGTTTGTATTTTTTCAATCCTCCAGACCAACCTTCAAAATCTCCAGAAATATAAATTGCTGCATCTTTGGGAGTTTCTTTTGGTAATTCTTTTACAACAAAGGTTACTTGTCCAAAAATGTTTTGTAAAAATAAAAAGCTTATGTAAAATAATAGTTTTTTTTGCATTTAGTTAATTGATATTAAATTCATTAAGTGCTGGCAAAGCTTTATTCTCAAAATCATAAACCGCTTGATTTTCCCAAGGCGAGCCATTTGTAGCATTTGAGCCTTGAAACGAAACAAACGCTCCTTCCCAATAACAAAAACCTATGCTGGTATTTGTTGAAACAATAATTTCTTTCATTTTTGCTAAATAATCTTTTTGCCCTTGTGGTGTTGCAGGATAGTCTGGCAAAATTAATTGCTCTTCTAAACCAACAATGTTATTTGTAAAATCATTCCATTGCAATGTAAAAGGGTAAGCAGTTTCAGCAATTATTACTTCTTTATTATAAGTTGTGCCTAAACTTACGATTGTAGATTGTAATTGATTTAAATTTTTTCCATGCCAAATAGGATAATAGGATAATCCTATAATATCATAATTTATAGTGTTTAGTTTATTAAAAAACCAATCTGAACCATCTAGTCCAGCATAATGCATTATAATTTTTGTTGAACTTGAATTATCTCTAACGGCTTTAACACCTATAGATAATAAATCTAAAAAATTAGCTTCATTGCTATTCATATTTCCATAAGGAAATAAAAACCCAGAATTGATTTCATTCCCAATTTGAATAAAATCGGGCTGTATTTCTAGCATGATGTTTTTTGTATAATCATAGACTTTATCTTTTATAACATTAAAAGTTGCGCCTTGCCAAGTTATTGGAGTTACCTGATTTCCTGGATCTGCCCAAGTATCTGAATAATGAACCGAAATCCATACTTTTAAACCTTTCGCTTTTATACGTTGTGAAAATGCTTTAACTTCTTCGAAAGAAGAATGGATGTTAGATGGATTATTCCAAAGTCTTAATCTAATTGTATTTACACCACTGTTTTTTAAGGTAGTTAATACATCTTCCTCTTGATTGTTTAGATTGTAAAATACTGTATTGACAGCTTCTATTTGTGGTAAAGAAGATAAATCAACTGAACTAATAAAATTCTTAGAATCAGTAATAACATTAGTTTCATCTTTAGAGCAAGACAAAATTAATACTATTATAATTAGATAATATGACTTCATTTTAACTTTTAAATTTTAGATGACTTTTCCTTAACTTTTTTTTGATGTTAATAAAATGCTCCCCTTTGCTTTTAAAAGAATACTATCTTGCCAAATATACTCTTCTCCTGTAATTATATTTTTTAAAGTCTTTCCTTCTAAACCAACTTCTTTATACCTTTTTAAATCGATTGTAATTGAATCTTCATTTTTATTGATGATGTGAACTACAGTTTCATTTCCTTTAATCCTGAACAAAAAATAAGTGTTCATAAAAGGGGCAAAATGTATGGTTTTTCCCTCTTGAATTGCTTCACTGGTTTTACGATAGTTTAAAATCTTACTAACAAAATATTGCATCGATTTTTGATCTTTAGACAAACCTTCACCAGTAAAAGCATTTACTTTATCTCCTTTCCAACCTCCAGGAAAATCGGTTCTAATTAATCCGTGATCACCTGGATTTGCAGTATCATCCATCAGAATCTCTGTTCCATAATACATTTGCGGAATTCTAGGAAGCATCATCATATAACTCAATGCCATTTTAGCTTTAGTGGCATCTTCTTTCATTTCTGTAAACAACCTACTTTTATCATGATTGTCTAAAAAAACCATAATATCTTTTGGGTTCGCATAGTAAAAATCGTTTGCTAAACCTTCATATAATTTTACCAAACCTTTATTCCAAGATTCTTTTTCGTTAATTCCTTCTATAATGGATTTTGACATTGGAAAATCCATGGTAGATTTTAAATTAGAATCGTAACCATCTTTGTTTTTTGCACCTTTTTGCCAATAACCAACGAGTAATGGATTGTAGCTCCATTCCTCTCCAACTATTGAAAAATTAGGATATTCTTTCATTATGGCTCCAGCCCAATTACTCATAAATTTTTTGTCTGGGTAAGGATAGGTATCCTGTCTAATGCCTCCTAAACCTAAAGTTTCTATCCACCAAATAGAGTTTTGAATAATGTATTTTGCCATAAATGGATTTCGTTGATTTAAATCGGGCATAGTTTCTACAAACCAGCCATCTGTATTTCCTTTTCTATCTGATTCAGAAGCGTATAAATCTTGGTTTGTAGTTCTTCTGTGGTTTGAGAATTTTGCAGCCTTATAAGTCCAATTATCAATATTTGCTTCGTAATTTTCTTGATCATTAACCCAATCTTCAAAAGGCAAATCTTTCATCCACCAATGTTCCAAACCACAATGATTTGCCACTTGATCCATGATGAGTTTCATGCCTTTTTTACGCAAAGTATCTGCTAGATTTTTATAATCATTTATAGTTCCAAAACGTGGATCAACTTTATAATAATCTGTGATCGCATACCCATGATATGAACCTTGAGGCATATCATTCATTAAAACTGGTGTAGGCCAAACAGTTGTAAAACCTAAATCTGAAATGTAATCTAATCCATTTATAATCCCTTGTAAATCACCTCCATGTCTTTTGTAACCATCAGTTCTATCAATCGTTGTTTCTTTTAACTTTTTGTTGATATCATTAGTTTCATCAGCATTTGTATAACGATCTGGAGTAACCAAATAAATAGCATCAGAGCTATCAAAACCAATGTAATCTTTGGCTTTTTTTTCTCTCTGTTTTAATTCGTAAGTATGCGTTTTTACTTTACTATCATCAAACGTAAAAATGATATCAAATTTACCAGGTTTGGTGTTTTTATCAATCACTAAATCAATAAATAAATAATTTTCACTTTTTGCTTTGTTAACCTTTTTAATAGAAACTCCAGCATAAGAAATTGATGGTTTTGAATTTCCTATATTTTCTTCTTTTACTAATAATTGTAACGAAGTGTCTTTAAAACCAACCCACCAATTTATAGGCTCTACTTTTTCTAAAGAAGTATTTGTAATTGAAACTTTAGAAATGTTTTCGGTAAATTTTTCATTATTACAAGAAACAATAACAATTATAAAAAATGATAATAAAATGTTTTTGATCTGTTTCATGATTTCTATTAATACTTTTTAAAATAATTTATTGATTAATTTTCAAGATAAGACCTGATTTTTTATAAACTAAAATGTTTTTGTTTGTAGTATACTTTTTAGAAGTTATAAGATCTATAAATTGATTCTTCTCTAAATTAGGGGTATTAATTGTTTGGTTTTTATTGCTGTTATTAATTACTACAATAACTCTTTGTTCTTTAAAAATTCTTTCGAACACAAGAATACCCTTATCATCATCTGTTAACAATGTTTTATAGCTTCCTAATTGCAAAGGTTTGTTTTCATTTCTAATATGAATTAGCTTTTTATAATGCTTAAATAAATCTTGATTAATTTCTACTTTGTCTGGTTCATGTATTGTACCATTTGCATTATAAATTTCATCTTCAAAGCTAATATCATTCCAAATCATAGGTTTTCTACAATCTGGATCATTTCCTCCCCACATACCAACTTCATCTCCATAATAAATCATAGGAGCCCCAACATAAGTCATTTGCATGATTACAAATAGTTTCTGTAGTTCTATATCTTCTTCTTGTGGTTTTCTTGTAGAATATTCAGGATTATTTAGAGCATTAGATATATTAAAATAATCGCCCCAATTTCTAAAATTACCAATACCGCGATTTACAATGTGAGAGCCTATTCTATTAGCATCATGGCTTCCAAAAAGATTTTGTGAAACGTATGCCACTCCTTGAGGGTATAACTCTCTAAGTTCTTTTAAGTTCTTATTATATTCTGTTACGGATGTTCTGGTTGAATCTGGGTTAAAAAAGAATTCAGCAGATGCAAAAGCAAAATTATAATTCATCTCTCCATCAAATTCATCTCCTTGCATATAGGGTTTTACTTTATCTGGAGTATCTACAATCTCTGCAGTCATATATGCCTCTGGATTAATAGCCCTAACATGCTGCCTCCATTTTTTCCAAAACGGGTGCCCCACACAAAAAGCCACATCTAGCCTCCAACCATCTATTCCATGTGCTATACCTTTACCTTTTGGGTTCATCCAACGTTTAGTGGCATCAAAAATATATTTCTTTGGCCCTGCTACTATTCCTGTACTATCTTCTTTTAATTCTGGAAGTGATTTTACCCCAAACCAACCTTCATAATCAAATTTAGATCCTGTTTTAGGATTATCCCAAGATTTAATAATAAACCAATCTTTATAAGGTGATTTTTCTTGATTTTTTAAGACATCCTGAAACGCAAAACTATTGTATCCTAAATGATTAAAAACCCCATCAAAGATAATTTTAATACCTTTATTATGTGCTTCATCTATAAGCTTTAACGCTAGTTCATCTGCGCTAGTCCAAACCCAAGTTTCTGGTTTTAAAGGGTTTTCAGTAGCTATTAATTTTCTATCTTCTTCTGGATCTGGCCCAAAATTAGGATCAATATGATGATAGCTTTCACCATCATATTTATGTAATGAGGGTGATTGAAAAACAGGATTTAAATAAATCGCTGTAATCCCAAGTTCATGTAAATAATCTAATTTATCAATAACACCTTGTAAATCGCCTCCATATCGTCTTCTTAAAATATGCTTCCACATTTCTGGCTCACCATTGGTTTTTTCGTAATACTGAAGTTGATACCAATCACTACCCCAAGGATGAATATTCCATGATTTTGGTGGTTCTTTGGGATCAGATCCTGCTATATCTATAACAGTTGGGTTATTACCCTTATCTCCATCTCTAAAACGTTCTGGGAATATTTGATACCAAACTACTCTTTTTGCCCATTGAGGTACAAATTCTTCAGTCTGTATAACTTGTTCAATCTGTTTTTTATCTTGATTGCAACTTGTTAAAAGTAAAAGAATCACTATTAATAGCTTGTAAAAAAATATTTTTATAGATAAACTTCTAGTCAACATATTATTTTTTATTCAACTTTAAAATTAAAATTCTTTTAAATTATACAGTTAAAAGATTATTTGGAGAAACTGTAACCAAATTACTATTTACTAAAATATTAATATCATTATTACCTTCTAATTCAAAATGAGTGCCTTTTTGAGTAACATTTACAGTAATTGCTTGATTTCTAAAGTTTACTTTAAAAGAATATGAGTTCCATCCTTTAGGAATTTTTGGGCTAAAAGAAAGCATATTATTTACAATTCTCATTCCTCCAAAACCTTCTACAATACTCATCCAAGTCCCTGCCATAGATGTAATGTGTAAACCTTCTTCTACTTCGTGATTGTAATCGTCTAAATCTAAACGAGAAGTACGTAAATAGAATTCATAGGCTTGATCCATTCTATCTAATTTTGCAGCTTGAATACTATGTACACAAGGTGAAAGCGAACTTTCGTGAACAGTAAATGGTTCATAAAAATCGAAATGACGTGCTAATTCTTCATCAGAAAAATGGTCTTCGAACATATAAAAACCCTGCAAAATATCTGCTTGTTTAATATAAGGAGAACGCAAAATTCTGTCCCAACTCCATTTTTGATTGATGGGTCTTTGTGATTTATCTAAATCTGTAACTGTAATCAATTCTTTATCTAAAAAACCATCTTGTTGTAAGAAAACGTCGTGCTTTTCTGAATATGGAAAATACATATTATCAGCTACATTTTTCCAAGATTTTAATTCATCAGCTGTAAAATTGACTTTTTCTTTTATTCTGATATAATCAGAAATATGACCTGTTTTTACAATATCAATATTTTCTAAAGCATACTGTATACACCATTTTGCGATGTAGTTTGTATACCAGTTATTGTTTACGTTATTTTCGTATTCATTAGGACCAGTAACTCCTAACATTACGTATTTGTTTTTATCTTTAGAAAAATTAACTCTCTGATGCCAAAAACGTGCAATTCCGATTAAAACCTCCAATCCCTTTTCTGGAATATATGAATAATCTTCAGTAAATCTGTGATAGTTATAAATAGCGAAAGCTATTGCTCCATTTCTGTGAATTTCTTCAAACGTGATTTCCCATTCATTATGACATTCTTCACCATTCATAGTAACCATTGGATACAATGCTGCTCCGTTTGAAAAACCAAGTTTTTCTGCATTTTCAATAGCTTTATCCAAATGTTTGTATCTGTATTCTAACAAAGTTCTTGCTACAGACTGGTCTTTAGTTGCCATGTAAAAAGGAATACAATACGCTTCTGTGTCCCAATAGGTACTTCCTCCATATTTTTCTCCTGTAAATCCTTTTGGACCAATATTTAAAGTTGCATCTGTACCTAAATAGGTTTGGTTCAATTGAAAAATATTAAAGCGGATACCTTGTTGTGCTTTTACATCACCATTTATAGTAATGTCTGATGTTTCCCATATTTTTGCCCAAGATTGCTTTTGCATCTCTAATAATGCATCAAAACCAAAACTAACTGCTTTATCTAAAATCTCTTTTGCAGCAGCAACTAGTTCGTTTTTATTGTGATTTCTATCTACAACATAACCCCCAAATTTATGGATTTCGTAGGTTTGATTTTCTTTAACTTTTTGTTGGTATGAGCAAGATGAATGGTTGTTTGTAGATTCATTATTACAATCAGTATAGATTTCTTTAGTATCTAAAAACACTCTTGATTGCATGAAAGTACACGTATGAAAATGCGTTTTCACGGTTTTTGCTTGGATAAAAGATTGTTGGTTGTTATGAGTAACCTCTAAAACATCCCAAAATTGGTCATCCCAATTGGTATCTTCATTTGTAATTCCAGCATCTATATATGGTGAAAACGTAATTTTTGCATCAGCATTTAGAGGTGTTATTGCATAATTAATTGCACCTATTTCATCTAATTCTAAACTTAAAAAACGTTTTGTGTTCACTTTAATTTTGATTCCACTTTTAAGAACAGCTTCAAAACTTCTAGATAACCAACCTTCTTTCATATTTAGCTCTCTTTTAAATTCTGTAACAGCTAAACAAGTATTTAAATCTAAATATTCATCATTAATTATAACGTTAATTCCTATCCAATTAGGTGCATTTAGCACTTTTGCAAAATACTCTGGATATCCGTTTTTCCACCATCCAACACGTGTTTTATCAGGATAATAAACTCCTGCAATGTAACTTCCTTGAAACGTTTCTCCTGTATATTTTTCTTCAAAATTAGCTCTTTGTCCCATGGCACCATTTCCAATGCTAAACAAGCTTTCTGAAGATTTTACCATTTGAGCGTCAAATCCTTCCTCGAGAATTGACCATTCATTTAGTTGAATATATTCTTGATTCATTCTAATTTTCTATTAAATTTGTAATAAAATTGGTACTGATTCCTATAAAATCTGTGAAGTTGAAATGAGCTTCCGTCAATACATTTTCATCACCAATACCTATACTTGTCATTTTTGCTGAATTTGCAGCTTCTACACCTGCAACAGCATCTTCAAAAACTACACAATCACTAGCTTTTACACCTAATTCTTTTGCTGCTAGCAAAAAAACTTCAGGATCTGGCTTGGCTTTTGTTACATTATTACCATCTACAATTGTATTGAAATAATGTAATAATCCTACTTTTTCTAAAATAGATCTCGCATTTTTACTAGCTGACCCCAAAGCAATAGGTATACTATTCTCTTTTAAAAATTCTAATATTCTTGGCACATCAGGTAAAATTTCTGATGCATTCATATTTGCTATAAATTTTAGATAATCTTCATTTTTTTTAATCATCCAAGTATCAAATTGCTTTTGTGTAGCTTCTATTTTACCAATTTCTAATAATATTTCTAAACATTGTCTTCTACTTACGCCTTTGAACATTTCGTTTTGTTCTTTGGTAAACTCAAAACCTAATTCGTTAGCTAGCTTTTTCCAAGCTAAATAATGATATTTGGCGGTATCAACGATGACACCATCCAAATCGAATATAAATCCTTTTTTCATTTTATTTTAAATCTCTTCTTGATAACTAATTGCATTCTTATTGGTAATTAAAAAATTACAGAAACCTGCAATTATTAAACTAATTCCTGCAACTGTCATTGCATTAATTGCTTGTTTTCCTAATATCCCAGAAACAAAATTCACGCCACCAAGCGCAGCAATAATTTGAGGGATTACAATGAACATATTAAAAATCCCCATAATAACTCCCATTTTCTTTGGATCTACAGAACTAGATAACATTGCATACGGCATTGACAAAATACTACCCCAAGCAAACCCAATGAATACAAAACAATATTTTAAGTTATTTGGCGATGTGTAATTCATTAATAAAAAGCCTAAACCTCCAAGAAATAATGAAATCATGTGTACATACTTTCTATTAATCCTTCTTTTTGATGTGTAAAAAACTAGTAATAATGCAAATGCCATAGATGACAAACCGTAAAGCCCCATAGCAGATCCTATCAAGTTTGATGATTTTTGAAATGCTGTATTAGCAATATTAAAAGCTTCTGCTTGAGCAGTAATTGTCATATCAAAATTAGCTTCTATTGGTGCAGGAGTTTGAAAAACATGTTCTGTTAATGCGGGATTTGCCATAGACCACATTGTAAAAAAAGCAAACCAACTAAAGAATTGAATAACACCCAATTTCTTCATCGTTGTTGGCATATTACCGATGTTGTTTAAAATATCTGGAATAAATTGATTTTTTTTTGCTTTCTCTTTTTCGAATACTGCCATATCTTCAGGCGGATATTCTGATGTAGTAAAAACCGTATATAAAATACTTATTAAAAACACAAAAGCTCCAACAGCAAAAGCAACTTTAACAGACATAGGGACTACTCCTAAATCTGCAGAATCACTAACACCTAACTGAGAAACCATCCAAGGTAAATTACTTGCCACCCAAGTACCTATTCCTATAATTAATGTTTGTATAACAAAACCATAGGATCTTTGAGATTCTGGTAACTTATCTGCTACCAAAGCTCTGAAGGGTTCCATAGAAATATTAATTGATGCGTCTAAAATCCAGAGAAAACCAGCAGCGATCCATAGCGCAGGTGAATATGGTACAAAAAACAAAGCGACTGAACTTAATATGGCACCAATTAAAAAATAAGGACGTCTTCTTCCCCATTTAGAGCTCCAGGTTCTATCACTCATATAACCAATTATGGGTTGTACAAGTAAACCTGTTAAGGGAGCAGCGATCCATAACATTGGAATGTCATCTTTTGCAGCACCAAGAGTTTGAAAAATTCGAGACATAAAACCTCCTTGAAGGGCAAATCCGAATTGTATTCCCAGAAACCCAAAACTCATGTTCCAGATTTGCCAGAAATTTAATTTTTGCTTATTCATTATCGTAAATTATAAAATTAATATCACGATAAGCTTTTAGACTTATCAATTCATAAATTTGTGGAATGTAATTTATTGATAAATCGTATTAATAATTCAAAAGTAAAGATTTTTATTAATTTAATATAAAAGATAGAAAAAATCTACGACGACGGTTTCGTAGATTGTCGCAGTTTTAAATCACCTGATATTACAATTTTTTTGGGACTATAAACCTCTGTATCTTTATCAATTCTTTCAATTAAAAGTTCTACTGCTTGTTTACCCATTGTAAAGCCGTGTTGAGCTATTGTTGTTATTGATGGTGATGAATATTCAGAAATTAAGCCATCTGTAAAACCAATAACAGATAAATCTTCAGGAACTCTTAACCCTCTCTCTTTAGCTATTTTCATAGAATTAGCTGCATAAATTTCATTCACAGCAAAAACAGCATCTACATCTTCATCAAAGACTTTTTCTATCTGATTTTTTATATTTTCTTTTTCGTTAACCTCTACAATTAAATTTTTATCTGTTTTTATATACTCTTCAATATGTGCTTTTTCATACCCTTGTCTTCTTAAAGAACCTACATTTACATATTTAGGTGTAGTAATTAAAGCTATTTTTTTTCTGCCGTTTTTTAATAAGTGTTTTGTTGCTTTATAGCCAGCACCAACATCATCTACAACAACTTTATCACATGAAATTTCATCAACAACTCTATCAATTAATACTAATGGAATTTCTTCAGTAACTAAACCTATAAAATGACTAAAATCTTGATTCTCAAGTGTTTCATTTGAAATAGAAACAATTAAACCATCTACACTACCATTCGATAAAACCTTTAATGTTTCTACTTCTTTCTTATAAGATTCATTCGAAAAACAAACAATAATATTATAGCCTTTCTCATTTGCGCCTTCTTCAATGCCCATAATAACGGTAGAAAAGAAATGATGTACTATTTTAGGCAAAATAACACCAATTACTTTTGTCTTTTGATTACGAAGTTGAAGCGCTAAACTGTTGGGTTTATAGTTAAAGTGATTTGCATAGGCTTGTATTTTATCTTTAGTTTCTCTACTAATTTCATGACTGTCTTTTAAAGCCTTAGAAACTGTAGACGAAGAAACACCTAGTTCTTTTGCAATTGTTTTTATGGTAATTTTTTGCTTCATTATTTGTTAATAAGACAAATATACAAGGTTAAAATTTGTAAATTTGATTACAATGATAAAAAAAGTTGTCAACACGAAACCGTTTTCGTGACTTTCATGATATTGGTATCAAACATATTCATTCTATATTTATGATGTGGAATGTAAATTTATTGCTTTAAATCACAAATCAAATTTACAGTTATAATTTAACAAATTTATAGATGAAAAAAATTAAATTATTATTAATTGGAATTCTTTTAACCTCATCAATTACAATATTTGCTCAACAAACAGTTAGTGGTGTGGTTAAAGAAAAAGCAACAGGCGAACCTTTGCCTGGTGTAAGTGTAACGGTTAAAAGTACAAAGAAAGGTACTGAAACCGATTTTGATGGAAACTTTAGTGTTGAAAAAGTAAAAACTGGTGATGTGTTAGTTTTTAGATACTTAGGTTATTCTAATAAAGAAATTACAATTGGTTCTAACTTTAACTTAGCAGTTGAATTAGATGAATCTGCAGAACAGCTTGAAGAAATAGTTGTTGTGGGATATGGATCTGTAAGAAAAGAAGATTTAACGGGTACAACAGATCTTTTAACAAGTAAAGACTTTAACAAAGGTCCTATTGTATCTGCACAATCACTTATTAGTGGTAAAGTTGCAGGTGTAAATGTAATTGCTGGTTCAGGAGCTCCTGGAGATGGACAATCTATAAACATTCGTGGAACTGGATCTTTATCATTAACAAGCCAACCTCTATATGTAATAGATGGTATACCTTTAGATAATGGAGGTGTTGGTGGCTCTAGAAATCCGTTAAACTTTATCAACCCTAATGATATAGCATCATTTGTGGTTTTAAAAGATGCGTCTTCTACAGCTATTTATGGTTCTAGAGCAGCAAATGGAGTAATATTAATTACAACAAAAAAAGGGAAAGATAGAGATTTTAAATTCAATATTAGCTCACAAACTACAGTATATGGTTTAAGAGATAAAGTGGATGTTTTGTCTGCAGATCAATTTACAAGCTTAATAAATAAAATTGGAACTCCAACTCAAATTGGATTATTAGGAAATTCTAATACAGATTGGCAAGAAGAAATTTATACTACTGCAATTGGACAAGATCATAACTTCAGTGCTTTAGGGAATCTTTATGGTGTACCAATGAGAGCTTCTCTAGGTTATTCTGAACATGAAGGAATTTTAAAAGGAGATAATTTACAACGTACAACAGCTTCTATTAATTTATCTCCATCTTTTCTTGATAAGCATTTGAAAATAGATTTCAATGTGAAAGGAATGTATACTGAAAATGACTTTGCTGATAGAGGTGCTATTAGTGGTGCAGTCTCTTTTGACCCAACTCAATCTGTTTATGATTCGAATTCACAATATGGTGGTTACTTTGCTTGGTTAGATGCAGGTACAGGAAACCAAAATAACTTAGCTCCAACTAATCCTTCGGCTTTATTAAACTTAATAGATGATACAGCTGAAATTAGAAGATTAGTTACAAATGCTAAAATAGATTATAAAATTCATGGTTTAGAAGATTTAGTAGCCACTGTTAATTTAGGATACGATACTTCTAATAGTCATGGTAGAAGAGTTACTTCTGACCAAATACCAACTTCAGATACAACTTTTAATGGGTCTTTAACAAGTTATGTTCAAAAATCAGACAATAAAGTTTTTGATGCTTATTTAACATACAATAAAACATTTAATGAATCCCACAATTTAACAGTTGCAGGAGGTCATGCGTATCAATCTTTTGAATATGACAACTATAATTTTGATAGTGAAGCTCAAGAAGATGGAAATACGTATGAATTTATTGATAAATCTAAAAATGTACTATTATCTTATTTCGGAAGAGCAAATTACGATTATAAAGGTAAATACTATTTAACAGCAACTGTAAGAGCAGATGCTTCTTCTAAATTAAATCCAAATGATCGTTGGGGATTTTTTCCATCCTTTGCAGCAGCTTGGAGTATTCATAAAGAAGACTTCATGGAAGATTCTTTCTTTAATGAATTAAAACTAAGAATTGGTTATGGAGAGATAGGAAATATAAATGGTTTAGGAGATTACCAATTTTTAACAAGATATAATGGTAGTACAGATACGGCCAATTATCAATTTGGAAATAGCTTTTATCAAACATTCAGACCAGAACCAATTAACAAAGATCTGCGTTGGGAAGTTGGTAAAACCTTTAATGTTGGTGTAGATTTTGCTTTTCTTGATAGAAGAGTAACAGGTTCTGTTAATGCTTATATTAAAGAAACAAACGATCTTATAGCAAGTTCAATTGTAGATCCTTTTACAAATTTTGGTAATAGAATTAATGCTAACATTGGTAATATGGAAAACAGAGGTTTAGAATTTAACATTAATGCTTCTCCTATTAAAACAGAAGATTTTGAATGGTCAATTAATTATAATATATCTTTAAACGACAATAAGATTACTAAATTATCTGTAGATCAACCACAAGGAGGCATTTCTACAGGAGTAGGAAATAATGTGCAAGTGCATAGAGAAAATGAAACAGCAAATAGTTTCTATGTATTTCAACAAGTATATGATACAACAGGAAAGCCATTAGAAGGTGTATTTGTAGATAGAAATAGTGATAACATTATAAATGACGATGATAAATATATTAAAGAAGACCCTTTTGCTGATATATTAATGGGTTTTAACACTAATATTAGTTACAAAAATTGGGATTTATCAGTTCAATCAAGAGCAAGTTTTGGCAATTACATGTACAATGATGTTGCTGCAAGTAAGGGTATTCAAGTAAATGCTACAAATAATAGTATTCTATCTAACTTACATGCAGATTATTACAATAGTGGTTTTACAGTTATTAGTGATAAAACTGCATTGAGTGATCATTTTATTGAAGATGCTTCTTTCTTTAAGATAGACAACATAACTGTTGGTTATACTTTAGATATGCTTAAAAATAAAACGTTTCGTTTTTATGGATCTCTACAAAATGTTTTAATTGTAACTGATTATGATGGTTTAGATCCAGAAATTAATTTAGGTATAGATAATAATTTTTACCCAAGACCTAGATCTTTTGTTTTAGGTGTAAACATTAACTTTTAATTTAAAAAGAAAAAAATGCAACAAAAATTTAAATATTTCATTGTAATTATGATATTTTCATTAGGAATTATATCATGTCACCAAGACTTGAATCAATCTCCTATTGATCCAGATAGTTTTACAGAAGAAGATGTGTTTTCAAACTCGGCAGAAGCACAAGGAGCGCTTGCTAAATTATATGCTAGTTTAGCTTTAACAGGACAACAAGGTCCAGCAGGACAAGCAGATATAGCAGATATTGATGAAGGTTTTTCACAATATTCAAGAATGTTATTTAATCTAAACGAATTAACTACAGATCATGCAGTT
>Ga0222717_10001462_pt1 | contig 19297 bp, 23 predicted proteins | sample C33_18DmetaG_FD_165053 | JGI IMG/M metagenome (GOLD analysis project Ga0222717, IMG submission 165053) | Estuarine water microbial communities from San Francisco Bay, California, United States - C33_18D | ecosystem: Environmental > Aquatic > Marine > Unclassified | place: USA: California...
TAACCTCTTGATGTACCGAACTCTACTAAAATTTTATCATTAAAGTCTTTGAAGAAATCATACAAGTCAATTTTAAACCTATGACTGGTTGTAGCAAAGACCTCTTTTTTATCTGGTATTTGCATTGACTCTATTAATTCTCTTCCAGACATTCTGATAGGGTATTAAATATTGCTCCTTGTTCTTTTAAGTAAGAGAGCGATAACCTCATTTGATTATAATTAGCTTCATTCCAAACATTGTCATTCCAATCTCCTGCTATGTGTGATTGAAACATTACCATATCACCATTATGTATTTTTATATCAGTTTCATTAATTCCATCATGACCAAAATATGTTTTAATAGACCAGGGAATGTTATGATTATGTTCGTAATGTATAGCAGCATAGTCAAAACACTTACATACTTGTTCTATTGCAATCGGATGAGCTAACCATCCTGGATTTCTCCAACCAAGAGGTTTATGATCTACTTCATTCCATTCTGATATAATCTTATTTAATCTATCTTCAGCTTTCTCTAACGTATCTAATTCATAGAACTCACATTCACCTATATCTTTTCTTTCACATTCATGATAATGTCCATGAGCTGCTAATTCAAAGTAACCTTTAGACTTTAGCCAATCAATCCACTCTTTATGTTCTGATAGTTTATATCCATGATGATAGTTAGAAGGAATAAATAAAGTAAACTTAGCACCAAACTCCTTATTAAGTTCATCAAGATACTTCATACAGTCATCTCCATCTATACCCCAATCCTTTTCTGGGTGAATATCATCTATGCTAATTGTTACTTTCATTATAATATTTCTTCTATCAGTTTAAACATACCTGTGAAATCATTTGTACCAGTGTTATTTACTGGATGTCCATATGTCTTGCTATTGATATGACCTATTACATCTATGGCTGGATGAACATTATTGTTAGACAGCTTTTGGAAATACGAATCAGGTCCAAAATAATTTGGTCTTAACTCTTTTCCTTTATGTACATAACTTATAGTAGGCTTTTGAAACATAGAACATAGTATAGAATTACCACCACAGACTGTTATGAATCCTTCACAGTTAGCCATAACTTTAAGTTGAGTTAAATTATAATCTTCTTTTACTAAGTTATCTAACCAAGTAACATTTTTATGGTAGTCACATAATTGATAATCATTTATAACTCCTACTCCTTTTACATCAGCTTCAATATTATTTAATCCTGATCTTATAGAGTTAATTTCGTTTTCATCTATAGTAAAGCCTTTTTGATTCATAGCTGCTCTTTTATAGATTACATTATATCCTTTAGAGTCTAATTTAACAAATAAGTTATTAAGCGTTTGTATATCGAAAAATCCATAAGGTTTCTCTCCATGCTCTAAGTTTAATTTATTATTTACAAATACAGTAGGACGATCAAAATTAAATTGATCATTCTTAAAATGCTCAGCATAAGAAGGGACTTCCCATTCACTATAATCTAACACTCCTGGTTCTTCTAGAGAATTAATACCATGTATCCAATCATTAGGAAGCTTATCTAATCCTGCTAAAGCATTATTTATAGTTCTCGATTGAAACTCTTCTTTAACATTATCACAAAAATAGTAGTAAGGAGTCATACCTTTGCTAGTAACTACACCTTCTAACTTACCTTGCTTATGAAGATAATATGCATAGGGTACAGCTAATGCTAACTCTATTCCAAACTCTGGGTTTACTTTTACTATCATCTAACTTGTTTTACTACTTGAAATGCTTCAGCATATTTACATTTAGCTTGTATACCTCTAAACTTTGCTAAGGTCTCTAAATTATCTTCTACGCTAAAACCGTGTCTATTATATTTAGTCATCTGACTTTCATGACAATTTGAAGCTTCTATCTTTTTCTTAAACGAAGTTGTAATATCTACATAATGGTTTATGGTCATAGGATTGGCAGTAAGTCTTGGTACCGGTATCTGTTCATAACAATATACGTTAGGAACATATCTAGCTGCAGCCATAGTAGCTTTAAATGTATTAATATGATCTTGATTAGCATCTCCTTCCCAATGAGTATAAATTGTATCTATTTTATACTTCTTTATAACAGCTTCTATAGCACTTACTGATTCGAAAGTAAAAGGAATTTTAAGATCAGTATAAGATAATATCTCGAGAAAGTGAGCTCCTAATATATCAGCTGCACATCTTGTCTCAGATTGTAGCTGTTCTTCTGTTCTTAAAACCTCTCCGGTTGTACCATCTTTAGATTCTGTTCCGGTCATACATAAGTATACAACTCCATCTCCTTTAGCTCTGTGTTTAACTAATGTTCCTCCTACTCCAAATTCTATATCATCTGGATGTGCTCCAATTGCTAATACGTTTTTCATATTCTGTCTATACTGTTTGGTCCTTCGTTAAATAATAAATCTAATATATTCATATATGGAATAAACTCTCCGTTGATCTGTCTATATCTAGGGTGAGGATAACTTTGCCATTCCAATTCTATACCGGCTTCTTTAAAATCTTTTTCATTTATATATCTCATTGATCCAGGACCTGAACCTGTTATATATTTAGTAGCTTTTAACTCTTTTAAAATAGCTAGTATTCTATCAGCTCCAGTAATATTCTCATCAACTAACTCTGAGCTGTATATAATCTCAGTATTAATATTTAACTTGCTTAAAAACCATATTATCAATTCACTTGATAGATGACTTATGCTTTTATAATCTTTCAAAAGTATCTCTTTAAAATCATCAAAGTAGATACAGAAATAAGTAGTCTTCTTATAAAACTGTTCTATTAACCTTAAGTGTTCCTCTTTCCAATTAGTATCTTTATATTTTATTTGGTTAAAGTTTTTCATTTCACTCTTACCTTCTACAGGAACTGTTAACCATTTACTATCGTTATATATTTTTATCTTATTCCTATTGCCAAAATGTCCTTTACTTCTTGGATACTGAACATTATCAAATATAACAAATTTATCACTTTGTTTTATTTTATCAAAAAAACCTAGCCAAGGTAAATAATTTGGTTGATGAATACTAACGGTCATTTAATACTTCAATTATAGAGTCACAAACATAATCTACTTGCTCTAAATCCATTTCATAATACATTGGAAGTGAAACATGTCTATGTAAAAGATCATCTGCTACTGGGAATTCATATCCTTTAACGTAATCTGTAAATGCTGGCTGTTCATGACATGCTGGCCAGTATGCATTAGCAGTTGGAACCTTATATTCCTCTAATAAAGTTTGACAGAAGTTAGTTCTTAAAATTAAGTCAGTACCTTTAGGTAAAGCAACTATATACTGCCACCAGGTCATTACTTGATTTATTGGAATCTTAGGAACAACTATAACTGTATCTTTTAATCTCTCAGCATATCTATCAGCTAGTAAATTTCTCTTATTTACAAATTCATCTGCTCTTTTGATTTGTGTAATACCAATAGCAGCTGCCATTTCCGGCATTCTATAATTAGAAGAAGCTACTGTACAAGTAACACCGTAATCTAATCCAGGAACTATTGCTGGGTTTCTAACACAACCATGGTTTCTAAGCACTCTACATCTTTCGGCAAAGCCTTCGTTGTTAGTTGTGATCATTCCTCCTTCACCTGATGTGATTATCTTTGTAGCAAATAGAGAAAATGCTCCTGCAAATCCTAAGTTACCAGCTTTGATACCATCTATAGAAGCTCCTACAGCATGAGAAGCATCTTCAAATATTAATAATCCTTTTTCATCACAATACTCTTTAATAGCTTTATAATCAGAAGGTAACATTCCAGCCATATGAACTAACATAACCCCAGCTGTTTCCTCATCTATATTTTCTTTTATAATATCTAGATTAAGACATTGAGTAGTAGGATCTATATCTGTTATAACTGGTATATTATTAGATCTAACTATTGCACTCACACTAGCTACGAAAGTCTGAGTAGGAACTAAGAACTTTTTACCTTCTATATTAGAAGCTCTTAACATAACCTCTAATGATGTAGCACCTGAGTTAGTTGCAATTGCATATTTAGTACCGCAGTACTTAGCAAATAAGTTTTCAAACTCAGTTACATACTTACCTTGAATAAACATTCCTGTATCAAGTATATTACTCCATGCATCTTGTATGTATGGTTTATCTTCTTGAGGTATACAAGGCTTTGCTCTATATAATTTTTTAGTATCCATATTTGTTTATTCCATAAGTTTTATACCACTGGTAGAAATCTTCTAACTTCTCAGTGACAGGTTTAAAGTCTATGCTAAATTGGTTTGGTGCTACTCCTAAATCGTTAGCAGGAGCCCAGAAAGGTTTACTATCGAATGCTGTCTCATAAGTCTTGTCTAAAAACTTTGCTATGATCTGTATGTATTCATTCATAGTATATTGTTCGGCACAAGCTAATTTTATTACATCGTTATTGTACCAATTGCTTTCTACAACCTTACTAATAAACATTACCACATCATCAACCCAAGTGACATTAAAAACATACTCTCCATCTCCGTCTATGGTTACTGGAAGTCCATTTTCAATTTGATTAATTATTTGAGCTGTTCTTGCTCTATGACTATTAGGTCCATCTATATAAGGAGGTCTAATTATAGTAAAGTTATAAAAGTAATCTTTAACTAAAGCTTCACACTCTTCTTTTTCTTTACCGTATGCACCCCATTCCTCTCTTCCTACGGATGCTGAGCTAATAAAGATATATTTAGTAACAGGAAAAATATAGTTCTTCATCAACTCTAACTGTTCTGGTTTAAATAAACAGAAGTCAACTACAATATCAAACTCGATAAAAGGAATTTTAGTCATGTCTCCACGGCTATTTCTATCTCCTTGAATGATTGTTGCTCCTTTTGGACCTGTACCTTGTCTGTTAAATACAGTTACCTCGTATCCAAAACCTATAAACCTTTCAGCTAAAGCTTTACCAACGAACCTATTACCTCCTAAAAATAGAACCTTCATTATATTAATGGAATTATTTCTTCAACTGTATATTGAACTGCCTGGCTAGAATCTTCTCCATCTTCTAAGATCTTCTCATGAAAGTTTTCTCCTGGTTGAAGTCCTATTGTCTTAATCTTTTTAGAACCTCCTTCAGGTAAGTACTTTTCATACATAGCTTCTAATAGATTCTCTATACTCATAGCCTTCATAGAAGGAACATAAGGAGAAGAATCATCAGCGTTCTCTAAACAATCGTAAATTAAATCTAATGCTTGGTCAACACTCCAAAAGAATCTAGTAGCTTTTGGTTCAGTAACAATCAACTCTTCATCTCTTTCAATAAGATCTTTCCACTTACATAGTACTGATCCTGTAGAATATAGTACATTACCGTACCTAACTATTCTATAGTCACAGTTAGGGTTTAACCTTTCGAACTGAGTGAATAGTCTTTCCATAAGAAGTTTAGATGCTCCATATACTCCTGATACTTGTGCTGCTTTATCAGTACTTATACCAATTATAAAGTCTAGGTCTTCATTTAAGGAACATTCTAATATATTCATCGAACCAATCGTATTAGCTTTGATAGTTTCTCTAACTGTTACTTCAGCTAAACCTACATGCTTGGATGCTGCTAGATGGAATACTCCATTTACATCCTTCATTGCTTGTCTAACTTCAAACATATCAGAAATATCTCCATTAAGTATTTCTACTTGAGGAAACTTTTGTTTTACTTCTATTAACTTGCCTTCATCTCTAGCAAGTATTCTTACGTTAGCACCATCATTAAGTAATCTCTCTACTAATGGTACTCCTAAAAATCCGCTACCACCGGTAACTAGATAAAGTTTATTGTTGAGGTTGTATTTGTCCATATTATAATATAGTTAAATTTATTCAGATTTCAAACTTTTCCAAACATCATCCCAAGTAAATGGTTTAAAGTTAGGGTTAAATATATTGTAGCAGTTTTCTTCGCACATTTTATTAGCAGGGGTATACCAATCATGAGATCCTCTTTGTGCACCTGGATTAGTTTTATCTAATCCTTCTTCTCCTTCTACGTTAAATCTCTTATTGGGGTGTTTTCTGTTGTGTACTAATAAGATATTTTTAAAATGATACTGTGGAATATTACCTAATACTTTTTGAGTCATAAGCATAAATGCTGTGTCTTCGTGTATAAAGAATACTGATCGAGGTATATTAACTCCTGCTTTAACTACTTCAGAACTTATTACCAACCCACAGCCATTATATTTATGAGGTGATATTATACTTACATCTAGATCTTTTGCTCTATCATTTATATCATTCATCTCTTTACCGTTCATAGTATATCTTAAACTCCACCAGTTCTTTGTATCCATCTCTATGAATGGCTTATCAGTAAAGTCTGGATGCTCTAATGGTTTCCATGAATCGTCCCACATCTTACAGATTGCAAAGGTAGCTAGATATTTTGGTGTCTTTACATTTGTATGTAAATGATCTAATACAACAAAAGATTGTTTAGGTACTAACATATCACTCTCACCCCATACTAATACATCTACATCTTCACAGTAGTAATCATTGAACCATCTTCTATAATCTGCTATAGTAAATAATGTATCTTTAATTGTAAAGTTACCATTAAAACGTTCTACAGCTTTAGTTATTTTTTTTATCTGTTCTAACTTAACAGTAAAATCTGCTGCTTTTTCTAAATCAGTATTCTTTATTAAGCATACATCTACTATAACATCACCATCGTATAGCTTTATAGCCTCTTCTAAAGTATCTAAATACTCATCTATAATATCAGATTCATACCATTGAACTAAACACCCTATAGCAAATTTTGTTTTCATTAATATATTTTTGTTACGATTTCTTCTGCTGCTTCAACACAATTACCTACCTTACCACTGAATAAGTATATTATATTATCTTCAAATCTTACCACAGTAGGTCTTTCATCTGTATCGTCTTTATTAGGTAACACAGTTCTGATAGTAAACATAGAACCGACATGCTCTGCTTTCTCTATATCAGGAAAAAACTTCTTAGCTGATTCTATAAATCTAGGAACGTTTGTGAACTTAGGATTTTTTATTACTCCTTTGTTAAGTAATTTTTTATATGAAGGAGGTATTTCAGCATCTATTCCTATATTACTATTATGTATTGCATGTACTACATTACCTGCAGCATGTAACTTAGTTGTACTATATGGATCAAAGCACATAAAAGGACCATCCATAACTACTACACTTTTATTTAAGTACTCATCTGGTAATTTAAACAAAGGTTTTTCACATAATTCATATTGATAGTTCAATTTATTATCATCAAAATCATTTAACGAACTGTATGTAGATATTATAGTATAGTTATACCCTTTAAGATTATCTATATTCTCTACTTTATGATTCAATATGACGTTTATATTACATCCATAGAGTCTTTGTTCACATATAAGTTTTAATGTCTTAGGACAGAATAAACTTTCCTTTACTCTAACTGTTAGATCACATCCTGGTAATGGATCAACCATCATCCATTCTAACTCACATTCATCTAGTACGTGTAAGTACTCTCTTGCTGAGGTAGAGCTATCTTCACTTGCAATAGCATAATAATGTTCTACATTATCTATTATTGCTCCAGCATAGTATCTTTTAAATTCCTTTTCATTATCTCTACATGATATAATAGTCTCTTTACTTCTTGGGTAATGGTATCCTCTATGTACTCTATACTGATTTATAGCAGAGGTTGCTGATAATATTTCATCTTTAGCTTCAAATAAATCTACTAAGTAACCTCTATTTGATAATTTTAAAGCAGCTGTTGTACCATAAATACCTGCTCCAACAATTGCTATTTTTCCGTATAACTTTTCTTTTAATTCTTCTGATAGTTTAGTGGCAAATATTGATCTTTTTCTGTTGTCATTATAGTTAGCTTTGCCAGTTACTACTGTATCTAGCATTGTCTCTAACGCATCCTTATCATTGGTTGATACAATATTATGTTCCTTTTGTTTATACCAGTCAAAGTTGTAATCGAACTTAAATTCTTTATCACCAAAGACTAGAGTAAATTGCTTTACTAACGATTTATTTTCTAATAAATTTAATTTATAATCTAATTTATAATTTACTTTTTCACCAATAAGGTAAAAATGATGATAAGCTATTCTATCTATAATATTAGAAAACTTACTACCCCATTTCTTATATAGAAAATAATTAGTATCTTCTATATCTTCATAAAAAAGAACATCATCAACATAAAATTTACATTTATTTTTATCAGCTAAACTGTATAACTCTTCTACAGCCTGAGTGTTAAACGCAGCTGGTTTCTCACAAAATACATTTATACCTCTAGATAAAAAATGCTTTGACTGTTCGTAATGAAACTCATTAGGAGTAGCTATAATAACCCAATCTACTTTATCTTTCAACCACCATTTATCTTTTGAGCCTGCTATCCATTTTATATCTACATCTAAATTTTTTAGCTTAGATAATATCTTAGATCCAAATTGTCCTTTTCCTATTTGTCCTATGTTAATTGCCATAGAGGTAGTCATATGTTTTAGTCATCCAGTGAGGCACACTCACGTCTTTATTAGGGAGTCCATTAAAGTGCATAACATACCCTGCTTTTGTATGTTGCATTTGTTCGTTTACTACTTCTTTACCGGCCATACACGACATATTATAGCTGTACGGTAAGGCTGTCATTTCTATATTATGCTTTCTAATTAAGTAGTTAAGAGGAGTTTGATCAGTACCTACTCCGTATTTCTTTTGACACCATTGTATCTGTCTAAAGTTAGCATGATAGAAATCTTTCATAGTATTAAAAAACTCTCTATGAGAATAATTTACTATTTGAAAACCACTGTTATAGTACTCATACCAATTAAATATAGGCTCATCTACAAATAAATGTTTCTTATAATTTTCCATTGATCGAATAATCCAATCGAAGTCTCCATCATCATGCACCATCGTATACTTATTATCGGTCATCTCAAAGAAATCAGGACAGTCTGGATGAACTATTGTATCAGCATCTACTATACAGATTTGATTAAACTTTAATTGATTGTGGTCTAGTATATCAAATAGGTAATATCTTTGCCATATAACTCCCATGTAGTTCATATCAGTAACAGGTTGTTCCATAGTCATTATCTCATGATCGTACTTCTTACAGAAATGCTTCCAACTATCAATAGAGGTTTGATATTCCTTTTTAGTCTTACCGTCTTTCTTTATGTCTATTAAAAAAACTAAATTACGCATAGTATTCTTTATATTGTTCCCAAACCTGTTTCATTATCTTTGTTCTATCCTCGATAGGAAATCCTGTGAAATGCCAGATATAAGCATACTTAATAAAAAATGGAGTCATATCTTCATTTAATTGCCAGTTATGTCTAAACATATTTTTCTTGTGTATTGAGAATAAGTTCCATGTAGGAGGAAGTACCTTTCTTTTAACATTCTTTTCTTCTAACATAAAGTTAAGAACTGTCTGTACTTTACCTACGCCTTTTATCTTATCTAACTTAGCACTATTTCTTTCATAAAATTCTATAAGACTATCAAAAATTGGTCTATGTTCTTTTGTAAACATACATACACCGCTATTGAAATATGTATCTAAATTTATCTTTACATCAGGAAAGAACTGTTGATATGAATCTATAGAGTTTAAAATCCATTTAAGAGATGCTCTATCTGTTGAAGTACAGAACTCATTATCATATAAATCAAATGGTGATGGTGCATCCCATTTAACCATAGTATCAGAATCAACGTAAACTATTTTATCATACTTATCTCCTACATGTTCAAAAATAAGATCTTTATTCCATACTGGGTATTCGTATCTACTATCATGTTTATCTATAACAAAGAAGTCAGTATTATTTTTATCACACCATGCTTTCCAACTATTCAAACAGTATTGACTGTAGTCTGAATTATGAAACGTAGACGTATCGTGATTAATAGCTGTTGTGTATATTAGGTTCTTGCTCATAATACTGCTCTACCTTTCATTCCTTCCCAATCTCTATTATCTCTAACATCGTTATTTTTCTTCTCTGTAGCTCTAAGTACGGTAGGATCTACATCTAATCTTTCACATAGTTTAATTAATGCTGATAGGTCTTTAGGAAAGCAATGACCACCGTAACCAAATGAACCATCTGGTCCAGGAACTGCCCAATGTGTATTACCTAATCTACTATCTAATGTTGCATACTCAACTACTTTATCATAATCTAATCCTAAGCTATTACATAACTGATACATCTCATTAGCAAATGATACTTTACTAGCTAAGAAACAATTTGTAAAGTACTTAACCATCTCTGCATGAGTAGAGCCAGTCTTTACAATGTGAGCTTTAGGAAATACTTTAGAGTATATCTGTTTAAGTTTAGAAGTAGCTGGTCTAGGTCCTCCTAATATAATTCTGTTTTGATTATTAAAATCTTCTACAGCATTACGTTCTGTTAAAAACTCAGGATTAAATGCTACATGTATATTTTTATACTGTTTATTTAATCTATCTGCTGTACCAGGAGTAACTGTTGACTTAATTACTGCTATTTTACATTTGCCATAATTATTTATATCTTCTATAGCACTCTCTACTATACCTGTATGACAATCTCCATCACTAGACATAGGAGTTGGTAGACATACAAATACTATATCACAGCTTAATGTTTCCTCTTTTGTAGAATTAGCCTTACTCTCATCTAAATCGTAAGTTTTTATATCATAAAACTTTTTAAACTTTTGAAATATAGCATTACCTACAAAGCCTTGTCCTATTATTCCTATTGACATACATTTCTTAATTTTGTTAAAACTTCTCTTTCACTATCGGTAACTTTTAATTTACCGTCACCGTAAGCTTTCTCTAACTCTCTTATACCTGAAACTAATTTAAATAGTCCCCAAGGAGTAACAGAACAACTTTGATCAGTACCCCACATATTTCTATCAATAGTGACGTGTCTTTCTATGATACAAGCTCCTAATAATACCGAAGCTACTGTAGTACCTAAAGTTAATTCATGGCCTGAATACCCTATATCGTAACTAGGATATTTTTTAGCTAATGTTTTTATAGCCGATAGGTTAAGTTCTTCTAGAGGGGCAGGATAGGATGAATTACAGTGTAATAAACCAAACCTTTCTTCTTTCCCATATAGTTCTTTATATGTATCTAACAAGCTTATAGCTTTATCTATTTGCTTTTTAGTAGACATTCCTGTGGATATAATTACTTTAGGAAAATTTTTAACACATTCCTCTATAAGCTTTTTATCTGTTAAAGATGCTGATGCTATCTTTATAAAGGGTAAATCATATTTTTTTAAGAACTCTACAGAATCTATATCCCATGGTGAAGCTGTCCATTTAATGCCTTGCTTGTAGCAATACAAATCTATCTCATCGTACTCCTTTCTACCAAACTCTAACTTATGCTTATAATCAATATAAGAAATTTTTCCCCAAGGAGTAACTCTTTTAATACTTTTTTGATGTTCGGGTACACATATATCAGGGTTTCTTTTTTGAAACTTTACAATATCACAACCTGCAGCTGAAGCTATGTTTATTAGCTTTTTTGCTGTATCTAAATCACCGTTGTGATTTATTCCTATTTCAGCTATTATATAAACCTTTTTCATAAAGATGTTCTGCTGCGTCAAATTGCCATTGATAGTCTATATCAAAAGCTTCTAACTCATTTATTTCAAATAATTTTATGCCTCCCTCTTTTTCAAAATTGCCCATAAACTTATTATGTCCAATTAAATCCATTCTAGAAGCATATAGAACATGTCCTGCTTCTAAAGTTGGTTCTACTGCTTTAGTGTTCATAATAGTCTGTCCTTCAGGCCAAGGTGTTATTAATGCTCCTTTTTTATTCCAATAGTATTGTTTTCTTTTAACTACACCAAATAAATTTTCTTCTTCCTGTGTAATAAACTCAGTAACAAACCTATCTATAGTATCTACTTCAAGCATTGGACTACAACCTGATATAATAACTACATACTCATATGGAAGTTTATCATGCCATTCATATATCTTCTTAAGATCATTATCATTATTAGCAGATTCTTTACTCCTATCAAACGTTCTTATGTTACGCATTAAATTTGCTTCCGCAAATAATTCTTCTTCGTATACTGATGCTCTAATATTTTCTGAAGGTATTATTTTAGAAGAAAGAAGTTTATCTAAAATTATACCAAATAAATTTTTATCAGCAAAAGGTCTTAACATCTTACCAGGCACCCTTTCACTATTTAATCTTGCTTGAACTATAAATACTATACTGTCTATATTTTTCATAGAGTATCGTAATAAGCATTTTGTTTTTCTTGTCTCTCTATACCTTTAGGATGATATAAACTTAGTTCCTCTTGAGGAGGAAGAGCTGAGTATGTTTTAAACCCGTTCAATCTTTCATGTACTTTATTAACCCATTCTATCTCTGGTTTATTCTTCCATATTCTCCATTGATGATCAGGCCAGTTAACCCATCCTTTTTCATTTACATTCCATCTCCATTTGTCTATATGTTCTTGAGTTAAACCTTCAACTGTATTTACTCTTGGTACTAAGTAAACTTCATTGTCTGGGTTATCAGAAAGTATCTGAGGTAAGTTCTCTATTAATAATTTATGAGGTATTTCATCAGCATCTATCTGAAAGATATAATCTCCATTACAAAGGTTCTTTAATTTATTCTTCCAATTAGCAAAGTGATGATCAAACTCTCCTTTATGCCAAGCAAATTCAGAATTGACTGATTTAGCTCTTAAGTACTCTTCTATAGCTTCATTACCGTTTTTGCTATCATACAGTATAACGATTTCATCTTCTGTTCTTTTATTCTCTAATAAGAACGAAACTAATTTTTGTATCTCTACAAATTCTGTACAAACTGTTATAGCGTAACTAATCGATATCATAAAAACCTATTACCTCTAATGCATCCATAAAATCTTTCTGCTCAAATATTGTAGCTCCTTTTACGTCCATCTTATGAGTTTGGTCTTTAGGAAAGTTTTTTAATTTTCTTTCTTCAGGTGTAATATATTCGGCTTTTACAGCTGACCATTTCCAATTACTTTTATCTGAACCGTCAATGAATACCATTCCTTTTTCAGGTAAGGTAATAGTAGCAGGGAACCATACCCTACCTTGTTTATCTGTATGCATTAAATCCTTATACAATTCAGGAGAAGTCTCTAACAGATCTCGAACCTGTTTAGAACCTTCAGTCATTAATGTGGAAGTAGTATAACCACTACCAAAACATAACCAAGTTTTTATTTCATTACCATCCTGCATAAACGTCTGCTCATAACAAGCATTGCTACCGAAAGGTCCTTCTGTTAATTGATCTTTTTCTAATTTCATAACTTTTTAAGTTTAGGGAGATCCAACTTTGGTAAGCTTAATTCCACTTGTTTAGGTATTTCTGGAAGATAAGCTGTCATATACTCTTTAATTTTTTTAGCCATAGCCTCAAAACTAAATTCAGTTCTATTTTTATGACCTAATCTTTTAGCTTTACTAAGATGCTTTTTATAGTTCTTAACTATGTCTTTATAGGCTTTACCTACTTCACCTGAATCAGCTTGGAACCAGGAAGATTCTGGTATTAGTACATCTTTAACTACAGCTGATTTATCAACTGGTTTAACTTCTCCTCCTATTAGTATTGAAAATTCTGGAGATAAGAAGTCTACATGTCCAGACCAGCCTGAAGCTATTATCGGTTTATTAATTAGACTAAACTCTAATAATGGTCTACCAAATCCTTCTCCTTTTGTTAAACTTATCATAGCCTTAACCTTGTCGTGATTATAAAGACTGTTCATATCATTATCAGAAATATCTCCATGCAGTATATAAATGTTAGGTAACTTACCGTTTACTGTCTTTCTAATATCGTCTATTTGTTTAAGTAACTGTGTTTGATCTAATAATGAAGCATTTCCTTTTGAAGTCTTAAGCAGTAATGCAGGTGCATCTTTTTTATTTTTATAAGATTCTAGAAATGACTTAATCATAAAACCTACATTCTTTCTGTCCTCTCCTAATTTACCTTGTAACCAATGTCCTACAAAAAGTAAACAAAAGCTTTCTTTTATTTCAGATAAATCAAAAGTACTCTTAGTAGGGAAGTACTTTGTTAAGTCTCCTCCTTCAAATAAAACTTCTACTGGTTTAGTTAATTGTAATGCTTTAATAATTTGTCCAGTATTTTTATCTTTTTGAGTAAACTGTGTTTCTAGAAAGACTCTTTTACTATGTTCCGATGAACAAAGTATCAAATCCATTCTATTACAACCCTCTATCCATGGTGCTGCACAGATAGTCGTTTCTATACCAGCAGTTAATCCGATATTAAATTTACCTATCTTTTGGAATTCATTAGGAACAGTACACTGCACCCAAATATCTGGTTGACTATCTAGTTTTGGTATTATACGAGACTTTAGATCTGTTTCGTCATGGTCTTTAAGATATCCAAATCTAGTATTACCCCATCTTTGAGATAAAATTTTCACATCGTATTCTCCTAATTCAATAAGAGCCTTAACAAAGTCTCTTGATCTAGCTCCATATCCTGAATAGGTATCGATAGGGCAGCTTACTGCAACTGTTAGTTTACTCATTAGTAATTTGCTAATTTATGTTTAACCTTAAGAGGTTTATAGTCCTCTACTTTAATTATATCTAGAGCCGGTCTAGGTTTAAACTTTTTTAAACATTCCTCTATAGAATTTACTATATTTATGTTCATATTCTTAGCCGACATCATTGATTCATCAGACGTAACCCAGTCTCTACCAGATTGACCTCTTCTATCAGTTTCTTCTTGTCCTAAATTATAGACTCTTTCGATAGCTTTACCAGCATCTACTGGTTCTAATCTATCATCATAGATGTAAGGAGTTAAAGGTGAACCTGCTAAAGATATATTAGATGGAAAAACTGGCATTGACCACTCACCACATTCTTTATAAGTCCCTCTATGGTTAGATGGAAAATCTGCATCAAAGTCTATCCATTCTCCTTTATCATTAACAAATCTATTTTGATCTTGCATTCCACCTGTAACATTATTAAGTATCATTGTACCTGTCATAAGGCTTTCTGTTAATGCTAATCCCCATCCTTCATTAGATGTTAATAACATAGTAACATCAGCAAGATTGTACATAAAGTTCATCTGCTTTATACTAATTTTAGCAGTAGAAAAGAATATATTTATATCATCTTGACATAGAGCATCTTTTACTGCTCTTAGGTCTGTTCCGTTAGGATCAGATATAGCAGTGTGCATAATTAAAGCACATTTTTTGGCTTTCTCTTTACCTATCGAATCACAGAAATGTTTAAAAGCAAGTATTGTATCACCTGGTCTCTTTCTATGTATGTTTCTAGAATTAAAGTATACTACAAACTCTATATCATTATCTGGTATTGTTTGCTTTCTAAACTCTAATAGTTCATCATATTCTTTATGTCCTTTTTTAATAGGGTAAAAATCATCTTCGTTTATTCCATGAGGAACATACGTAATAGTTTTATCCTTAGCTTTATCACCTAGTACTAATTTATTTATATTACATGTCTGTTTAGATATACCCATTAGTAAATCTACTGAGTTATAGTAATCGTGATTGTACATAGGAGCAGGGTAATCATCCCAAATATTTAACCACATGATAGGTATCTTAGATCTTATCTCTCTTTCAATTTGAAATAACCAAATCCAATATCTAGGATCAGTAAAGATAAAGATAGCATCTGGTTTCTCTCTCTCGAGTAATGCTCTAATCATAGTAGAGTCTCCATATCCGTTATTAGGTTGAACCTTAACATCACCATCAGTAATGCCTATCTTCTTGTTTATATCATCTGTTAAGTCAAATACCTTTCCTACTTCTGGATGTTTAAGAGCTGCTCCTAAATTGTACCAATTGTACTTATGAGCTGTTCCGACTACAAATTCTCTAGCCATAGTTGCTACACCGGAGTGCATTCTAATATCATCACAAAGCAATAGTATTTTCTTTCTATCTGCTTTTGGAATATAACCTTCTATCATTATTTTATTTTAACGTTATTGATTTTATGAACTTGTTGTTTAAAGTCGTTATCAGTAAGATACAAATAAATTGCACGATCTGCAAGCTTTTTAAAAGAAAAGTTATCTTCTAAGCAAGCCATTTTAAATTTATCAAAAAGAGGTTGGGTAATTTTTACCGAGGTAAGTTTTTCGTTTTTAATCATAACTATATATCTTTATATATTTATATATAAATAGGCTTAATTTACAAAAGGCGTACAATGCTCACATTTACCAAATGGATTAGTACATTTATATTCCTTATCTATATACTTACCTTCACTGTCTACAGCCTCTGATATAAATTTATTCATTGACTCTATAACTTGTTTAGTTTTTCTAGGACCAGATGCCGGTACAAACCTTTGAACTCTTCTCTGCATTATAGCAAACTCAGCATCTTTTGGTACTCTTCTTTTTACTATAAAGAACTCTACATCTATCTTATCTTTATCGATACCAAATTGCTTAGCAAAGAACTCTCTATATAGAATAACTTGGGCAGTAAGGTTAGGATTCTTTTTAGCTTTATCTTGCCATCCTCTTGTAGATGTTTTTATATCCATAATAGTCCATCTATCAGTATTAGGATGATAAAATACTAGATCAACTAGTCCTTTAAACTTAACCCCAGGACGTAACTCATGGTATAAGAGCGTCTCTATACCAGCCAATTGCATTGTCTTAGTACTAAAGTATGCTGCTCTTTTCTTTTTAATAAATTCTAATATGTGTTTTCCATCTAACCAAAATTCAGTCATCTGTTTTTGATCTGATATATGTTTGTAGTCCATTTGAGCCATAGCTACTCTGTAAGCTTTAATCATATTTGCATATAATAAATCGTTTACATTTATATCCATAGCTGTCTTTACCTTTTCGTGGTAAAGAATATGTAACCACTCCTGTAATGTTTCGTGAAATGCTGTGCCAAAGACTGTATATATGGATTGAGTAAAAGGTATTTCCTTTCTCAAATATTGCATCTCCCATAACTTAGGACACTTATTAAAAGTACTTATAGAGCTATATGAAATATGAATGTTCTTAGAAGGTCTTTGTTTGATTTTACTCTCCCAAACCTTCTTAACAGCTCCTGTTAGTTTTTTAGCCATTATTTATTTTTCCATTTGTCTCTAAATACTAGTTGACAAATGATTCCGTAGTTAGTTATATCTTGAAATGTATCTATAAGAGTTTCATTCTGTGCTTTTCTACCAGTAAGTATCATATTTTTCCATCTGTTAATCTTATCAGATAGTCTATACCATAGACCGGTCATAGCAAATTCTCTCTCTTCATTATTGATGAGTTGTGTACCTGCTGACACATTACCCATCCCATAGTCAAGATGTTTCTTTGCAAATAACTCGAATTGTTCTTCGGTTATTTCTTTGTATGCATTATAAATTGTAGGGTATTCCTTTTTAAGTATTTCTTTAGCTGACATATCTCTCATATATTATTTATATAATATACGAAAAAAATTTATAAATACCTAATAGTTAAGTCATTTTTTTTAACAAAACCTTGAGTTCCATCATCGAACTGTACTCTATTTTTAGAAGGACCTTTTTGAAGAATACGAGTAACTACTCTTTCTTCTAAATTATCATCATCTGGTTCAAGTACTTCTTCATCAACTACTTCCCAATCATCATAGTGATTACCATCATTACCGTTTTGTCCTATAACGTTCATTCTTTTTTCAGCTTCTTCAGTATCCCAATCGCTTATAGAAAAATCTTCATTAATTTTATCAGCTAGAGTTGGACCAGGAGGTTCGTCATCTGGATCGTCAGATGGATCGTCATCATTATACCAAGGGTCATCCGTCTGATCTTCATACTCATTGTATAGGTTCTTTCTATTTGTGATATCAAAAGCAAAGTTAGCTGCTATAACTAATGATATTGCTAAAGGATCAAATACAAATATAATAACAAGTAATAAAATGTTAATAATTTTATCCATAGGAGTACCAGTAAGACCTGAAAGGTATTGTAATGGTCCTAATTCTCCTACTGTGTCTGAGTTATTCTGTAATGCTAATATATCTAACTTTATAGTTTGTAAGCTATCAGCAGCTACAGTTCTTTTAATATTAACATCTTTTCTATTTTCTTCTTCAGTATTAATACGATTTTGTGATAATCTAAGTTCAGTAGTACTAATAGTCTGTCTAAACCCGGTAGAAGATGTAGTATCTCTTACCTGTATAGATGATGCTTTAGCGTTAGAAAGTATATTAATATTGTCAGATATTCTCTCAAGCTCTTGATCATACCTTGTAACATCATCTTCGTAAAATTTAGCTTTATTTTCTAAGAATTCTATCTGATTCTCATTAACTATTAGCTTTTGATATGTTTCTTGATAGGCAGCAGATAAAAATCCGTATATACCCATACTCGTAATCAGAACTAATATAACAGCAGCTATTGTAAGATAAGTTCTAAGGTACTTATTTATAGTATCCCAATACTGATATAATAGAGAAGCTATTACTAACTTAGCAACCTCTAATGAACCAGCCATAATAATTACCTCAAATGTCGCACCAGCAAATAGTTTACTCAAACCACTAACTGAATAGAATGCAGCAGAAGCACTAACAGATAATGCTGATAACGCAATTATACTCGGAAATATATTTTTTTTAATTCTGTTAAACATTTAATTCTGTATTAGTAGTAACAGAACTGCACCAGCTCCTATAGCTGAAGTAATTTTATAGAACTTTTTAGAACGGGCTTCTTTTTTAAGTTGTTTTTCTAAAGCGTCTGATAATTCAGAACTTGTATCTATTTGAAGATCTTTTTGATCTATAATAGTAACAAAGTTATTTACCTGAGTTTGTAAGTTGCTTACAAGCATAGTTTGAGTATCTAATTTATTATTAGTCTCCTCTAATACTTCTTTAACGGTTTTAAGTTCCAATTTTAATCCGTCGGCTGTAATCAGATCTTTTACTACGAGCTTAGCTACCGGTTTAGTTAATTGAATCTTGGAGCTGTCTATAGCGGTTTGCGAAAAACTGCTCCAGCTCATCATCACCAAAAGTATCGACGGCATTAAGCCTCTCTTTAGTCTCTCTTTTAATAACATTAATACTATTATTTAAGTTACG